>ERZ1370068.4864-contig-3915_pt1 | contig 42233 bp, 56 predicted proteins | sample MGYA00561227_ERZ1370068 | MGnify/ENA primary metagenome ERZ1370068 (study PRJEB38410, sample SAMEA6850437) | metagenome | study: Metagenomic assessment of the ecological functions of the soil: analysis of the soil microbiota associated with the... | reverse complement strand
GTATGCTTCGTTCAGTTACGTATTGCTCTTTGGGCGGAGTTTCCGAGAGGCTCGCGCCACAGTGCTTCGAAGCAGAGCGCCAGTGGCGTCGCGGGGGTATTAGACTATTTAGCGAACCGGAACGTCTTCAGAGCGTAATCAACGCGATTAGAGGCGGGAAAGGAGTGGCGAATGAAGCACAAGTTCACCAGTCGAACTCGTTGGCGCGAAAAACTCGAGGAAGCCGCAGGAACCGAAAGGTAGTAGACATCCCGCCAAAGATGTCACGCTTTGGCAAAGGGACGATGCTCATCCCCACGCCAGGCCTCGTGGACGCGATGATTCGGAAAATTCCCCGAGGCAAACTCGTAACTGTCGGTGCATTACGGCGTAAGCTGGCCGCTGATTTTGAAACTGACGTAACCTGTCCGCTCACCACCGGCATTTTCGTTCGTATCGCTGCCGAGGCGGCAGAAGAGGATCGTGCCAGTGGGCCGCAAGCAGTTGACTCCTACTGGCGGGTCATAAAAGACAGACGACGGCAGCCTCAACCCGAAAATTCCCGGGCGGCGCTGAGCGGCAGACCCGCCTTTTGCTTACAGAAGGCTTCAGTTTCGTCCGCCATCGCAGCAAGCCGCCCGCAGTGAAGGGTTTCGAGGAAGGCTCTACACTTTCAAATGACGCCCACACGAGATCCGATCAGCGCTGAATCATTGCGGGCTCTCGATCCTCGGCGGCGCTCGGCATCATCGCTGACGTGAGTACGTTTGTTCACTTCCGTGTGTGTCCTGCGGCTGCAATCACTTCGCTCACCTTTCAAACTCTGAACGGGTCTTCGGAGCCATACGAAACCGCTGAGTCTCTGCGCACAAGCTCACTCCCGCTCGTCGAAGAGCGTGGGATCGCTGCTTTAAAGATCGGCATGCTGCCGACCGCGGAACTAGTGTTAGAGGTTGCGCGACTGCTGGCCGAAACCGACCTCCCGGCGCCGGTCATCGATCCGGTGTTCCAATCCAGTTCCGGCTATGAGCTGATGGAGAAGGAAGCTATCGAGGCGCTGGTGACTGAGCTGGATGCCTTTGGCTCGTTTGTTGACGCCGAATATCCCTGCAGCAGAAGTCTTGACCGGACTACTAATTACCGACGAAGACGGGATGCGTGAAGCAACTTCGATGATTCGCGCGATGGGCGCTCCAGCGGTGTTGTTGAAGGGAGGGCATTTGCCGCCAGGACCCGCAACGATCAGAACATGCGATTGACCTTCTCGACGCTGACGATCAGGTTACGGTTTTCAGCGGAGAATGGATCGCATCGCCTTCGGTTCGAGGCACGGGCTGTATGTTGTCTTCGGGGATTGCCGCGTGCCTGGCCCGAGGTTTGAGTCTGGAAGAATCAGTTGAGTGCCGGAAAAGAGTTTGTATCGGAAAGAATTCGCCGGAGCGCGTCACCGGCCGACAGACTCAGGTAGCGTGGCCGGATATTAACGCCGCGCGTTTCATGGCCTATTCGCTGATCGATCACCTTTTTCCATCTTCACTTCTGACACGGGCCGATCTCCGGCGCTGGGTCTTTGTAGTCGCGATAGCGTTGACGACGTCCTGGCCTTCGGTCACGCGACCAAAGATTGTGTAACTTGGCGGCAGCGGATAATCGACGTGCATGATGAAGAATTGCGAACCGTTTGTGTTCGGACCCGGCGTTGGCCATCGCCACCGTGCCTGCCTTATAGCCGCGTTTGTACACCTCGGATGAAGGATCGATCTCGTCATTGAATCGACCGCCCCAGGCTGGAAGCGCCGCCGCGTCCGGTCCCGTCCGGATCACCGCCCTGAATCGTGAAGCCGTTAATGACGCGATGGAAGATTACTCCGTCGTAATAGCCTTTTCCGCAAGCAGTGCTGAAAGTTCTCAGTGGTCTTCAGGTGCATCTTCTCAAGCAGTTCGAATTTGATCGTGCCGTGATTAGTCTGAATAGTGGCCGTGCGATTTGGCATGCGCTGTCTCCTGGTTTCGGATTGTGATTGCGGAGCAAGCTAACCTCCTCGGCATCAAAGTGCACGTTGCGACAATGTCAGAAGCCCGACTGTAGGGGAGGGCCACGCTTTGGCGGCGCTCGGCATGGCAGAAGTGACCCAGCTAAGGTGGCCCTCCCTGACGGTCGGGCTTCTGACCCGATCGCTGCAGAATTCCCGCTCCACCTGACGGAATCCCCGCAAGACGCTATCATGTTCGGCCCGTACCACTTTTGAGCGAAAGGCCTAAAAACCAATGAATGTTACTCATCTCGAATGTGCTGCCTGTGGACTGCAGACACGAGGCACGACGGTTGCACAACTTATGCAGTCAATGCGGAAAGCCGCTGCTGGTTCGTTATGACTTGAGCGAGCGCGGCGTCATCTTTGACAAAGGAATCGTTGAAAGGACGGCAGCCGGATTTATGGCGGTATCGGGAAGTTCTGCCGGTCGAGCGCGACGAGAACGTGGTGAGCTCTGGCGAAGGATTTACGCCGCTCGTGCGCGCCTCGCGGCTCGGCAAGCAGCTGGGACTGAGCGAGCTGTTACATCAAGGACGAGGGGCAGAACCCGACCCAGAGTTTCAAAGCGCGCGGCATGACCGCGGCGGTCTCGATGGCCAAAGAGCTGGGCGTCAGGAAACTCGCGGTGCCGTCGGCGGGTAATGCAGCCGGAGCGCTCGCGGCCTACGCGGCGCGCGCGCGGGCATGGAAGCACACATCTTCATGCCGCAGGATACGCCGCGCGCGAACGTGATCGAATGCGAACAGACCGGCGCGCACGTGACTTTGATGGATGGCTTGATTACGGATTGCGGCGCCGAAGTCGGCCGGCGCAAAGAAGCTGAAGGCTGGTTCGACGTTTCGACTTTGAAGGAGCCTTATCGCATCGAGGGCAAGAAGACGATGGGCTACGAGCTGGCTGAGCAATTCGATTGGGAATTACCGGACGTGATCGTTTATCCCGACCGGTGGCGGCACCGGGATTGATCGGCATGTGGAAGGCGTTTCGATGAAATGGAGCAGATGGGCTGGATCGGATCAAAGCGCCCGCGCATGGTCACCGTCCAGGCGGCCGGCTGCGCGCCAATAGTGACCGCGTTTGAGGAAGGAAAGCGCTTTGCGGAAGAGTTTCCGAATGCGCATACGACGGCGTCGGACTCCGCGTGCCCGAAAGCGATTGGCGATTTTTGATCATTGATGCGTTGCGCGCCTCGGGTGGGACGGCGATTGCTGTTACACGATCGAAGAGCTGATCGCAGCAACCAAAGAGATTGGCGCGGCAGAAGGAATCTTCTGTGCGCCCGAAGGCGCGGCTTGCCTGCCGGCACTGAAGAAACTGATGAGCTGACGGATCAGTGAAAGCGGATGAACGCGTGGTCCTCTTCAACACGGGAAGTGGCGTGAAGTATCTGGAGAGCTTTTCAAGTTAGCTGGACGTGCGGCTCTGCCGCCTGATGTGCCGGAAAGGCCTGCCTTTCCCGGCAATCGAAGCGGAAAACCGGAGAGGCTGCGCCTCAGTTAACCTCGACGAGGCGAAGCCTCTTTAAGAAGCTGGAGACTCTCAACGGCAAGGCGAAGCCTTACCGCACAATCAGGCGGCAGAGCCGCGAGGAGATTGGAAGTCGAATGAAAGTTTCAAAATATCATCGGAATACTTTTTTGTTGTTTGCACCGGCGTAGTTGGATTGTCACAGTCGACCTGCAACTCCCTGGCTCACGCAAACTGAACGTGCCAAATTTGAAACGCTGCGCATCGCCGGGTCCGAAGCGTTGTTCAATCTCGACTACGACGCGGCCCGGAAGAGCTTCAAAGAGATGGCGGTGGCGTTTCCCAACTATCCGGCCGGACCACAATTTCTGGCCGACACGCTTTGGGCCGAGACTCTCTATCAAACTCGACGTATGCAATCTTCGCTCTATGGCAGCGACGACACGTTTTATTCGACCAGCGATGACAAAGCGGATCCGAAAGTGGTTGATGAGTTTCGCACGCTGACACGACAGGCGAAACAGCTAACCGAAGCGCGGCTGAAACAATATCCGAAGGAGATCGAGGCGCTGTACTTCATGGGCGCTATCGAAGGTCTGAAGGCGGCATTCGAAGAAGCTGTCGAGCGCCGTCACTACGCTGCTTTGAAGGACGGCTCGGACGCCGTTGATAAACATCGGGAAGTAATCAAACTCGATCCTTCATATCGTGATGCTGAAATTACGATCGGTTTGTACGACTATACAGTGGGCGCGCTGCCTTTGCCGGTGAAGATTACCGCCGGCATGTTTGGTTTTCGCGGCTCGAAGAAGCGTGGCTTGGCGACGCTGGAACGGGTCGCGAAGGAAGGGCACTGGGTGCACGACGAAGCGAAGACTCTGCTGATCGTTCTGTACACCCGCGAAAAGCGATTTGCTGAAGCGGCCGCCTATGCCAAAGAGCTGGCCGCAAAATATCCGCGTAATTATCTTTATCGACTGGAAACCGCTGACGCACTGGTTTCGCAGGCAGCTATCGAGCGCCAGGCAAATCATTCGACGGCCCTCACGACGAGTGAGAGCGAAGCCTTTGCAACCTTCGAATCGCTGCTAAAGGACAAAGCAGTCCGTGACACAGCAGTGCGTTTTCTCGATTTGATTCATTTTAAGTATGGTGAAGCTCTGATGACCGCCGGTCAATTCGATCGAGCGGCGCAGGAGTTTCTCGCGTCGGCTGCGGCCCCGGGCGCCCAGCAGGAAATGGTGACCATGGCCCATCTTTACGCCGCCAAGTCCCTTGATTTGGCAGGCAAGCGTAACGACGCCCTGGCACAATACCGGGCCGTTCTCTCGCGACCGAATGTCTATCGATGCACACGATCAGGCCCAGTCGGGATTGAAGGAAGCTTATAAGAGGAAATTGACTTAGGTACGCACGCCTCCGGCGTGCCTTTGCAAATCGGTCAGGGCTGACTAAGGCACGCCAGAGGCGTGCGTACCTAGATCCTCCGCACCCGCTCCGTTTCTTTTCAAAGACAAAGGCGAGTGTCTTGTAGATCAATTTCGCGCACAAAAATGCGGAAGCGTTTTGTCCTTCGACATATGAATATTCGGTAAGATCCATCCCCACGACCTTCCGTTTGCGCGCGAGCGTGCGAATCAAACCAATCGTTTCGTACCAGCCCAGTCCGCCCGGCTCAGGCGTGCCCGTGGCGGAAACCAAAGACGGATCGAGACCGTCGATGTCGATCGTGAGATAGACATTTTCGGTCAAACCATTGACGGCCTCATCCCACCAGTCATCGCGCCCAACAATGTCCCTGGCCCAAAAGATTCGCGTCGGCAGGTCTTTGAGTGCGCGCGCTTCAGCCACAGAAATCGATCGAATCCCAACCTGCACAGCTGGAATCCGCAAATCTTTGACGACCCGCGCCATAATCGAGGCGTGCGAGTAAGGCGTGCCGTCGTATGTATCGCGCAAGTCTGCGTGCGCGTCAATTTGTAATACCGAGAGATTTGAGTACTTCTCGGCATGAGCGCGAATGACCGGCGCGCTAACCGAGTGCTCGCCGCCTATCATAGTCACAAATTTATTGCTCGAGACCAGTTCTGCCGCGCGCTCGTAAAGTGAATTCATCATGCGCTCGGGCGGATCGATTGAGGGTGATTCGTCGAGTGTGTGAATCCCCAGTTTATAAACCTCAGCATCCGTCTCTTCGTCATAGAGCTCCATGTTGCGTGAAGCGTCGATGACTGCCGCCGCGCCCTGTCCTGTTCCGCCGCCATACGAGACGGTGCCTTCGTAACTAATAGGCCAAACCAAAACGCGTGAAGCCTCAAAACTGGAAAACTCTGTCTCAGAGATGCCCCCGAAGTTCATAGGAAGAGATTGCGATTCAGTCATGGGCCTGAGTTTAGCGAAGGCGCGCATGGGAAGCCAGTATGATCGCGTTCAGCCCCGGAGCCGTGTGGCTAAGACAAGCAGCTATTGACTTTTCCCGCGTCTGCGCATATTGTGCGCGCGCAAACAAGGCTGAATTCTCACGAGCCTCTGCCAGTCGCAAGCAAGCATACTCGCTAACTCAGCCGAAGTTCGGCGCGCAGCTCGCAGTCAGCGGTTGTGGTCAATGGATGCATGGGTGCCGAGGAGAAAACTATGACTCAGTTTCAGGAATTGTCAGTTGCAGAGGCGCTCGATCTAGCCCGGAATAGTTCGGCTTTTAGGGGCGACTTTACCGATTGGCTCATGAGCGAGATTACCTGTGACAACCCCAGAATCTTTCGCGCCAGAGTGCCTCCGGTAAAAATGCATCGCAAGATTGGTCCGATCAAATTCAAGACGCGTCTCAGTTTTTCGCTCTCGACCCGGGAAGGAGTGCGGCTGAGGTTCCAGGACGCCGCCAAAATTCCAGCGACCAGCACGCTGGAAGATCTCGGCGACGAAGCTGTCGTGATGGTGGTTGAGGCCGCACCCGCGGATGGAGTCGGGATTGGGGTCGACGCGAGCGGCGCCGGGAGAATAATTGAAGGGAATGTAGCTCAGGGACTCTCCGGAAAATCCATCTTCATTTGGACCTTCAAAGTGATCGATCCGGCAGAGATGGTTGGTTGGTACGACCCGGGTCAATTGGCCCAGACGGCTGTGAATGTCGCCATCTCGACGATCTTTGGCCGGAATGCCGACTATCGGGCCACCGAAGCGCTTTCCAAGCCGGATCCGGATGATGAAGCGGGCGATGTCGGGGCCCGCGAACCGACGGCTTCCGGAGTCTTCGATTACAACTCGGGCGAGTCGCTCTGGATCGACTACGTCGCGGATACCGGGGACGGATGGGACTCGACGTACGCGGTCGCCTATCAGGTGGCCCAGCCCCAACTGCAAATTGCAGGAGCAAGCGAACCGCTGCCACGGGGAAAGTGCTTATCTTTGGCGGTGATGAAGTCTACCCGGTTTCCAGTCGACCGGTTTATCGTCAGCGGCTGATTGATCCGTATGAGGCCGCGCTGCCCAAATCGGATCCGCCTCATCCGCGCGTTTTTGCGATTCCCGGAAATCACGACTGGTACGACAGTCTGGTTTCGTTCACGCGTTTGTTTTGCCAGGGACGTTGGTTCGCCGGTTGGAGGACTCGGCAAAACCGCAGCTACTTTGCGCTGCGGCTGCCGCATCATTGGTGGCTCATTGGCACAGACGTGCAATTGGATTCAGACATTGATTTTCCGCAGGTTAATTATTTCAAACAAATTGCCGGCGTGATGGGACCGGAGGATCGGATCATTTTGTGCACTGCCGAGCCTCACTGGATTTATGACAAGTTGCTGAAGCGATACGACAACCAGATCAACGAGAACAATCTCGCCTTCCTCGAAGAAAAGATCTTCTGCCGCAAGATTGCGGTTTTCTTATCGGGTGACTTGCATCACTATCGCCGGCACGCGACGGACGATAATCGGCACAAGATTACGGCGGGCGGCGGCGGCGGCTTTTGCATCCGACCCACGGTGGCGATGTGAGCGAGCTCCGCAATCACTACAAGTTAAAGGCGGCCTTTCCGCCGGTGCCCAAATCAAAAGTTTGACCTGGAGGAATCTCGCGTTTCCTTTATTTCAATCCTTTGTTCGGCTGCGCCACGGCGTTGCTCTACACTCTACCTGCTGGTCAGTGATGGCGAACATTGGCAAACTGGGAATCGGGCAGTGGTCGTTGGCGCTGAAGCGAGTTATTGGAACATCGATCGCAAACCCGACCGCTGTGTTTTGGATCTTACTGGTGTGGGGCGGCTTCCTTTTGTTCACCGATACCTATTCAAAGTGGTATCGGTGGATTGCGGGAACTGCTGCACGGCCTCGCCCATGTGCTCGCCATGTTCTTCATAGGCTGGTTTGCCTCATACGTTGGCATGACGTGGCTGAACTGGAACTTCAAATCGCCTAAACAACTGATTTTGGCTGGCGCCATTATCGCCGTGCTGGGATGGATCGTTGGTTCAATCGTGATGGGTGTCTACCTTGCGGTCTCGCTGAATTTTTCAAGCGGCATGCGAACGAGGCCTTTTCGGCTTTGGCCATTCCGGATTGGAAAAGTTTTCTGCGATTGAAAATAGATGAAAATGGAGGGTTGACGATTTTCCCGATAGGAATTCGCCGGGTGCCGCGGAAGTGGAAAGCTTCAGAGCAAACCGGCGGGTCGATCTTCGTTCCTGACGATCCGAAAGCGACTGCTCCGGAATTAATCGAAGATCCGATTGTTATTCCCTGGTAACCTGATGATCAGCAATTCTTTCCGACAAGGCGCTGATGGTTGCCGACGGGTTAACGCTGAGCGCAGTGGGAATGATCGAGCCATCTGAAACGTAGAGATTTGGATAGTTCCACACTTCGCCAAACTCGTTCACCACGCCTTCCTTTGGATCGTCGGACATCGTGCAGCCGCCCAGTGGATGAGCGGTCAGCAACTTTCGCCACGGCCAACCCCACAGGACACTCGGCATGTATTTGCCGCCGATGCTCTTGCTCAGCTCCTTCAGCACCTGTTCCATCTCGCGAAACATCTGGCGGCTGCGTTTAGGGTTCCACTCAACCTCGATGTTTCCCTCGGACAGTCCCATGCGGCCGTCGGCGGCGTCAGTGCCCATGCCCAGGACGGGTAGAAATCGCGTCGTGACGCCGCCCTTGAACAATTTGTCGGCGCCGTCAGTGAAACCATAGCCGTGATCGAGTCCCAGGGTGCGGAGGAAATATTTACGAAAAGAACAGACTAAGATTCTTGAGTCGCCGAGGCACGGGCAAGGCGCTTTCAGGTACCACAGGAATGGATCGGGAAAACCAAGGTCCTGAATCATTATTCTGTTGTTCGCGGTCGAAGCGTCGATCGCCGCGGTGATGCTGGGACCGGCGCCGGGATCGATTTCGCGGTTCGATTCAAGGGCGCCGGCCAATAGAAAATCGCCATTGCCTGAAAATTTGGTACCGAGCGCGGGACTCAAATTTGGGAGGGTGCGATGGACATCCCGAGAGCGCAGCAGAATTTCAGTGGAACCCAGAGCGCCGGCGGAGATGATCACTTTGCGGCCTACGACTGATCCTGGCTGGGATTGCGGCTCGGGTCTGGCGCGGCGATCGAATCTGTTACCGTCGAGTGTCAGTGGTTGGGTTTCAGCAGTCTCGAGATCGAAACGTCGAAAGTGAACGCGGTAGCCGTTTGCTTCGACCGGATCAATTGGCTCGATTTTCTCAACCATGTGCAGCGGGAAAACTTCCGCGCCGTTCTGTTCGGCCAGCGGAATGTAATTGAGGTCGAGTGTATTCTTTGCATGAACGTGGCAGCCAAGCATGCAATTGCCACAGTAGACACAACCATCCTGGACAATGCCCTGGCGATTAACTTTTTCCGGCCCGGTGTAGACACAGATCTCCATCAACTCAGATTTTCTTCCGGCGTTCTGGGCAGCGGCGATGAAGGCTTCGGTGCGTTGGGGCATCGCCAGATCGGCGGGCGGAGTTAGCTGGCGGGCTTCCAGCATGTCGCGAGCCTTATCATAAAAGGGATTGAGAATGTCGCGCCTGACGCCTTTGGGCCAACGCGGATGTTCAAAAATCTCTTTCGGCGTGCGGATGTGGACATTGAAATAGACCAGTGAGCCGCCGCCCACGCCGCTGGCCTGAAGCACGTCGATATTCGCGAAGGCGCGATAGTCCAGTAGCCCGAGGTCTTTGTAATTCCAGAACGAGCGCGCGACCTGGCCCGTGGTGCGCGGAAAATCTTTTGCCCCAGCGTTTACCGCGTTCCAGGATGCAAACAGATCGGCCGGCTTGCGCCAGGCGGCAGGCGTTAATCGCTCCGCCAAAACCGGACCCGATGACCACCACGTCGTATGTGTCTTTCATGGGATTAGTTCGTTTCTGAAGCCCTCTCACTCTGGGAGAGGGTTGGGTGAGGCTAGTAGCGCGCTAGCTTCGCCCGTCACCCCCGGCCCCTCTCCCAGGGAGAGGGGAGATCTGCAATTCACTCTACTTCAACTTCTTCACACTCACTTCGCACCTGAATAAACCCAATCAACAACGGCAGTCCCGCGAGCAACAGCAAAATGATGAAGTTATAAAAGAACGGCTTGTTTGCGATGTAGTAGCGGACAGGGCAGCGCGTACGGGTCGGCTTTGAAATGCGCGTAGTCGCAGACCTGAACCGGCGCCGGATAGCGCAGCCAAACGACCGCGAAGGTGATCGCAGTCACTACCAGATAAAGCACCCTCAGTCTTTTGCGTGCTCCATTGAGCACCCACTTGAAGCCCAGCCAATTACCAAACCAGCCGCCGAAGAACACGGCCGCCAGGAAAATGCCATACGGGTAGGCATTCCAGGGAAAGTTCGTCGTGTCGTAATAGGCGACCGTGTTGTCAAAGATGCCGCTAAGGTATTGCGTCTCCCATGCCGGATAAGCGGCCAAAGAAATCGTGGCCACCGGCCCCAGAAAAACCGCGCGCATAGACGAGCGAGCGCAGCATGTAAGACGAATACAACCTTGCCAGGGCCGCTTGGACTCCCTGCGCGCCGCCTCAATGACGGGCGCGCCGGCGTCGGCAAACAAGGCGCCGGCGGCAAACGCGATTTGAATGTCGGTGAGAACGACGGCCATAGCAAACCTCCAGGTTGGTCAGCCGGGTGCTACGCACGCCTCTGGCGTGGCTGCGTTGATATTGATCGTTTCTTTAAAAGCACGCCAGACGCGTGCGTACCGATTCAAGTGTTCTGCAAATCAAACCCGATCCGCAGCCGCCGCTGATGCCACTCTTCATCCATCAACAGGAAGTAGCCGAACAGCCGGTACTTGTATTCCTCAATCGGCGTGGTCGGGCTCCAGGGTTTCAGCCAGTCAGTCGCGTAAATCAATTGGCCCAGATAGAGGCCGTCGGCAATCTGAGTGATCTCGTCGATGCAAAAACAATCCGGCGGGATGTTCTTTAGCAGCTTCCAGCGATAATTGAATTGATAGACGTGCTTGCCTTTGTTTTCAGGCAGCATGCTGATCTTGTTGGGCCGGCCGATAAAGAAGAAAGTATGCGCGTCGTAGCCGTATTTCTGTTTCTCTTCCGGCGTCGCATCTTCCATGCGCACGCCGGCCAGCTTCGAAACTTCACGGGTGAACTTCTCCTTGATCGTGCGGAAGGCGACGGTGTTCGAGCAGTTGAAAGCCGGATCAGAACCCATCGGCTCGCCGCCCTCGGTCCATTTGGCGAGTTCGGCCGCATCGATGGGGTTGAATTTTTTCCCGGTCCACGGCGAGAAGAAACGCGAACACTGCCAGGCGACACCGATCGTGTTTTCTTTAAAGGGCGCCAGCAGACCCTGACTCTGCCAGGAGATCAGCGCCCCACGATAAAAACCATTCATTGTTTGCGGCGCGATACCCGCGTTAAAGAGCGTGTGCAGTTTATCGAATGTGGCTGAGTCGGTCTTGTGCTCGGCTGTGAGCAGGTCAGAGTACGACTTGAGCGTCCGCATGATGTCGCCGGCATTCTTGATGTCGGAGCGGACCACTTCGAGCCGTGTCTGATCGACATCACCTTCGACGGGATCCGCCAGGGTCAAAGTCGAAAACTTATCGGCCGGCGCGCGGCGCGGCTGCGGGCGCCGTGGTCTTTGGCCCATCGAAAGGCACGGCCACGTCCGGCATCTCTAAAAATGGGAAGAGGCGTTTGGCTTCAGCGTTCCAGAACGGCTCAAACAAGAGGAAATAGCCGAAGTTCTGGTAGTGATACTGCGACGGATCAGCTTTGGGATCGAATCGCTCTAAAAACTTTGTGGTGGCAAAAATGGCCTGGCCCAGGAACATGCCATCTGGCGATTTGGACCATCTCATCAATCAAATAACTCAGCGGCGGGAAATTACCGAGATCGGGATAGCGATAGTTCAAACGAAAGACTTCGCGCGGGGTGCCGGGATAAATCGACTGGGCGCGGTGTGAAGCAATATTGCCGCCCTTATAGTCATAACCGTACTGTTGTCTTTCAGCCTCAGTCGCTTTTTGCAAGTGCCACATGAAATTCAGCAGGGCGACCGTGGCGACGTTGACCGGGGCCCCTTCAATCTTGTTGAAGTGATTGATGCCGCGCACGACTTTCACATCGGCAGGGACTGTATCGCCGAGTATCCGGGCCCGTTCTTCATCGCTCATGGGGAAATAGCTTTTTCCCGCCCAGGGACAATGGCCCACGATGGCTGAGCTCCAAATGAAGCCGAGCAGGTTTCCAAACTCGGCGGCGGCGCCGTGTAAGTCGCCGGTGCGAAGTCCGGGGCAGACTCCATAGTAATGACCGTCGAGCGAGTCGAACGTGGCGCCTAATTCAAACAGCTTGGCCATCTTGCGAAACGGGAGCGCATCATTATTGAAATTGTCCTGAAGCAGCGCCATGTAATCCTTGATCATCTCGAGGATGGAAGACGCCACTGAGAGATCCTCTTTGATCTCTTTGACTAATTCATCATTCGGGTCCGCGCCGTTCAGACAAGTCAAAGTCTTCAGAGTTGTGTCCTCTCCTGCGGCGCCACCGGAAGCATTCCATGACATAACGAAAACTCCTTTTTTCCTTAGCACGCCGGAGGCGTGCGTACCTGGTGCGTGACCTCACCGCGGGATCAATTCGCTGTGATGAACTCCGAGGTGATAACCAAAGAAACTGTTGGTCAGGTGATAGTGATTGTAACCGCCACGCGCGGTGACTTTCTTGCGGAAGGGAAGCAGCTTTTCATAGACCTTCCGAAAAGTTTTGCGATCGTAAACAGCGATCGTGTTATAGCCGCGATTTCCCGTCACGATGTATTTGCCGTCAGGCGAAACCCGCGTCGCATAAATGCCGTCCAGGATTCGCCAGTTGGTAATCTGCAGGGTTTGCAACATGTAATGCGTGCTCGAAGCAGTGGCCTTGCGTGCCATGGCGCCGAGCAGAGTGTGGATTTGATCGTTGAGGCTGAAAAGACGCGTCGAAAAGCGCGGAATGCATTCGAGGAAGCGGAACTCGGCAAAACGATCGAGTGGAATTTCGAGCACGCCATGGCTGCCGCCACTGGCGATGTACAGGATGTCGTCGTAGATTTCCACATCCGAGTTGAGGTGGCCGGGAAATTCGGCGGCGCTGCTCCAGGTGCGAGTGATCTTCGCAGTGGTCAGATCGATTTCATAAATGAATTCACGCACATAGCCGGGGGACCAGTTCACCCAGTCCTCGTGGTCCGTAATCAACGAATACGTGAGCGCATAGCCGACCGGTTTAGTTGGGTGGACGCGGCAATGCCAGACATTATTCTTGCACACTGATTTTTCGCGAGCGCTTTTTGGGGTCAGGTTCGTTTAGATCGAACACGCCAACCTGTCGAACATCTTTCTTCTCCGGCCCCAGGTCACCCATCAGGATGTATCGGCGGGTCGAGTCCCAGCGCAACTCGTGCGCGTTCTCGAGATAGTGGGGTCCGAGGTTTTCCGGACTCTTCAAATCATCGACCTGAAAACGGTAGATGTGATCGCCGATGGCGCCAATGAAGCTGGCGCTGTCGGGATACCAAAGGTGATGCGTGTTCGCTCGCATCCGGTACGAACACTCTTCGAAGAACATTGTCGATTGGCGGGCCACTTCGCGGATGTTGTTACCATCCTCGATGTCCAGCAGCATGATGGTTTGGCTGAAGTTTCCAGCAGGGCCAACTTGCCGTTCGGCGCCAGCGAAGGATTGTGACCGGAACTGATCCCGTCGAAATGTTTTATGTAGAACTTTCGCTCGGGCCAGTCGAAGCGCAGAATGCCGGCGCTGCCAATTAAGCCATCGAGATCCGGACCATCTAACGCGTAGTAGACACTGAAAGGTTGGTCAGCCATAGCATCTCCTCAAAGGGGAAAACGAAGTGCTGATGAGTCTTCCGGCGATCACTTGGTGTGATTTCTCCCGGTGTTCAAAAGTTAGTCAGAGCGCTCGCATGACGTGGGCAACGCGCTCCTGAGCAAAAAGAACTACGTTAGCAGGCTGACCGGGGAATAGCGCAAGGCCAAAGCCTTGCTCGTGAGTGTCGAGCCTCTACAATAACGGAGTGCGAACGATATGCGGGTTGCGGCGGAAAGTCAATATTTTTCCGGCCCGGCGTGGGAGTCAAACGAGCAGAATCTTAAGGGGTAAGCGGATTAGCAACTAATTGTTTCGGTACGCCTGCCTCCGGCGTGCTCGAGGCGGCACTCCAGAGGAGTACGGATCGATTAAGGAACGTCGATAATCAGGTCCTTGCCGGCAAAGGTGAAGTTCGGACGCCGACGCCCCTTCATGTATTTGGCCGCAGTTTGCGAGAGCGCCGTGATCAGGATCGGCAGAGCGATCGTGGCATCACAGTTGACGTAAGCCGTGAGCGCGCCGCGACCCAGCTTGCCATAGACCAGCGAATCATCAAACGAAACCGCGCTGGAACGGCCGCCCGGGTGCGGAGCATCGGCTGAAAATTGAATGGCGTACTTATGGCCGTGCACCTGTTGCTTGAAGATGTGCGCGGACATTTCGGTTTGCCGCAGGAAGCTCTTGGTAATGCCGCCGCCAATATTGATCACGCCGGATACCCGCGCGCGGATCGCAATCTGGGCCATGTCGAGCACATCCTGCACGATGTCAAACTGAAAGTTGTTCTTCTTCTCAAAGCGCGAACCCGCAATGCCGACGGCGATGCCGCTGTCAGTGATTCCGGGACAGAACACCGGGACGCGAGATTTGTAGGCCGCGGTCAGCACGCCGTCTTCCGAGGCAATCTCAGCCAGTTCACGGCCCAGCAAGTGAAGAAACTCGCGCGTCGAATACGGACGCGATTGATCGAGTTGACTGGCAAAGCCGCCCACCCATTCCTCGGCTTCATGGTATTCCTCTTCGCTGGCCAGCAAATCCCACATGCGACTGATCTGCGAAGCTTCGAGTTCGGCGTCAGTCATATTCGGATGGGCCTGAAAGTGATGACGGCCGAGGGTCTCGTGCAGGTCGTGAAAGATCACTGATCCGGAAAGGACCAGCACGTCGACGAAACGGTTCTTCACGACGTAGGCCAGCAGCCGGCGCATGCCGGCCGGAATCAGCGCGCCCGAAGCGGCCATCATGATCGTCGTGTTGTCGCCGAGCATGTCCAACCAGATGCGGTGAGACTCGGCCAGTTGACGGCCGCCGAATCCGGCGCCTTCCATCTTTCCAGCAAGACCGGCAACGGACCGATCGCGGTCGACCTGCACGGGCCGAGTGGGAATGGTTAGGTATTTGCTCGGTTTTGGTTTGCGCTGTGTCACCATTGATGTTTACTCTTTTCTTTGGTGCGCGCGGTTAGCGCAGGCCTGTCGGCGATGCAGCCCGACCCTAAACATTCTTGAATTGTTGAGAGATAGACCTTCATTAATCATGACGACGCCGACCCTTATTCTGGCTACCATTAACTGCGATATAGGTGTAAGCGTCGTAACGTGATTCGTAAAATTGACCAGCTCAGCGCCTTCGGCTTCGCTCAGTTCGCCATCCTTGATGCGCTGCGTTACCTGGCGGCGAAAGCCGTCATGCAAATAGCCGCATGTTCGTAACGAGCCTGGCCGGCAGCTTCGCCGACAGTCGTGCCGCGAATTACGTTTTGATCAGGTAACCATCATCGTCGATGTGAATCTGCGCTTCGTTGGGTGCGCCAAACAGGTTGTGGTTGTTGCCCATCACTTCCTGGTACGCTCCGACCAGCATGAACGCGATATAATACGGCTCGTCCGGGTCGAGTTTGTGCAGCTCGAGCACGTGCTTCACGTCGTGCAGATCGACGAACTTATCAACCACACCGTCTGAGTCGCAGGTGATGTCACAAAGCGTGGCGAACTCAGTAGGCGTTTTATTCAAATGTTGAATCGGCACGATTGGGAACAGCTGGTCCAGCGCCCAGTGGTCGGGCACGGATCGAAACACCGAGAAGTTTGCCAGATACTTGGCGCAGAGCAGCTTTCGCAGATCGCCAAATTCCTCGGGGACGTACTTCGATTGCTGCGCGTAACGATCGGCGCGCTCGCAGACATCCCAAAACAGGACCTCACCTTTGGCGCGATCCTCCAGCGAGATCAGGCCCAGGTTGAACAAGCGTGAACAATTCTTCGCGATGCTCGAGCGCGTCGTGATAGTACTCGCGATAGTTCTTGATGGTGATCGTTTCGCGCAAGTCGCCCAGCTCGATTACGACCTGCGGATCGTCTTCATCGATCTCGATCGGCGTGATGTCTTCGACTACCGTTTCGATCTCGTCCAGCACATTCGTCACCAGGATCGCGTGATAAGCCGAAAGAAACCGTCCCGACTCCTGAATGATCGTGGGGTGGGGCACATTCTCGTCGTCACAAACCTGCTTGATCACGTAGATGACGTCGTTGGCAAATTCCTGCGCGGTGTAGTTGGCCGATGAATCAAATGCCGTCTTCGAACCGTCATAGTCGACCGCCATGCCGCCGCCGACGTCGAGCAGGTCGATCGGCACTTTCATCTGATGGACCTTGGCATAGACCCGCGCGGCTTCTTTCATCGCGTTCTTGATGCGCTTGATGTCGGTCAATTGCGATCCGATGTGGAAGTGCAGCAGCCGCAGCATATCGATGCGTCCGGCATCCTTCATCTGATTGATGACTTCGAGAATTTCCGTCGTCGTGAGGCCGAACTTGGCGGCTTCACCGCCCGATTTTCCCAACGGCCCGAACCTTTTGAATAGAGCTTAACGCGCATGCCAACCATCGGCATGTTGCCCTCGTGGGTTTCGGCGATTCGCAGGATGTGGTCCAACTCGCTCATCTTCTCGACTACGATGACCACGCGTTTTCCGGCCTTGGCCCCGGCGAAGGCAAGCGCAATAAACTCTTCGTCCTTGAAAGCCATTCAGCACCAGCAGGCTGTCCGGAGTTTGTTCCAGGGCCAGCGCGGCGTATAGCTCGGCTTTTGATCCGGCTTCCAAACCGAAGTCATATCGCGAACCTTCACGCAGGTATTCTTCCACCACGGTGCGCTGCTGGTTGACCTTCATCGGATAGACGCACATGTGCGCACCCTGGTATTCGTATTCGCGAATCGATTTGCTGAACGCGCGTTGAAGTTTTCGTACCTGCGGCAGCCACAAGTTGAGGAAACCTGAGCAGGATGGGCGCAGTGATGCCGCGCCGTGAAAGGTCTTCAATGATCTCTTTCACATCGGCTGAGCGCGGATCGCCTTCACTTGGGCGTACGACCAGATTACCTTTGCGATTTACGTCAAAGTAACCTGCTCCCCAGTTCTCGATCCCGTAGGTTTCGACTGTCTGTTCTATCGCAGTGGTCAACTAGCGGCTCCCGGCATCCTCGTAAGCATTAACCCGCTTCGGCAGCCGGTTTTGGCTGCATATTTCCGGTCAAATCGCGGAGTTTTCTTGGGGTGGTACCTTAACGCCAGAATGTAACAGAAAACCGAAAGTCGGTCTATCACTTTTTTGTGGCGGAAAAAGGCGTCCTTATTTTGATTGCGCGAAGAAATGAAGGGGTTTCGCCGGGGCCCAACCGGGCCGTCAGGACAGGCCTAACCTGCCGATTTTGACCCTCGCCCAGGGCTGTTGATTATGGTTGCGAGCTGGCAATTTGTCGACGAGAAGCTAAAGTCGACTTTCTTTTTCGTTGACCCCAACTGAGACTTCCATAGTCTGTTCGCCGAACCGTTCGTGCCAGGCCACCAGGGTGTATTGACCGGGCGGCAATCCGGAAATCCGGTACGAGCCATTGAGCGCACTCACCGCAAAGAATGGATGGGAAAGTGACCGCAACATATGACTTTTCCCATGGATGCAGGTTGTCTTTGACGGGAATCAGCACTTCCGGCTGAGTAAATTTGTGTTCGAGCGCCGCTGAGCTCTGCCGATTGTGACTGGTTCCAGTCAGCATTCACTTTGGCGGTAAAATGGATGTTGTGCGTGGTCGCGTCCTCGTTGCTAATCTTAAGTGTTTGCTGAGTCTGCATTCCCATAACGTGCGGGACCAGGCGGCATCCCTGGTTTGAAAGAGAAACCTCCTTCGAAGGTGCTTCAAACGAGTATAACTCCGATCAAATCGCCCGACCGAACGTAAACGAAAAACGTTCGCCAGCTTGCCCGCTCTTACGATCACATCTTCGGTATACAGATCCTGATCGCCCTGGCAGACCGGATCAGCGCCGACATCAATCAGCTTTGGTTGCGGTGGTTTTCCTTCGAAACGTAATGCTGCCGATAATCGCGCCTTCGCTGCCGGTCGGCTGGTAAGTTAGCTTCGCCGGATCTTGCCGAGTTGCCGGAGAGCGCCCCGGCGCCACCGTTACGGCCAGCAGCAAGCTAATTCCGAGCATGATAACTCCAAATTTCATATGCATCTCCGCCCTCCGCGCCGGTCAAATCGGCGTAATCTTAGATCAAATCCAGGACCAGTTGAGAAAATCCTGCATCCTGCTGGTTGCATTTATAGCGACAAAAGTTGTGTTTATAACGAGGCAGGCCACCAAAGATATTTCCTGAAAACCTCCTTGACATCAAATCCGCTGCGGTTATAATGCACGTTTTTTAGTTGCGCGGTTCATGACCTTTTCGCGCTCTGCAGATCGTCGGTTTTCCACAAAGGCTTCGCACCAAACACCGCTAGGGGCGAAGGTCAACCACATCACTCACTTTTATTTGCAACAGGAGAATAAATGAACGCTAAATCTGTGCTGAAGTATGCCTCGGAGCAGGGTGCGAAATTTGTTTCCACCCGATTTACGGATCTTCCCGGATCCTGGCAGCACCTCACTTTTCCCATCGGCGAACTATCGGAAGATTCGTTCGAAGATGGCTTTGGTTTTGACGCTTCATCCATTCGCGGCTGGGCCTCGATTCACGAATCAGACATGTTGCTGGTACCTGATGCGACGCGCGTCTGGATGGATCCTTTTCCGCCGAGCCGACTTTGTGTTTGGTAGCGAATGCTGTCGATCCGCTTTCGCGCCAGGGTTATGCAGTTCGATCCGCGCGCGGTGGCCGTGCGCGCAGAAAGCTATCTTAAGAGCACAGGTATTGCGGAGGTCGCGAACTTTGGTCCGGAGGCAGAGTTTTTGTTTTCGACAGTGTTCAGTATTACAACGAGCAGAACGAAGCCGGTTACTCAATCGATTCAGATGAAGGTCATTGGAACAGCGGCCGGATGGCAAATGAATCGGGACAAAATCTCGGGCATCGCATTCGCCCGAAAGAAGGATATGTCCCGGTGGCGCCCACCGACACGTTAATCGATCTTCGCTCGGAGATTTCGTTGACGCTCCTGGACTGTGGCATCAACGTCGAGTGTCATCACCACGAAGTCGCCACCGCCGGCCAGTGCGAAATCGATTTCCGTTATTCAACGATGCTGGGCACCGCCGACAACCTGCAAATATTCAAGTACGTGGTCAAGAACACGGCTCGCAAGCACGGCAAGACCGCGACCTTTATGCCGAAGCCGTTGTTTGGCGACAACGGTTCAGGGATGCACTGTCACCAGTCTTTGTGGAAAGGCAACAAGCCTTTGTTCGCAGGCGACGGTTATGCCGGATTATCTGGAGATAGCCTTGCACTACATTGGCGGCTTGCTCAAACATGCGCCGGCTAATCGCAGCTTTTGCGGCGCCGACGACGAATAGCTACAAGCGGCTGGTGCCGGGCTTTGAAGCGCCTGTTAACCTCGCTTATTCGGCGCGCAATCGTTCGGCCGCGATCCGCATTCCGATGTTCTCGACCAATCCGAAACTGAAGCGGCTCGAATTTCGTCCGCCCGATCCGTCCTGCAATCCGTACCTCGCCTTCTCAGCAATGTTGATGGCGGGACTCGATGGAGTGCAGAACCGGATCGATCCGGGACAACCACTCGACAAGGACATCTACGATCTTTCACCGGAAGAGTTGAAGGACGTGCCGAGCCTGCCCGGGTCGCTCGATGCTTCGCTCACGGCGCTGGAAAACGATTACGAGTTCCTGCTGAAGGGCGACGTGTTTACCCAGCGCATGATCGATCGCTGGATCGAGTACAAGCGCGAACGCGAGATTCAGCCGTTGCGCTTGCGTCCGCACCCGCTCGAGTTCGCGATGTATTACGACATTTAAGCTCGCTGACGGGTTTATTTGATCTCCGAAGGCAGCGGCATTAGGGTGTCGCTGTCTTTTTTATCTAATTCCCGCAAAACTCGCCCTCTGCGCAAATTGACCCCGTTTCAAGATAAGTTAATTGACACAGTTTTGATCTCGGAATAGCATGCACGCATTAACGGGCTGCTCTCCACGACATCCGGCGATGCCGTAGCAATTCAGCCACCTGATTTCACTAACTCTTCAAAAGGAAATCGGCATGCCACTCTACCCAATATTCCGCAAGTCCTCTACAAACCGAAAATCACAAGGGCAACTGGACAAGAACAAGACAGAAACGCATCCGGCCGTGCGCAAAATCGCACTACCTTATTTTTTGAACGATGGGGAGGCAACGAGATGAAACAGAATTTTGGTCTTCGCTCTTACGTTGCAATCTTGGCAGGATTTGTTGTTTTGACATTTGCTCTACATTTCGTTACGAGCGATTCGTTTGCCCACTCAGCCGAGGCCAGGAGCGAATATTGAACAAACGGTCTTGGCCGAATGAGCCCGTGAAAATAAAACTGGTGAAGACAGAAGAGAGGAGCCGTAAGCTGAGTGAAAAGTTTTCGGAGGGGGACGACTGGTTCAAGGGCTCAGGCTGACTATCCAGAACGTTTCAGCTAAACCCATTGCCTATCTTTCTGTGAATTTGGGATTTTTACGACCTGAGAACGAAACAGGTCTTCCTCTAAGCTATACAATTCAGTACGGACGACACTCTCCGAGATACGTTGGCAGGGGAGTCGAAGTTGTCGTTTCAAGGAATACCGACCGATCCCGCCAGGCGGACTTGTAGACATAACCATATCGGATCAGGATTACGACACAATAAAATCCTCTCTAGAAACTGCGGGTTTCGTAGCCGGTGTCAAAGCAATCGACGTGATCCTTGGTGAGGTCATATTCGACGATGGTAGTTCCTGGCAGACGAGCAAGTCTTCGCATCACACAAGTAAGCTTAGTTTGCTGAACGCCTCCAGCAGTAAGCAACGCGCGCGATCCACCGCGATTTTGGATTTCTTTTTCCATTGCATGGAAAGCAAATTCTCTGTCCCCAAAGGGAAGTTGGGGAGTACCTAGTCCTGCACTGGACGACCCCTGCGGAGTAGCAACTTCGCCACACAGTTTTGCTTGTCCCAACACGGCTGGCCTGTGTCAGTACTCAACAGTTTACTTGGACGAAAACACAGAAGATCAGCCAGACAAAATCGAACCGCGCATTGCGACCTGTGTTATCGTCGATGGCGGGTGCGCCCTGCCTGGCCAACAGCACCTTTATCAATATACGATCGCCCTGCGTGCCACCCTGCGATTGGGCGGTTTGTGAGGACGTAAATGCCGAGCCCCTAACTCTTGCTATGGCTGCCCGGAAGACTACGACCAATTTGGGAGTTGCTGTTACCCATCGGGCGGCGGATGCATGAACAAAGGACAGTGCTATTGCAGCTATGCCGACGTCTACAATTGTCAGCAATCTGGACACGCTACAAGCCCCGACGTATGCATGTGTGATCCGGACACGCCCATAATAATTGACGTCGCCGGTGATGGCTTCGCTCTTACAAACGCTGCTGACGGGGTGAATTTTGATTTGAATAGAGATGGCATAAAGAAAAAGTTTCGTGGACCCGCGCAACCACAGATGACGCTTTCTTAACTCTCGATCTCAATGGCAATGGAATCATCGATGATGGCAAAGAACTATTCGGTAATTCCTCAGTTCAGCCTTCGCCTCCCGCGGGCGCAAGTCGTAACTGGATTCCTCGCGCTGGCCCTATACGACAGAGTCGCAAATGGCGGCAATGACGATGGTGTTGTGGACAAGCGTGACTCGGTGTTTGCGAAACTGCGTTTGTGGCAGGATGCAAACCATAACGGAAATTCAGAAGCATGGGAGTTGCACAACTTGCCGGAGCTAAGCGTCGCTTCAATTGCACTCGACTACAAGACCTCAAAGCGTACCGGATGAGTTCGGCAACCAGTTTCGCTATCGCGCAAAAGTGGATGATGCAAAACACTCTCACGTTGGACGGTGGGCGTGGGACGTGTTTCTGCTCTCCTCGCCTTGAGCTTCAGCCTCTAATGGAGCATTTAACGGATTAGCCAGTTCGTCTCGAGCCTTCTCGCCGCGTAGAATGTTCGCGTGACGGCCGCGAACGAAATAGTTGAGCACCTTCTGGTCCAACTCCTGATCCGCACGCGGCCCGCCTCCTTTACGATCGGCTCATCGAGCATTCTTCGATTAGAAAATTATTTCAAAAGATCCGGCCTTGCTGTCGGATGTCCTGACCCTGGCGGCGTGGAGCCCTCTGCTGGCAACCACGCTCGAGAACCATCCCGACTACGTTTCGTGGCTGCAGCGCGAGCGCTCACTCACACGAGTCAGAACGCGCGAGGAATTGGGCGAGTCCCTGGGCCGGTTTGCGCTCATCAACTCACAATTGGATCCGCATGTGATGCTGGCCCGGTTTCGCCGCCGCGAATTGCTGCGAACTTATTTGCACGACATTCGGCGCACCCGCACGGTCGTCGAGACCACTGAAGAACTATCGAGTCTCGCGGATACGACACTCGAATATGCCCTGAAGTTAGCGCGTCAGGAACTGGACAATCGTTTCGGCGCGCCCCAAATTGTCGATGCGCAAGGTCGAATTTCCAGTGCCGAGTTCTGCATTGTGGCGCTTGGCAAACTCGGCTCGCATGAATTGAACTACGCCTCGGACATCGATCTGCTCTTTTTGTTTTCCGAAGCGGGAACGACGTCGGCCGGCGGATCGCGTGGTCAGATTTCCAATCGCGAATACTTCGTCAAGGTCGGCGAACGTTTGTTACGGATCGTCAGTGAGCCGACCGGAGAAGGCGCCTCCTATCGCATCGACATGCGTCTGCGGCCTCATGGTCGCGACGGAGCCCTGGCAAGCTCGCTGGACGAAGCCGTCCGCTACTACCACCAAAGCGCGCAGGACTGGGAGCTGCAAACCCTGATTCGGTCGCGTGCCGCCGCCGGTTCGCAGAGCCTTTACACAACCTTCGCGAAGCAGGTCGGCGATCGTGTGTTTCGACCTGATATGGGTGTCGGCGACGCGCTGGCAAATGTCCGCCGGTCCAAAGAGAAGATCGATTTGCAGCGCGAGCGCGACGGGAAGGGATTCAATGTAAAGCTCGGCCGGGGCGGCATTCGCGAGATCGAGTTTATCGCTCAGGCATTGCAGGTTGCGTTTGGAGGCAAAGATCCGTGGTTGCGGGCGCCGACACGCTGATCAGCCTCAGCCGCCTGGCCGATCGTGAATTGATCACCGAAAGTGAACATTGGCAACTTTCTGATGCTTACAATTTTTGCGCGCGCTCGAACACCGCTTACAAATGGAACATGGGTTGCAGACTCATTCGCTCTCCGGTGAGCCGGCGCGACGCGAACTGGTTGCGCAGCGGATGAACTTTGCGGGGAGAGGATGCGCTGGCCCAGTTTGACGAAGCACTGAATGCTCACACCGCGAATGTCCATGCCGCTTTCAATCGAGTCTTTGGTGATCGCCGGGCCAGTTCGGCGCAGCCTCCCGTTCCGCGCGCAGCTTTGATTCACGACGTCACCCATGACCCCGAGGCCGCGTCAATTCGATTCGCTGCCGGAGTATTCGCCAAACATGCCGCGGAACGGGCGACTCGAGTTCCGCAACGATCTCCGGAAATAATCCGCGCCGAAGCCGAGCAATCTATTAATCCCCGCCGGGCTTTAGCTTTCGTTACTCGGGTGGCTGGGTCGCTGGACAAGAACACAAAGCCCTTAACTATTAACGAGAGTGAATTACGCGCCCTCGTCCGGGTCTGCGGCGTATCTGAATTCTTTGGCGAGATGCTGGCAGGCAATCCGGCGCTGATTCAGGTCCTGCCGGTGGAAGACAATGCATTCCAAACCCCAATCGATCTGTGCGAATTCATTTCAACCGACTCCGACCGGTCCACGTTTGCTGCCAGTCTGGAAACACTCCGCCACGGATGGTCGAGGCTGTTTGTTGAGATCGGAGCGCGCGACTCGCAGGGCGCGATCGCGATTGAAGAGTTGAATCTCCGGCTCAACACGTTGGCGGTATCAAGCCTCGATGCGTCGCTGCTGATCGCTCGGAATGAACTCGAGCGGCGCTATGGGAAGTTGTCTGCTGAACCACGAGTCGCGGTCCTGGGCTTAGGTCGTCTGGGAAGCGGCGGCATGGACTATGGCTCAGATCTGGATGTGATTGTGGTCTATGACTCGAACACGCCGCCGCCAGTGGCTGAGCTGACACACGAGGCTGTGTATAGCCGTTTGGCTGAGTTCCTGGTTACGGCACTCTCGATCATCACCCGCGAAGGCTATCTTTACCGGATTGATTTGCGTCTGCGGCCGGAAGGGCAGAAGGGCCCTCTGGCGATTGGCTCACGTTGCGTTCATGAATTATCTGCGCACGCGGGCGAGCATCTGGGAGTGGCTGGCCTATGTGAAACTTCGCGCGGTAGCCGGTAATCGCGATTTCGGCCAGGCAATCGAATCGTCGGCGCGCGACACTGTCCACGAATTGGCCCGTCAGATTGAGCCGGCCCAACTCTGTGCTGAGGCCCGCCGGGTGCGCAATCGCCTGGAAAAGGAAAAGGCCCCGAGCCGCGCGGGTATCAACATCAAACACGGAGCAGGAGGCATGCTGGACGTTTACTTTGTCACCCGCTACTTGCAGTTGCGCGATAACGTAATGGATCATGGCGAAGATCGAACCACGCGGCGAATGCTGACGAGCTTGCGAGCAGCAGGTTCAATTAGCCGGGAAGATCATCAGGTGTTATCGGATGGATACAACCTTCTGCGCGCGATCGATCATCAGCTTCGCTTGATCGTGGGACGCTCAGCTGACTTTGCCGGCGCCCGAGCAACCGGCTTTAGCGACATCGCGCGGCGGCTCGAGTTCTCCACGCCGGAAGAACTGGAGACAGTGCTGGTGGAGCGGATGAAGGAAATCCGCACAAGCTTACGATCGAATCATGCGAGGTGAAATTCACGATGGAAACCAGTAACCGGTGCCCGCGTTGCGACAGTGGCCGGATGCGGGCCTGGAACGAACTCGATGACGAAGAGCGTGAAGTCGCCAAACGTTTACCGGCTTCAGCCGACTATTCTCTCGAGGCCCGGCAGGCAAAGGCATCGCTGGTGTAACCGTTGCTGGTATGAAGAGACCGGAGGCTCGCCGACACTTGCTTAACCTGAAGTTAAGACCGTTGGCGTAAGCTGGTAATCAGAAGCCACTAACAATTTTTCCAATGTTTCGCGTTCGATCCTCGTTCAAAGGCAAAGTCCAGGTTAAAGCGCCATTGCAGTCGGTGCGGAACTTCTTTTCCAATCTGACGAATTTCACCGACATGCTCGGCGGCGTGGAAAACATTCGCCGCGAAACCGGCGGCATTGCCCGCTGGACCATCGCGACTGAGACGCCGGTGGGCCATGTCCGCTTTACCTTTCCCGTGCGCGAGACTTCGCCGCACGCCGACATGATTGAATGGTCGCCGGCGCCGAACGAGCGTGAGAACCTTTTGCGCTATACCTTAAAGTTTGAAGAACAGAACAGCGCGACGGTGATCGACGTCTCGCATCATGTTGAGCTGCGGCGAAAACGCGCCTGGGATCTTCATCCGGAGTTGGCTTGATGGGCGAGACGCGCCTCAGCAACGCTTTGCAAAGGCGGCATCAACGAAGCGATCCGAGAATTTTCTGGATCGAGTGAAAGAGAGATTGGAAGCGGGAGCTAGCGCTCGTTTAGCACAAGCCGCGGCAGCCTGAGGGTAAGTACTCATCCGCGTCAGCGGATGGGATCAGAAGTCTCTTGAGAAACCGATCGGGTTCTTTATCCCATTCGCTTACGCGAATGGTACCGACCGATCTCATGACTCGATTTACTGCCTCGCTCACTTCGTCTGGCCGTAGCTAATCATGTTCGCCAGCATCCGGTACGCCCCCGGCACGCCCGCGCGCAACTCGCGATACCAAACCATGCTCGTGTAGATGTAATGCCCGCGTCCGTAATCGGCCACCAGCAGCCCGCCTTTCAAAGGCGCTTCGTCGAAATCGCGTGATTCCAGCAGCGCATGAAATTGCGGGTCCCAATCCCGCGGATAATAAAGTCCGCGCTCCTGAATCCAGTCCTTGAAATCATCCTGATTCAGTTTGTTGGGAACGTTAAGCAACGCATGATCCGGTTCGAGAAAACTGATCGGGGCGTTCTCGTCCGTGATGCGTTCATTGCCCAGAATTAACTTGTAAGGCGCAAGTTGCGGACGGTGCCTTTGTTCGTTGGGATTCCATTCATCCGATTTGTGATAGAAAACGATCAGATTGCCGCCGGCGTTGGCGTAATCAAGCAGCTTCTGATTTGCTGCGATTAACTCAGGCTGCGATTCATAGACGCGGTTATCAACGATGAAGGAAGTGAACTTGGACAGGTCCGCGGTCTTTACTTCGTCGGCGCTCAGCTCTTTCGATTCAACACCCAGTGCGTTGAGCGCGTTGGGCAGGCTGAAGTCGAAGCCGCGCACATAACCGATCCGAAGATTCCACGCCACACGAGCATTTGACCGGACGATGGGTACTTCGCGTGCCGTGATATTTTCACGTGAACCGGTTGCTCTGACTGAGACCGATAAGGCCTCGGCCTCTGCGGAAGATCTGGTATGGGCCGCCACCGTTTTTTCGGGCTTCGGCATCGGCAGCGCGAGGTTGCGATCTGGTGGGGAAGCAATTCGACCTTGCGCGTTGTTTGTGCTCGCTGGTCTGTCTGGCCGATGAGTACCTCACCATTGAATCGCTGATCGAGATAATTGATCAGTTGGATTCGCAGCTCAGGGAGCTTGGCCGGGAAGATATCGGCGCCGGCGCTGCTCACACCAGTTCTATCGGGCCCAATAACCACAGGTGTGGGGCTGATGTCGGCGATGATCTACGGAGGGTGCTACATCAACCGCATTGTTCACGACGAGCGGAAATTCGGTTTCCCCCAGATCGATCGTCATCTGCTGCCTCAAACTGTTTGCCGGTGATATCTCCGTCGTATAAGTGCCGCGAGTGGGGGAACAGTGACCCTGGCCGCACGTTGAGTCTCGTAAGTAAGCGGAATTTCAATGGTGTCTTGCCCGCCACCAGGTTTGGTGGAACTTCTGGTCCCGCCAGGACGCCCGGTGACGTTTTCCCCCGCTCGCCAAACCAGAAGCGCTTTGCTATAGCGGCCTTGGATCCGTGATTGGTTATTTGAAACTGAAACTTCGTCGCACGGCCTGGAATCAAAACCGGATCGGACGCCGTGAGCTGTCCGGAGATTCCGAGCGTAAGCGCAAGGGCCTTATTCAACTTTTGATTAAGGGCTTTTAGATGAGGATCTCGCTCCCAGGTTTTTCGATTCTGATTCTGTTTGTGTGGTCGACCGTAGGCGCTGGTCTTGTTGGCCAAAATCAGCGCACTCTCGATCTTGTCGCGGTCGTCCAAATAGCTTGTTAGCGGCTTACCCTGGATTGTTAATGGTAAACCAGCGCTCACGTTTGCTGGCAGTCGCAATCCATCAAGAAAATTGTGGGAATCACCGGGTACGGTATCCACGCCCTTCGCCGCCCGCTCCAGCCGATATCGAACCATCGGCATTTGGCCAGTTGCTCCGCCCTGTCCGCTGAACGCGCGAAAGCGTGCTGTGTATTCAGCAAAACTCTTTGGCCAGGGCCCTGGGTGGCATGTTTCTGCAAAGCACTAAGAGCTTGTTCAGCGAACACTGTCCCGCGAATCGGATCGCGTTCGTTTGGATCAATCGTGACCATCGAGACGTCAGCGGCAGGCTGTCTGGTTTCCCGCACGCGGACGAACAGCCTTTGCACTTGCCACGTGGTCAGGCCGTCTTTCAACTGTTCTGGAAACTTAGTTCAGATCGGCTGCGGCGTCGAACGCTTCGACTACCATCCGGGCTGTTGCCTGATGATGGCCATGATCGTTACTCGTGACTGAATGATTGGTGATGATGACATCTGGACGCAGTTTGCGAATTTCGAGCACCATCCGTCGCAAGTGCTGTCATCATGACCCCAAAACTTGAACGCTTCGGCCGCTGATTTTGAGAAACCGAAATCTTTCAGCCCCAGAAAATGCGGTTCCGAACCTGAATTTCGGCAGCCGCCATCGTCTCGCGGGCGCGAATCGCACCCATCTCCTCGTACAGCTCTGGCCCAATCGCGTTCTGTCCGCCTTCGCCAAAAGTCGAAAACAGGCTGACGGTGTGCGCGCCATACTGCGCCGCATCACGATCAACGACGTACCGTCTTCATCAGTCCGGATGCGCGGCCACGCACATCACCGTCCACGGATTCTGTAAATCGAGCAGTGCCTGATAGAGAGCAACGCGATCGTCTGATGGTTGTTGAGCAGGCGGCGGACGTCCGCGAGCTGCTACCGTAAGCGAGATTGCCAGCCGCGAAAAGATTGGGCGACGAGTGCTTCCAGCTTGAGGGTGCCGTTCGACATATTCGTAAGTCTCAAATGGTTAAGGTCCGTTAGGACCGAAATGTTTATAGTCCCGGAAAGCGTAATTAGAACATGAAGCTCCTTTAGGAGCGAAGCGAGCGATCGTGTCAGAACCGCGAGCGGTAGCGACCGGATCATCGATGGCTCGTCTAATCTGCATCCGGCATTGGTTCGACGGAGCTAGCATGATCCGGTCGCTACCGCTCGCGGTTCTGACTACCCTCGCTGGCGCGCCTCGAACAGCGTCAACTCGACAATCGGTCTTTTTCACGTAAACAGTCTGCCAATGTCGAGGCAAACAGAAACTGCCGGCGTCGACGGCTGCGAACGATGATGAAGAGCAACTGATTCGCGGGGTCGGCCTCTTGGGCGCGACGACCCTGAACATGATCGACATGATCGGCGTCGGCCCGTTCATCACCATCCCGCTGATTATCGCGGCCATGGGTGGGCCCCAGGCAATGCTCGGCTGGATCCTGGGCGCGCTGCTGGTTGTTTGTGATGGGCTGGTTTGGGCCGAACTCGGAGCGGCCCTGCCCGGTTCCGGCGGTTCTTATCGATATCTGTCAGAGATTTACGGTCCGCGAAAATTGGGACGCCTGATGTCGTTTCTGTTTATCTGGCAACTCACCTTCAGCGCGCCGCTTTCGATTGCCTCAGGCAGCATCGGGTTGGCCCAATACGCCACCTACATATTTCCCGGGCTTGGCCACGAAACAAAAGTCACCCTTCCCGTTCTTGGTAACGTGGAGATAAACGCGATTCCGGTCGCGCTCCTGGCTATCGTCGCCGTCGGCGTGGCCGTCTTCCTGCTCTATCGCCGCATTACCCTGATTGAACGGCTGTCAAAGTTCTTGTGGGTCGGCGTGATGCTGACGATTGTCTGGGTGATCTTTGCCGGCGTCACCCACTTCGATCGAAAACTCGCTTTCGACTTTCCGCCCGGCGCCTTTGAGCTGCGCCCTGAATTCTTCACCGGGCTGGGGGCGGCGTTGCTGGTCGCGGTCTACGACTACTGGGGCTATTACAACGTCTGCTTTTTCGGCGGCGAAGTGAAAGATCCGGGGCGCACGATCCCGCGCGCAGTCCTGCTTTCGATTCTGTTCGTGTCGATCATCTATATCGTGATGAACATCTCGATTCTCGGCGTGATTCCCTGGCGCGAGTTTGCGGGCACGGCCAACACGCCGGCGCAGCGTTACGTCATCTCTTCGTTCATGGAAAGGCTGTATGGGTCGAAGGCCGGTCTCATCGCCACGGTGCTGATCATGTGGACCGCCTTCGCGTCGATCTTCTCTCTGCTGCTGGGGTACTCGCGCGTGCCGTTTGCGGCGGCCCGTGACGGCAACTACTTCCAGGTCTTTGCCCGGGTACATCAGCGCCATCGCTTTCCGTACGTGTCATTGCTGGTCATGGGAGGAATTGCCGCGCTGTTCTGTTTCTTCCGGCTGGCGGACGTAATTGCGGCGCTCGTGGTGATTCGCATTCTGGTGCAGTTTCTCGCGCAGATCGCCGGGGTGATTGTCTTACGCGTGCGGCGGCCGGACATGCAGCGTCCGTTTCGCATGTGGCTTTATCCGCTGCCGGCGTTGATTGCGCTCGGCGGGTTCATCTACGTGCTTATTTCGCGCAAGAATTTTTCAAAGAGATACGGTACGCCGCCGTGCTGGTTGTCGTGGGTCTGATTATTTATTTCATCCGCGCACGCACGCGCGGCGAGTGGCCCTTCGAAAGAACCGAACCGGTTCAGGAATGACTCGATAGCGGCCGGTAGCAATGAAAGCTCTGCCTTAAGAGCTCATCAACCAATTCTCATTCACGTCGGGCTTTAGCCCGATGACCACTTGCCGAAGTTTCAGCCAACCGTTTTAACGGTTTCGCCAGTTGGAAAGTCGTGGAATTCTTGCTTGCTCATCGAAAATTCTCGCAAAGGAAAAGGAAACCGTTAAAACGGTTCGACTACTTTTCCTTACGCCAGGGTCACCAGGCTGAAGCCTGGTGTGAATGACAGGTGGCTACACTCTGCGCACGGTGTGGGCGGGAATAAGCTCGCGCTGCCGGATTCTGGGCAACCCCAAGGCCAGCAGCGCGAGCACAACAGCATCGGAGACTGGAACGAGTCTCAAGCGCGGATAATACAAAGGAATCTAACTTTGCGTTTCGGCGCTTTCGGGATTCACCGTCTCAGCAGCCTGAAATCCGATCTTGCTGTGCGTGCCGTCACAGAATGGTTTATTCGAAGAGGCCCCGCAGCGGCACAAAGCGATCTTCGGCCTGCCTTCCGTTTCAATTCTATTTCCGGCGGTGTCATAAATGTCGACCGGCCCTTCAATTAAATACGGACCATTCGGTTTCGGACGGATAGCTGTATCTGCCATTTCTTTCTCCCTGAATATTCGATTGATGAAAGCGTGAGCGCATTCTAGCACGCTCCCGCGGCTTGCCGCTGATGTGCGGAAAGCCTACTGGCTTTCCGGTCGCGATGAATTAATCTTTCAGAGGCTAACCTCAGTCAGGGCGGAGCCCGAATCAATTGGTACGCAAGCCTCCGGCTTGCTAAGCGGCGCCTCGGTGCTACGGTCAGCGAAGCCTTTCGCTTTATTCTACCGCGCATGCTCTTTCACGCTGCCCTGATGTTTCTCGCCGCCTTCTTTGCCGGTGTGGTGAACTCGATCGCGGGCGGCGGCATGTTGCTCGTCTTTCCCATGATGATCTGGCTGGGCCTCGATCCGAAAGTCGCCAACGCTACCTGTACCGTGGCCCTTTGGCCGGGTCTGTTTGGTGGCTTGTTTGGATACCGGCGGACCATGGATGACAGTTCGCTCATCCTGATGCGCCTGGGCGTAATAAGTTTGATTGGCGGCGGCCTGGGTGCGTGGTTATTGATCGTGACACCCTCACTGATCTTTTCCCGGCTGGTGCCTTTCCTGATTCTGTTTGCGACGATCCTTTTCATGATTCAAGGGCCGGTTAACCGCTGGTTGCGGGTGCCGGCCGCCGAGCATGAATCAACCAACGGCTGGTGGATTGCCGCCATGATCATAATGTTTTTCTCTGCCATGTATGGTGGCTACTTCGGCGCGGGAAACGGGATTTTGATGTTAGCCACGATGGGCTTGCTGGGCCTGCGCGATATTCATCGCGCGAACGGGATCAAAAATTTCCTCGGCATTTGTATCAACGGCATCGCAGTTTTCAGTTTCTCGATCGCGCACATGGTTTCCTGGCCCAGGTCATTGTGGATGGCGGTAGCGGCCACGATCGGCGGCTACATCGGCGCGCGCGCGGCGCAAAGAGTGGGCGGCGTTTTTATCCGCCGCGCCGTCGTCGTGATCGGGTTTGTGATTACGATCGTAATGCTTTGGCGGATGAGGTGAGTCCGCAGATTACGCAGATTACACAGACAGGGAAAAGAGTAGCCATGAAAGGCTCAAAGGCACTAAAGGAGATCAGCCGGCTACTCTTTGTAGTCTCTTGAGCCTTTTGTGGCAAAGTACTTCTCTGTGTAATCTGCGTAATCTGTGGACAAAAACTACCTCGCGAATTCTACACTCGCCCGGACGTCCTCGAAGTCGCGCGAGATCTGCTCGGAAAGAAGCTCGTGGTTCCCAACAGAAATGGTTCGCGCGTGTCGGGCATCATCGTCGAGACCGAGGCCTATCGTGGCCCGGAAGATCGCGCCTCGCACGCCTGGAATGGCCGGCGGACGCAGCGCACCGAAACGATGTATGGAGTGGGCGGCACGGCCTACGTCTATTTCGTCTATGGCATGTACCACCAGTTCAATGTCGTCACCAACGTCGCAGATGTTCCGCACGCCGTCCTGGTGCGAGCGCTCCGAACCAGTCGACGGACTCGGCTCTGATGCGCCGCCGCCGGCCAGGTCGTTCCGAACGCGAATTAACCAGCGGACCCGGCCGTTTATGCCTGGCGATGGGAATCGATCGCAAACTGGATAAAGCAGATCTGTTGGCGGAGCGCGTTTGGATCGAGGAAGGTGTTTCAATTCCGCCGCGCCGGATCGCGCGCGGACCGCGCAGTTGGAATTGACTACGCGGAAAAGTGGATTGGTAAGCCGTGGCGCTTTTGGGTGAGAGATAATCCGTTCGTGAGCAGGTGAGGGATGTCATCCGCAGATTACGCAAAAAACCCTTGCCGCAAAAGGTACAAGAGACACAAAAAGAAGCCCGGCAATTCGCTTTGTGCGTTTTGTGCCTTCCTCTTTTCCGATCTGCGAAATCTGCGTAATCTGCGGATAATGATTTAGCTAGCCGCCAGTTTCTTCCAGACGCTCGCTTCACCCTCATAGCGCACCAACTGATTCACACTGATGTAGGCTTGCGCGTAAAGTCCGCGCATTTCCTGTTGCGTACGCGGATGCTCAAGCTGACGCTCGAGTTCCTCATTCGAGATGGCACCGCGCCGGACGTATTGTTCGAACAGGCGGCCCTCACCGGCGAGATAGATCGCAAACCCTTCTTCCATCCAGCGCGCTGCGCGATTGCGACTGACGAGGTCGATAAAGACATGAGCCAGCTCATGCCGCAGAGTGGTCGTCAGCACGCCTCGTCGTTTTAGCAAACCGACCGGCTGCAGCTCGATGCGGTTGCCTTTGGTCGCGGCGGCCGCCCACCACGGCTGGCCGGTGCGCGACGTAAAGTCGCCGGTGCTTTCGTTGAGTCGTATATCGAGGGTCGGGATATTAGCTGGAATCGAGGCTGCCGAAGCCCGCCCCGAAAAATCATTGCGCGCGGATTCGAGAGTACTCAAAACCTGATCAGCTTCGCGACGATCGACGTCGCTTGGGTAAATGAGCGCGAAAGTGTTCGGATCGAGATCGTTAGCAGGCGTGGCCCAGACGCGGAGACGCGGAGACTCGCAGACGCGGAGAATTCCGTCAGGACATCCATGCTCCACCGATCAGTTGCATTCGCGGTCACCGTGTCTCCGCGTCCCGTTCTCTCCGCGTCCCTATTGATTCGCGTACCCGGAAAATATTTCTCCAGAATTTTTGATACTGAAGCCCCGCGCGCGACTCATGATGTGCGCGCCTTCCTGACAAAGGCCCAGGCCGTGTCAAAACCACTGCCGCGAAAGATAAAGTTCGATCCGGCACGCGCGATGTCGAATCGCGAGCTCTTCAAAACGTTCCAGCCCAGCACCCGGCCGACGATAATTTTGAAATCCCAGCCCCGGACTGTCTTGCGATGCTCGCCTTCTAGGGTGATGAATTCAGCGCGTCCGGTTTCATCGCGCTTGTCAATCAGCACCTGATCAAGCCGGTTGCCGACGTCGGTGCGCGCGTCACTCTGCAAAGCGCGCAGGAGATTCGCGCGGCGTGATCACATCCTGCCAGTTGGCATGCGGCCCCGATACGCAATACTCATCGCGCACGCCGCGGAGGTAATCAGGCGGGTCACGCCCCAGAGCTCGCCGATGTTGGCAGTTTCGCCACCGCATGAAGCGCCAAAATATGACTCGACGATTTGACCGTGATCGTCCAGCAGCACCTGCCCTTCGGTGGCCCGGACGGCCTCAAGCAACCTGGCGTCATTGCCAATCGTGCCCTCACTGACGTTCGGGCTTCTGACACTGAATCTTTGACAGTGAGTCGTCGAGCAGAAGTCGTAACCGTCCCTTGCGTGACGTCCCCGGTTTTTACGGCAAAGGTCCGGATGGCGATCGCTAGAGCTTTCAGAGCTTCAGGCTCTGCTTCCATTGTGCCTTCCGCGCGCATCACGCCCAGCACATAGTCTTCCATCGACAACTCTTCAGTGACGTTGTCATGAACCAGGTGAACCTTGATTGCGGATTGCGAATTGCGGGGTCCGGAATTGGCCGCATTTACTTCGGGGCTTTTAGCTTCCTCTTTTTGTTCTCCCTTATTGAGATTGGCATAAGTCTCGAAGATCGGTCGCGCCGCCAGGGCCGCCTCTGAACCGTGAGCACGCGGCAAGAGCACCAGCACTGCCAGGTCTATCTGCGATTCATCCATTTCGTGATTGCTTTGAAATGGGCCGGCAAATCAATGAACCAACCGTTGGTGCGAAAGCCTTTCGCGGGCATCGCGGGTGCCGGTCTTTCCCAGGATTGTGAGCGGCAGCGAATCGAGTTTGGCGCTGCGGGCGGTCCCGTAACGCACGGCCCCGGCCATCCCTTCGACGATCACGGCGCGATGTGGCGCAGCGATCTCGATCTGCGCCCGTTCGACCGGGCGAAAGTTCCCGGCGCCGGCAACTTCGGGCCGGAAGAGATGTCCGCCGTTAACCAGCGCCGTGTAAGCGGTGAGCAATTGAGATTGGAGTAACCTGGATCAGATCACTTTCGCCGATCGCTTCACGTGCTTCGCAGTCGGCTTGCTCGGACACGTGATTGCTTTCACTGACGCGAACGCGGCTGGTGCTGCCGTTTTCGCAAGGCCGCAAAGACCGGCCACTTCATCACCGGCAGAGAAGCCCGTCGGTTGTCCGAAGCCAAACTCGCGCGCCGTGGCGACCAGCTTCTCTCGACCCAAACGTTGGCCCGGGGTGGCGAAATAGTAATTACATGAATACGCAATCGCCTGGGCCGGCGAGAACGGCGGCAAGTGATCGGCGTGAGTGCAGGGAAGCGAGAACTTAGACCGGTGAAGCGTCCGGGACAAACTGACCGCGAGGCTTCATCAATCAAACCAAGTCGCAGTGCGGTCAGCGCGGTGAACGGTTTCATCAGCTGAGCCCGGCATCTGTGCCTGCGCATAAGCGGCTGTCGCATTTGCCAGCGCGCGCACGCGGCCGGTCTGCGCATCCATGATAATGATGGTGCCTTCGCGCCCGGCGAGTGCGGCGTTCGCCGCGTCGTTTAAAGCGCGATCGAGCGCGGCTTCATCGCGCCCGCCGGCGGGGTTCGACCAGTTAAGCGACAACCATCGGGTTTGCGGCAGAGGAAAACCAAGCAGCAGGATCAAACCGCATAAGCACGAGAGGAGCGATGCATGCTTACGGGCGGCGCGGTCAAATCCGCGGAGACCTGCTTTCGCCGAAATCACGCAGCCGCCTCCACGGCGACCGCAGGCGATCTTTCCGGCGGCGTGTCCGGCGAGGTTTCGCGACTGTTTCTCGTCAGCGCGCTGATCGTCACGACCCAGCCGATTAAGCCGAAAACGAAAGTCAGCGCGAGTCGCAAAATAAGAAACGCGAAGTCGGTCTTGTTACCTTTAGGCGTGAAGGGAATGAAAAGAACGGCGTAAGGGATGACAAAGAAAAGCAGTAGACCGAGTGCATAAATCAGGACCGATTCCGAAGCAAACGCGCGGGTCATGGCCGCGGAAAGTCTTTTGAAGAACGACGCTGCGCCGCCGGCGAACAAGTTGCGCACTTCACCCCCGGCGATTGCAATCCACACGTGAATTGTGGTCAGCGGCAACGCAACGCCGAGCAAGACAAAGCGCAGGGTCGCGAAAATTAATGACGGCCAATGAGCCGGCTGTGGAGTCGGTGGTCCGGACCCAATGGGCAAGCTCGGTAATGTCGGAGCCGGGTAGCGCAACTGCCACTTGTTCAGCAGGTAAGCTATCAGCCAGGCGAGCAGCAACATCGGGATGCTGGCGACGAAAAACTTTACCGCATCGATCAGAATCGCGGGCCAGCGAAATTTCTGATCGCGCACCCGATCGATGATGGTGGCCTGGAAGATAAAGAACAGTGCGGGGATTAACACCATCAGCACGTAAGTTATGAACACCTGCCAAACCGTCGCCTCGCGCGTCCAGATAAACTTAAAGAACGCGGCGACCAGCAGCGCATAAACGAGGGCAAAGACCGCCAGCGCGGGAAGGTTTGTCAGCGTGGTCTTGATGGTACTGAACCAGAGTCTTAAAGTGGTCACGATGATGGTCTCTTTTGCGGCTACGGCCGCCTGATGTGCGGTCAGGCTTTTGCCGACCGGCCTCATCACTCTGAGTTATCGAGGCTCTGCCTCGCCGCTTCTGAGGCGTAGCCTCGGTCGCGAAAACCGCCAATCGGAAAGGCGGAGCCTTCCCGCACATCAAGCGGCAAAGCCGCTGCGCAAAGCATCGCCTTCACTTCTTATCCAAAATCCGCAACCGATCGTTGCTGGTATTCGCCTGTACGGTCGGCTGGTACATCAACTCAGCGCGGGCCGGAGCGACTTTGAATTCGCCGGGCACCTCTACCCGCATCGCGTACTGCAACGTCGCGTCACCGTCAAAATAGTCCATGAAGATGGCTGTGCGGTTGTCGCGGAACTCGCGGTTGCTGTACCAGGCACTCCACTGACCCAGCGAATAGTTCAGATAGATACCGCTGACCTGCGCGACCTGTTCCGCGCCCGCAGGAATCGGGTCCTCGATCATCAGGTATTGCGCGCGCGGCCCGGTCAGTCTGCAGTCGCACGACGATCATGTCGCCCTGAGCGCAATTCGCCGCTTAACGGCTGGATCTTCCAGCTCGCTTTGCCGTCTTCATTTTCAGTCACCGCCAGACGCAGATACTCGCGCGTGATCTTCAGACCTCCGGCGGATTGGGCCGGCACATTGTCATCGGCGGTGAAGTATTCCAGCGCCGTCGATAGATACAGCGCGCCTTTACCATGCTTGACGATCTTGATCTGGTTTGACGCGCCAACTTCGTCGCCTTTTTGTCGATGACCGTTGATTGGGCACTCGTGGCTTCATTGGCGCCCACGTGCTGCCCCGCGACTTTGACGCCGTTCAAATAAACTTCGTACGTAGTAGTCGGGCGACAGCTCTTTGCTGACTTTCAAATAATCAGTCAGGCCGTAAATCGCAAAGGCCGTCTCTTTGGTTGAAAGCCAGTAGTAACCATTGCGCCGGTTCTTGACCAGCCAGCGCGCGGCTTTCGGGCAGCAGATCGCTGCCGGGATTGATCTGCGACAAAGCCTTCAGGGAAAGCGATGTCGCTTCGGCGTCGAGATAAACATCCCGGCCGTAATCGTTAACGCGAGCGGTGGCCCAGTGAGCTTCGTATTCGTCGCGCTGGGCCGCGCCTTCAATCAAGCCGGCAATCTCTTTAGCGCGTCCATCTTTGCGCTCGTTCAAAGCCAGCGCCAGCAACGCGCGGCCATAAGGTCCGAGGTTGTTGCGCTTGCCATAGAGCTCTTCCAGGAAGTGGCCATCACTTTCGCCACTTTCGGTGAAGGCGTAAATCATGTAAGCGCGTGTCTCGTCGTCGATCGGATTGCCGTTGTCGTTCTTGCCGGCGCTGAGCAGCGACGAAAGTTTCTGACGCGCCCTGACCGTGACGCCAGCCGTCGACCTGATATCCGGCGCGGCTCGCCAGGGTCAGACCATCGACGACGTAAGCGGTCATGAACGGATCGGTCTTATCGTCTTTCCACCAACCCCAGCCGCCGTCGTCGTGCTGATAGGCGTACAGACGATCAAGACCCTTCTGGACTTTCTTATCGAGATCGTTCGACGCGCGAATCTTCGCCTGCGGTACGTCTTTCAGCGTCTGGGCCACGATCACATTCGGCAGGAAGCTCGACATGGTTTGTTCGGTGCAGCCGTACGGGAAACTGGTTAAGTAATCGAGCGCGCCGAACAAGGCGCCGGCAATCGAAGGCGAGGCCTCGATGCGAAGGTTCCGCGCCGACACGTCGGCGCGGCCCGGCAGATCGAGCGAGAACGTCTGTTCAGAATCGTTTTGCGTGACGCGCGGTTGAGTTGCCGGTGGTTTGCTTCAAGCCGTGCGGCACAATCTCCATCGACATCTCGACGGCGTCAGATTCCGTGTCGGTCAGGGCTTTCGCCAGCAAGCGTTAGCCTGCCGACCTGATTTGCCTGCACGCGCCAATCGATCGCGGTGCTCGCCGTTTTGGCTTAATCGTGACAGTTTGCGACGGCGAGTCGAGCAATTGCGCGCCGTTAAGATCCAGAGAGATCTGGGTGGACTTGTCGCTCTTCAGGAAGTTGTGGACCACGCCTGAGATGGTCACCGTGTCGCCTTCAGTCAGAAAGCGCGGCATCTCGAGGCGCATGATGACGTCTTTGCGCGCAATCGTTTTCTGCACTGCCGGAACCGACGCGCGTGTCCGCGGTGACAGCGCGGGCGGTGGCCCGCCAGGTCGTCAGGTTGTCAGGCAGGTTGAAGGTGACGGTCGCTTTGCCGTCACCGCCGGTCACCACATCAGGTTGCCAAAACGCCGTGTCTTTGAATTCCTTGCGCACGGTAGGTTCAGCGAACGAGCTTTCGCGTCTTAAAGTCGGCGAGTTGATAGCTCGGATTTGTTCTTCGCCAGGTCCGCGGGCTTCTCGCCGCCATAGCCGGTGAACGTGTAATGAATCGCGAGACGTGGTTTGCACTTCGTTGTAGCGCTTGCCATAGAAATCGCGCTTGATGTTCCCGGCGGTCTCGGCCTGAATGCTGTAGATCGCTTCGTCGACGATGCCCAGGCTGACTTCCGCGTTCGCGGCTGGTGAGCCGTCCTCGTTGCGCGCCATGATCGTGTACGAAGCGCGTCGCGCGGTTTGAACTCGCTCTTGTTGGGAACGATGTCGAGCTTCAGCATCTTGTCGCGTGGCCGGCACGGCGATGAGCTGGCTTTGGTTGGTACATGTCGTTGTCTTTGACGAACGACACGTCGAGATAAACGTTCGGCTCGTACTTGCGATCGATGGGCACGTCGATAACGAAGCTGCGGCCCGTCGCATCAGATCTGCCGCACCGTCAACACTTCAGCCAGCTCGGTGGTTACCAGCAGGTGTGCTTTGTCTGCGGGCAGCATGGCGAGCACGTGCGCCGTCTCGCCCGGCCTTGTAGGATTTCTTGTCGGGAACCAGCTTGATCGCCTTTTCGTCATAATCGCGATACTCGAAGTCCGACCACTCGCCCTTCTTGTCGGGCGCCCAGAACGAGCCGCCGCGATTGACGATCTCCTTGCCGTTTTCATTGACGATGGCTTTGACGTAGATGCTGCCGGGCGAGGGAACTGTGAAATCGTAAGTCGCGTTGCCCTGGCTGTCGGTGTTCACTTCGGCCGATCCCAGTTCTCGCTCGTGCAGAATGTAGTCGTAGGTCGTGTACTTGTAGCCGTTGTACTCCTCGACCTGTTTCCTTCTTCTCGCACTTCTGTTCGATGAACTTGAGCGTGCACTTTTTCGGAGACCGGTTTGCCGGAATAATCCGCAGTCTTCACGCGAATTTTCGCCGCGTCGCCCTGGTAATAGAGGTAGCGTTCAGGATAAGCATCAGCGACAGTCTTGCCGCGCGTGCCGATGAACGAAGCTGCGCCCTGCATCTCGCGACGCGACGCGTCGGTGACCTGGGCTTCAAGCCGAAATGAGTAGTCCCATTCTTCCTTTGTCGTCGGGCGCCGGCACTTCGAAATCGACATAGGCTTCGCCTTGCGAATTGAGCGCCGCATCGCCTTCGGTCACGAGGTCGTTGCCGTAGTAGCCATAGTCTTCTTCGTCGCCGCCTTCGTTATCGGGACCGGCCGCGTCATCGAATTCATCTGTCGATTCGTCGCCGCCCCACCACCAGTGGTAATAGCGCTGCTTGTAAATGTAGTAATGCACGTCGGCGTTGGTGACCGGCGCGCCGAAGAAATAATTCGCGTTGATGGTGAAGCTTAACTTTCTCGCCGACGGCAGCGAATTCCTTCGGACCTTTAACGGTGACTTTGAATTCCGGCTTCTTGTATTCCTGCACCTCAAAGTAGCCGCTGGATTTCGCTTCGCCGATCGCGGCGGTGATGTTGTAACTGCCCAGCGGCGCCTCGTCGCCCAGATCAATCTCGACCGCTGAAAGTTCCGCGCGCTGAAAGCGGCAAATCTTTCTCGAAGATTTTTCCGTTGTTCGGATCTTCGATGGTGACGGTGACGGTCTTGCTTTCGATCAATTGATAACCATCGCGTGCCCCACTGACGCAGGATGCCTTTGAAATAGACTGTCTGCGCGGGCCGATAGATCGGCCGATCGGTATAGATGTAGCTGGTCAGAGTCTTCGCCGGTGAGCACGTCGTCTTCGCCGCATTCGCCGCCGAAGTAGAACGAATCGACGTCGGAGATGACAAAGTTGTCGCGCTCGCGCGCCATGATCAGAAAGGCATTTGCCTTTGTTGCGCTTCGGGATCAACGTCCTCCGCCGGTTGTTCGGTGGCGCTTCGGGAAGTTTGACCTCGGTTTTGAAGACGCCGGATCTTGTCGGTCGTGCCGGTGGTCAGGGTCTGTTTTGCGTTGGTCACTTCGACGGAAACGCCTTCGTGCGGCGCGCCCGTTTTGCGATCGACGACATAGACGACTACCTGGCCGTGCCGGTTGGTCTTTTCGATCATCGTCAGGTTGGTCACGATGGCGATCGAATAAGCTCGCATCCCTTCATTGACTGCTTCGATCAGGTAGACGCCGGGATCGACTTTGCCCAGCGAAATCATGCGGCTGTCGTATTCGTTTTCCAGGGCGCGGGCAGTTTCTCGCGCCAGTCCTTGACTTTCTGATCCGGATTCAGCAAAGGCACGCGCGCATAGTCAGCCACGTTCAAGCGGCGTGCGTGTGGCTTTCAGGTTCCTTGCGAAACTTCTCGTTGAAAACCTCGCGGTGCTGTTTCAGCAGGTTCGTGCGCACGTAATCCCTGACGGCTGAGAAAAGCGAAAGCTTCAAGCGATGAGTACGTTCGAGCAGCGAAACTCTTGCGCCATAGCCCTGGGAGATCTGCTCTTTTCTTTCTCGCCCATTTCGTGCGGATCGTCGAGCTGCTTGAAAAACTTGTTCGGGTCTTTGACTGCGATAGACGCGAAAATCCAGGTAGTCGATGTTCTGATAGCTGGCCCAGAGCCGCGCCGATTCGTTCGGCGAATAGGAGCGGTTGGTCGTCAGAGAGAAGTATGGCTTGGTGCTCGAGACTGTCGGTGGCGACTCGGGTTGGGGGCGGCGGAACGGCGCTGCGGGCGCGCGCGAGCGAATAACATTGAAGCCAAAGACTGAACCGACAAGGGCCAGATAAATGATGGCGGTCGCAATATAGCGAATTGGCCGGGGATTTGTGTCAGACACGTTTGATGCCTCCTCAGAGACGATTCAAGCAACAATCAGTTTGCGGCTTTGCCGCTTGATGCGCGGAAGGGCTTTGCCTTTTCCGCAAGTTCGTATTAGGACAAGCGGCTCCGCCTTCGTAAATCGGATGTGAGGCATAGCCTCAAGCCGTAAGAATGAGCCGCGAGTCTTCAAGAATGAGCTGCGATTCATCACTGCAAAATCTTCAGACGATAAAAGCCTAAAAAGTTCTTATTGCTTTCAACCGGCCGCCAGCGTGGATCGGGATGACGATCGAGCACAGACAGTTCGACCTTCTTTACCGTTCCTTTGTCTACTGGCGACGATCCGGTGTGATAGACGACCCAGTCCTGCGCTCCGTTCGGAGCGATGCGCGCCGGGCCAAGGAAAATCATTACGTGATAGGGAAACTTTTGTACCCAGGGCTGATAGAAGAAAAGCAGATCGCCTGGTTGCGCCTCGCGTCGATCACGGGTAATGAAGACGCTATTGAAATTCTTCAGCGAGCGCCCATCGGCAAACTCTGAGAAACGCCGTTCCGCAAATCGAGCAATACGTAACTGAACGAAGTACAAC
>ERZ1370068.8259-contig-7129_pt1 | contig 42236 bp, 55 predicted proteins | sample MGYA00561227_ERZ1370068 | MGnify/ENA primary metagenome ERZ1370068 (study PRJEB38410, sample SAMEA6850437) | metagenome | study: Metagenomic assessment of the ecological functions of the soil: analysis of the soil microbiota associated with the... | reverse complement strand
GTTACGTATTGCTCCATATATCTGACTTTAGTCAGGTATATCTGTCACGCCAGATGGGGGGTGGCTAGAGTCACACCCGTCGTACGTACTCTTCAGGCCGGCGAAGGTGGGGGCCGACACCGTGACCGATGAGCGCTGGCTGATCAGCGACGGCTGGCCGTTCTGTTCGCGCGCATCTTCCGGTGCTACCGGCCCGAGTCGTCAGTGAGCTCGGCTGCGGACCACTGGGCGGTTTCGTCCCACGGATGGGCTGCTCGGCTACGACGCCGTCGGGGTCGACCCGGCGGCCCCCGACGCCGCGGGAGTACGTGCGGACCCTGAGTTCGAACACGTCGACATGTCCGAGCCGTTGGACGCGGTAGGTGGCCTGCGCCTCGCTGCACCACGCGTTGCCGACTCCTCGACGCCGTGCTCGACCGGATCAGGCTCGGTGCTCGATCCGCGGGACGGTCGTGGTCGTCGAATGGGCGCACGAGCGGTTCGACGAGGCGACTCGCTCTGCTGGTGCTTCGACCGGCTCACCGCAGGCGAGGACAACGCTGGCTGTCTCACCACCGAGACCGCTGGCGGGCGTCCGGCCTGAGCTGGGACCGGTACTTCCATGGGTTGGGTGAACGATGAGCGGTTGCATGCCGGCCGTGGACAATCGTGCGCGCCTTTGCAGGCCCGGTTCGGACACCAAGATCGTCGGAGAAGGTTCGTACCTGTTCGCCGATCTCGGTGATGTCAACGGTGACGTGACGAGCAGGCGGCCATCGACGCCGGCGTCATTCGAGCCACCGGCATCCGCTACGTCGGACGACGGACGCGCGCCGACCGGCGCGATAAAGCGTCGCGGGCCGCGTTGCCGGTGCCGATCGGTCTGCATCGAGAGCGACGGACAATGAGAAGCATGGAATCGAGGTCGAGCCGGAGCGATTCGAGGACATGGTCGCCGTGGCGCCCTCGACGGCTTTGCCGGCCAGCCTCGGTCGGGTGATGCGCAACGTGGCCGTCACGGTCGATCACGACACCGGACCGTCGGAGTTTTATGGTCTCGGGCTCTACCGCGGTGTTCCGTTGACCCGGCGCACGTCGCACTACTCCGGCGTGTTGCCGGATCGGATCATCATCTACCGGCAGGCGATCTGCCGCCCATCTGCGACAGTGAGGGCCGAAGTGGTAGACCAGGCACGGCGGACCGTCGTCCATGAGGTCGGCCATCACTTCGAATCGACGGACGGGCGCTTGCACGAGCTGGGCTGGTGGCGGCAAGCGGTCGGCTATCGACCGCCACGCTGGCCAGCCGGCGGCCTGCCCTCCCACCCGGGTTAGTCAGGTCGAACAGGTGTCGCCCGATCACCACTGAACTAATGTTCTCCCACATCGCCGGACGTACCCGGCCGGATGCCGGCGAGACTTTGAATGGGCCGCCACCGACCAAGTCGAGGTCACCGTTGAAGTACCACTCGACAGCGGTCCGACGTCGTCATTGTCATCCGCGATATAGCCGTCCACCGACACCACGGCGTGTCACCACAGTGGCCATCGCGTCTCCTTCAATCGGCGATTTGCCTCGCCCATACGCTCGATGCTGCATCGAGCATCGGACCCGGCCAGTCACGTCGCAGCCAAGTCGATCGGCCGCCACGCAGCGCATCACCGGGGATGGCGCGCTACCTGATGCTGACGGGGTCTTAGCGAGAAGCGACCACAGAGGTGCCGCGTTCAAGACCAACAGGTTCCGAGGGGGCGGACGTGGACCGATCAGAAACCGAATCGACCTCCCGCAAGGTCGGGCAAAATCGGCCTAGCCATCGTCGTGCCGCACTAGCGGTTGTCATCGGGTTGGCGTCTCCCGCCTACGCGAACTTTCCACACTTCAAGACCGTTTCCTTTACCAGGCTCCGGCCGACACCCGCTGGCCAGCGTCCGCACTGCGGCGTCGAGCGCCAGCTCGCTCAGGCGCAGCTGCCCGACCTGTTGTTCAGCTGACCGAAGTCGGCGTCGGCAGCCTGACGTCGTCTACAGCCCCAGCACGGTCGTAACCGCCACGTTCGGCTGTGTAAACGGAGGTGAGCACCTGTCGGCCTCGAACAAGACCACGATCACCCAGCCGGCGAGACTCTGTCCAGCTGGCTGCAGACAAGAACGAAAAAGATCACCGGGAGCGCCATACTCGACACCGGTGCGGGTGTCCATGGCGGCTTCTCGTGCCCCAGCGGACAGACGCTTGTGGCTCTCTCCGCGACCTTCACGCACAATATGATCACGGACACGACGAACGGTGTGACAGCCACGGATGGGGACATCCTTCGGTCATCCTGGCCCTGACCCAGGGTCAGCGGCTGCGATCTGCCGCGACCGCTGCCAGGAGCCGACGGCACGGCCGGCTTCGCTTTGCCGTGGCAATGCGGGCGCCCTGCGCTGCCGGCCGACCAGGTGGTGACGGCCGCGCGAGATGCGCAAGACCGTCACCGTCGTCTTCTCCGGACCTGATCGACTCGACGCCGCTCGGCGAGCGGCTCGATCCCGGAGTCGTATCGACGGATGCTGCTCGCGCTACTTATCGAGGTCATGCGGCGTGTCGTGGAGCGCCACGGCGGCACGGTCGAGAAGTTCATCGGCGATGCGGTCATGGCCGTCTTCGGATTCCCGTCGTCCACGAGGACGACGCGCTGCGTGCTGTCCGAGCGGTCACGGAGCTGCGTCAGCTGCTGCACCGAGCTGAACGAAGAGCTTCGCGCCGCGTACGGCATGCGAGCTCCCGTTTTCGCGTACCGGGGTCAACACGGGCGAGGTCGTCGCCAGTGAGACTCCACGCCGACCAAAGCGACCTCGTTACCGGAGGCGCGGTCAACGCCGGCGCCCGGCTCGAGCAGCGTGCGGCCGCGGGCGAGATCTTGCTCGGCGAAAACCACTCTATCGGCTCGTGCGAGGCGCCGTGACGCCGATCTCGGGTCGTGCCTATCACCGTGAAAAAGGTCGGGCGGATCCGGTCACGGCCTGGCGGTTGCGCGCCGGTCCACCACCGGACGCGTCCTGGCCCAACGCCGTCTGGACGCGCCGGTCGTCGGCCGCGGGGAGGAGCTGGCCACACTCGAGGACCTGTTCCAGCGAATGCCTGCCCGCCTCAGTGCCGACTGGTCTCGATCGTGGCACCCGCCGGGCTGGGCAAAGTCGCGTCTCTGTTCGAGAGTCCGTCCAGCGGATCCGCGGGCGGGCGCGAGTGACTCGTGGTCACCGCCTCGCCGCATGGCGAGGGCGTGACCTACTGGCCGATCGCGGAGCTAATCCAGGACCTCGCCGGGTTTGCCCCGACCCACGACTTCGACACGAGGCGCCGGTCCCGCATCCTCGCCCTCGTCCAGGCGACGGGGGCCGCGCGAGGCGGCCGTTACCACGAGGCCGACGCCGGACACATCGCCGAGGTAGTCGCGGGGGCCGTCGGCCCATCCGGCCCTGACGGTTCGTGAGACCACCGAGATCGCGTGGGCCGTACGCCGCCTCTCTCGAGATCGACGCCGCCCTGACCGGCGGTCCGCTCGTCGTAGTGATCGACGACATCCATTTGAGGCCGAGCCCGGCGTCTGCTCGATCTGCTCTGAGCATCGCCGCGACGTTGACTGCCGGACGTTCACGCTGCTCGGCGCGTGCGCACGGCGCGGCCAGAGCTGGCGGGAGGTCGCGCCGGGCTGGTCAGACGAGGTTCCTGAGGCCAGGCGGCTGACGCTCGATCCCCTCGACACAACCGGACGTCGATGCTCTCTGCTCAACGGCCTGCTCGACGGGATGCACCTGCCCGGAGCATCTACGAACTCGCATCATGGCTGCCTCCGACGGGAACCCGCTCTTCGTCGAGGAACTGGTCCGCATGCTCATCGACGACGGCATCCTCGTGCGTACCGACGCGAGGGTTGGGCGGCCACCGCCGAACTCACGGATCTGGCGAGTCCACTCTAGCGTGACGGCGATCCTCGCGCCAGTCGGCTGGATCGAAGCTCGAGCCATCCGGAGAGCGCCTCGATCCAGCGGGGCCGCCGTCATGGGGCCGCGAGTTCTACCTCGGGACGCGCTTGAGCAGCTGGGCGTCGCCACGCCTCCTCGCGCCTCACGAGGAGGGATCTACGGTCGCCGGTGAGCAAGCAGCTGGTCCAGCGTGGGTGGGTCGCTGGCTTCGGCGGATCGGAGACCTACCGGTTCTTCCACCTCCTCACCCGCGATGCCTGGCGTACGCGAGCGTTCCCAAGGAGACCCGGGTCGATCTGCAATGCGAGCACTTCGCCTGGCTGGCTCGAAGCCGGCGGCCGGCGCGCGGTCCACCGAGTACGAGGGAGATCATCGGCTACCACTCTGGAACAGGCGGTTCCGGCACCTGCGCGAGCCGGGCCGGCTGGGCGGGCGTGACACCGCGCTGGGTACGCGCGCCGGGCGCTAACTGTCAGCGGCCGGCCGCCGGTCACTTGGCCCGCGATGACATGTCCGCCGCGGCGAATCTGCTCGAACGAGCCGCCGCCATGCTGCCGTTCTGCGGATCCGGAGACGCCCGGGCGCTCTTGCGGGATCTCGCCACGGCGTGGTGGTCGCAGGGCCGGCTCGAGGACGCCGAGCGGGCGCTGACTCAGGCCAACGAGTCCGCGCGCGCTGGCCGCAGGATCACGCGCGCTGGCCGAGCTGGCCGCGCTTGATGGGCACTTCATCCGATTGCAGACCCCAGCCGGATCCGCGCCTTCGGGGAGGTCGAGGCGGGCAACCGACGACGCCTACCCGCGCTTTAGCGAGGCGGCGGCGGACGATGAACGGCCCTCGCCCGGGTCTGGCGGCTGCCGGGCCGAGCTGAACTTGCATGGCCTGCGCACATACGGACGGACGACCGAGGCCCTCGATCGCGCTCTTCTACCACGCGCACCGTGCGCGGTGAGGTCGGGAGGAGACGGCTGGTCACGGTCTGGCTCGCCTGCCTGCCCTGGCGCTCGGGCCCGACCCCGGCCGGCGCGGCGCCAGTGGCCCGCTGCCATGAGCTACTCGACCGGTCGCGCGGGCGTCGCGCCGGGTAAGAGGCCGCCGCCCGGCACGGTCCTGGCCTACCTGTCGGCCATGGCCGGTGCGGAAGCGGAGGTCTCGTACGTATCTGGAGCGCAGCCGGCGGCGCCACGAGAGACTCGGCCTTCATCTTCGGCCGCACGGGCCCATGGACCGTCTTGTCCGGATGGTCAGCTGCTCCATGTCGGTGATCTGGAAGCCGCCGAGGCCGAGGCTGCGCTGGGGCTACGCGGATCGCTGCGACGATGGGTGCGCGCGCCGACGCTAGCCGACGGTGGCGGCCTATCTCGGCTCGCGTCCTGGTCGCCGAAGGCTGGCCGCTACGCGAGGCAGAGGCGCTCAACGGTTGAGTCCTGGCGGAGCACGCGGCGGCAGACCGGCGATCTGGCTTCCCAGATCTGCGTGGCGCGGTACCCGGCTGCCCTGTCGGCTCGCGGTCGGTGACACCTCAGGGGCCGAGGGCCTCGGTCGGGCAGCGCTGGCGCTGGCCGAGAACACCGACGATCTCGAGCCACTGGGGCTACGCGCACGCGGGGCTCGCCGCTGTGCTGGCCGCGGCCGGCGATTCGCACGGCGCAGCGGCTGAGACCTCGGCGGCGTTATCCGCATACCGCGCCAAGGGCGACGTCGTCTCGGCGCCGATGCTCGACGTCAGCCACGGTCGCCAGGTAGAGACCAGCGCGGAGACGCTACTGCAGGGCGGGTAGCCCACGTGGCAGGAACCCAGATCCGGCGCCGCCGATCGCCGCGCGACCTTCCGGGACGCGCTTCGGTCGCCGGACGTTCGACGGATCGAGCTGGGCTGGGGGTTCTCGCGTCGTAGGCGACGGTTCGCGAGCACGGTGGCCCTCGTGGTGTTCGCGTTCGCAGCAGGGCGGCGCCGGGCTGGTTGCGGTTCACGGCCTGCTTCCGGCATGCTCGCCGGCGGTCACTGTGGCCCTCGGGATCGCCGGCATCGGCGATCCGCGTCCGCAGCTGAGGTCCTGCTGCGGGTCTCTACCGCTCTGAAGGCCATCCTGCTTACGCTCGCGACAGTCACCGCTGCTGTGGATGGACTCTCGCGCTCGGCGTCGTCGCCCTGGCCGCGGTCAGCTCCGGACTCGAAGGCGCATACCGGCCGCTGCAGGCCGCGACACTGCAATGGCTCGTGCACGCCGGCCGAGCTCTGCCTGCGGCCAATGTCGTCGCGTCGATGATGGAGCACCGGCGCGCTCATCGGACCAGTCGCTGGCCGGTCATGCTGCTGGCGCCAGTGGCCGACCGACAGCGTCGATCGCACTCTCGCAGCCGCCTTCTTCGGCTTCGCCTGGCTGTCGCTGCGTCGGCTGACCGTGGAGAGCCGCCGTCCCGCCTCGGGGTCCAACCGGGTGCTGCACGACATGGTGACCGGCGTCAAGGCTTTCGTACGGCTTGCTCCGCCCGGCGGCTTCGCGATCCTGCTTTCGCGCAGACGTTCGTCCGCGGCGCCGTCGCCGTGCTGATCGCGGTGCTTGCGGTCGACGTGTTGGTCCTCGGCTGAGCAGGCCGTCGGTTGGCTTAACGCCGCGCTCGGCGTCGGGCGGACTGGTCGGTGGAGTCATCGCCGCTGCCGTCGTCCGGGTTACCCGACTGGGCCGGACGCTTCATCGCTGGCGTGCTCTTGTGGGGACTGCCGCTTGTCCTGCTGGCGCTCGTGATGAAACCGGCGGTCGCCTACCTAGCATTTGTCGCAATCGGGATCGGCAATGCCATTGAAGACGTCGGCGCTTTACGCTGCTCACCCGGCTGTTGAGCCCACGCATGACGGCGAGGTGGCCTGGCGTGCTCGAGGCTGCCGCGCTGGCGGGATCGGCCGGGGATCGGTCGCGGCCCCAGTCGCTGCTCGGACGCCTTCGACATGCGCGGCACTCTCAGCGCTTCTCGGGCTCGACCTGACGGGCCTGACGATGGCTGCGCCCGGCGCTTCGCGCCGGATCGACTGACACCATGCGCAGCCGGGCCGGGAGGTCGACCTGTTGCGGGGCCTCCCGATCTTCGCCCGCTTCCGCTGGTGGCGTCACCGAGCTGCTCACCACTGAGCTCGGCGCAGCAGTTCGCTGCCGGCAGTGTCGTCGCGAAGAGGGCGACCCAGGCGAGGAGTTCCACGTCATCGCGAGTGGATCCGCGATCGCGTGACGGTGCGAGAGCGAGACCGCGGCCGTCCTTGGGGCCAGGCGCGACTGCTTCAGGCGAGGAATCCGCACTTGCTCCGCGAGCATGCCGCGGACCGCGTACCATCATCGCCGCCGGCGTAGCTGCATACGCTCGCGCTGCGCCGAGAGCAGTTCTCGGCCGCCGCAGCAGGCAGCGCGATGGAGCGGCGTGGCGGCCGAGTCGCTCGGCGACCGAACGCCTCGGCCAGGACCCGCCCGCAGAACGCTGACGACTCCGCAGCCGGTCCTGGGCGTCGGCGAAGTGAGGGCATAGGTTACGGCTATGAGAACCCGGGGATCGATCTTGCGCAGTACCGGAATCGGCATCGTCGTCGCGGCGGTGGTGCTCTTGAGCCGCACCTGCGCACGCAAACGTGCCTCTGACGCAGGTCAGTTCGGATCCGTTCACGAATCCGTCGAGCCAACATGCGACCGAGGTCGAGCCCGACACCTTCGCGTTCGGGAGCACCGTGGTCGGCACCTTCCAGGTCGGCCGGTTCTTCAGTGGCGGGGCCAGCGACATCGGGTTCGTCCGATCGGGCGACGGCGGCGCAACCTGGGACGCTCCTGGTTCCTGCCCGGCCTCACGTTCAATGGCGTCTCTGGGCGACGGCAGCCCGTTCGAGCGGGTCAGCGATCCGTCGGTGGCGTATGACGCTGCCCATCGCGTGTGGCTGATCTCCTCCATCCCACTCCTGCCAGGCCCGAGCCTCACCGTTCCCACGGTCTTCGTGAGCCGATCGACCGACGACGGGCGGACGTGGAGCTCTGCCCGTCTCGATTCCGCCGCCAGCGGTGCGCAAAGTCGACCTGGACAAGAACTGGACGGTCTGTGACAACGGCGCGAACAGCCGGTTCCGCGGTCACTGCTACACCGAGCTCGATAACTTCGGCCAGGGCGACCTCGAGTACATGAGCACCTCCACCGACGGCGGTGCTGACCTGGAGCGTGCCGATCTCGACGGCCGGGAACGACAAGGGCCTCGGCGGACAGCCAGTCGTCCAGCCGAACGGAACGGTCGTCGTGCCGTTCGAGAGCCTCAACGGCAAGATCGAGGCCTTCACCTCAACCAACGGCGGTGCCTCCTGGACCAAGGGTGTGTCGGTGTCGAGCATCCGATTCCACCCGCGTGGACGGGGATCTGCGCACCAGCCCGCTGCCGAGCGCCGAGATCGATGCCGCAGGCAGGGTCTACGTCGCCTGGGAGGACTGCCGCTTCCGGCAGCACTGCTCCTCCAACGACATCGTGTTCAGCACATCGACGGACGGCGTGACCTGGTCCGACACCGCGCGGATTCCGATCGACCCGGTCACCAGCACGCGTCGACCATTTCATTCCTGGTCTGGCCGTCGATCCCGACGACCATCGGGAAGTAGCGCGCATCTGGCCCTGACCTACTACTTCATCCCACCGCGGCGTGCGGCGGCGCTTGCCGGCTCGAGGCCGGCTACATCTCCTCGCCCGACGGCGGGGCGCACTGGGGGCACGGCAACCCAGCTCGCCGGGCCGATGGCGCTGAGCCAGATCGCGCTGACCTCGCAAGGGCCGATGGTCGGCGACTACATCTCGACGTCGTTCTCCGGCGGGCTTGCGACGACCCTGCTCGCGGTCGGCCTCCAGCAGCCGACCTCGACAACGTTCGATGAGGCGATGCTACGCGCCAACGTCGCCGGCTCGCGGTGGCAACCGCGGCGCAGGCCACTGAGCCGTCAACCACCAAGGGCGTCTTCGGTTCCGGTCACCGGCGTGGGATCAGGGGCCACGCGGCAAGCGCTGCGCCAGGAGTAGGGCGGACGCTACCTCGCCTTGAGCGTCGCGTCCGCGCGCAGCGCGGGTACCAGCTGTGACGGCTGAGGCGTTCCGTGAGATTGACTTCGGCACCACGAGTGCGCGTGAGGCTGCAGGCGCGAGGGACCAGCTCGCCCAGGCACGCCCGAGCTTCCGGCGGAGGCGACGGTCGCTGATCGGGCCCGGGCGCCGATCGCGGCGCGGCGGCGCATAGCAGGGTGGTGTCATGACGTGCTTCGTTCTGCAGTTCCTGGCTCCCGGGCGGCACCGCGTGGTGCTGCGAGTCCGGCTCGCCCCGCTGCTCGTGGCGGCGGGCCACGACGCCCATCCAGTAGATCTCGCGGAGATGACGAGACGGCCGGGATCACGCGAGTACGCCGACCTCGTGGTGCGGACCGCCCGGGGTGGCCACGCATGTCGTTCTCGTTGCCCAGTTCGATGGGCGCGGCTTTACCGCGGCGTTGGTGTGCGAGCAGATCTCGGTGGCACGGGCTCACGTTCGTGAACGCGATGGTTCCTGATCCAGGCGAGACGGCAGGTGAGTGGTGGGCGACCGCCGACGCGGGTGGGGCCGAGGCGTGGAGCGGGGCAGCTGACGCCGGCGGATGCAGCCGCGATTTCGACCTGACTTGACGTACTTCCTGCACGACGTCCCACCCGAGGTCGCCGCCGAAGGAGACCGTTCCAGTGGCACGGCGGCAACGAGATCGGGTTCACTCAACCCCTGCGACTTCACCGCGTGGCCGGCGGTCCCAACTCCCGTGCTCGCCGGTGCTGACGATCGGTCTCTTTCCCCGTTGCCTTTCAGCGCCGGGTCGCCGAGCAACGGCTTGGGGTGAGCGCGGACGCGCTACCCGGCGGTCACCTCATAGCGTTGTCGAATCCCCACGGGCGTGGCGAACTATCTACTCAGCTGATCGACCAGGGCGAGTCGATCAGTGACGTCGCGCAGGCCCTTCGTTGTCGATAAGATGAGACGTACGAGCTGCGCTGTGGCGCGGGCGGCCAGACCTGACTGACCGGCGTGGCCTGGTCGATCGTCGCGCTGCTGGCGATCGTGTATCTCCGACGCGGCACCCACTCCTAGTAAACGCGAGAAGCGCGCGACGCTTTGACGGGAGTATCCGTGGTGACCACGGAGTCGCCACGAATCTGCAGATCCGTGACGTCCACCGATGCCAGCCGGCCGGTGATTCAGCGGCCTCGATAGGGCAGCGCACAAACCTGCGCCAACGTGCGGGACTATTGAGGAGCGTTCACATGATCAGTCATGTTGTGCTGGGCGACGATAGCGGTCGCCGAGCCGGTCCGCGACGCTACGACTGCAAGCGGAGGAATTTCGGCGGGCCAAGAAGGCGGATTCGGCTCAGGTGCGGAACGTCGTCGCGATGCCGGATCGCGGATGCCATGGTGGCGGCGTCGTGGCATCAGCCGACCCCGGTCGCTCGACCCGGCGATCGACACGGGACCCTAGGACAGTGTGAATTGCGGCGCGCCGCCCACCGAGGCCGGGGCGCTATGGCGATGGCCGAGCCCCGGGCGCCGGCCATGGCCCAGGTCAGGACGAGGGCGAGGTGGTGAGCCGCCGTTGCTCTTCTCGAAGCACGGTGTTGCCTCGCACCTGCTCCAGGAACCAGTCACGCAGCTTGGGCGGTGGTCTCGACAACTCCGCCCCCAAAGACAGTAGGCTCGCTGGGCCGGCGAAATTCGCGCGGCGATCGTGAACAGCCGCCCCAGCGCCATCGCTTGCTGCCGGAAGATATGTAAGCGCCATCGGATCGTCATTCTCGGCATATGACCTGAACCAGCTTGGCCGCCTGGCCAATGGACGCCATCTGGTGCAGCTCGTGGTCCGGATAGCGGCCAAGCCAGTAGGGCAGCAGGTTCTTCTCGATGCCTCTTCAAGGAGGCGACGCTTTCCCCTGTCACCGCTGAATCCGGCAGTTGCACTCCGGCATGTAGCTGGTCCGCCTCGAGCAGCCCATCCATCGGAATATGAATGTGTCCCAGTTCCCCGCCATGCCGGCAACACCCTTGATGACTCGGCCGGCTCCTCGATTACGCCCCGCCGAGTCCGGTGCCGACGATCGCGGGAGACCGAGGATTCCTGGCGGCACGCAGTCGCCGAAGAATCGGTGGTGGGCGTAGAGGCGGGCGGCGTTCCTGTCGTTGTTGTATACGCACGGGAAGCTGTAGCCGCCCTCCAGGGCGCTCCGGAAATCAGCCGCGCTGCCGGTGCCGAGAAGTTCGTGGCGCCGCGGGACGAGATGATCCCGTCCGCGCTGGTCGGGCCGGGCGCGTTCAGCCCGACCGCCCGCACCTCCGTTCGGGCCGTCTGGTCAGCTCGAGTGGACATTTTTCAGCGCCGAAGCCAACGCGCTGAGGGCGGCTGCCGCCCCTCATGGACGAAGGAGCCATTCTCGACGAGCCGGTCGGACGAGGTAGCGTCCACGCGAGTCCAAAGCACGGTGGCGTTGTTGCTCGTCCTGCCGTTGTCCAGTCCGACCACAACCCAATGCTGTTCAGCGGCTATCGTGCTACCTCCTGTGATCACAGCGGGGACGTGCATTGCGGGTGGCGTCCCGTGCGGCGAGCGCCATACAACGATATTGCCGTGTGAAGCCACTGTTGACCGGATAATGGTCGACTCACGCGGCGAATGTTCTGAGACCTGCATGTCCCGAGACCGCGCCGGGATCGCGGTCCACGCCCGGCGGCCAATCCTGAGGATGTGGCGGGGCCGGTCGCCCCTGGTCAGCAGGGGGCCAACCGACGTCTGGGGCGAGAAGTCTGCCGACAACTCGCCGACCGTGGTTACACCGTCGCGCTTACCGCACGAATGAGATCTGGCGAAGGTGCGACCGCGGGCGCGGTAAAATCGACTACGCACCGGCAGCAGAGTGCTCGCCGGTCAGCTCGACGTCAGCGACTCGGCGAGCGTCCGTGCCATGTCCGGTTGGCTGGCCGCCAATGTTCGGCCGGTGCGACGTGTTGGTCAACAACGCTGCTGTCGACCATGACACCGACGCCCGGGCGGTCACAGCCGATCTGCAGCGAGTGCGCCGGGCCATGAAACCAACGCGCTCGGGGCTTAAGCCGTCACCCAGGCCGTCTTGCCGCGTTGCTGGGCGCCAGCGTCACCCCGCGAATCACCGTCAATGTCTCCAGCGAAAGGCCTCACCAGCGAGGACACCGCGTGGGACGCTCGGGTACGCCATGTCCAAGGCCGCGTTGAACGCCCTGACTCGGATGCTTGCTTACGAACTGGTGCGCCGATGGGGTGCTCAGCCAACGCCGTGTGCCCTGGCTGGACGAACACCGGACATGGGTCGCGGCGGCCGTCCGGTCAGCGCAGGCGCCGCGATCGTGTGGGGCGCGCCACCTCAGACGACGGTCCCACCGGCGGCTTCTTCCGGGACGGACTACGGCTCCTGGTGATCCGTTCTGGATCAGCCGTGATCGTCGAGCGATCAGGTGAACCGGACGATGGGGCTGACGCCGGCCACTCACGCAATAATGGCAACGGTGAGCGTGCGGGTCTCAGCAGCGAGTCAGCCACCGCACCGACAGGTGGCGACGCCGGCGACAACGGCGCTGAGGATGGATCGGGCCATGAACGTGCGCCGCCGCTGGGCCGGCGAGCGTGGCAGCTTCAGCACACTGGCAGCAGATTACCGCGCCAGGAGGCACGCGAATCGCGCGGCGTCCCGGTGGGAGAGGCCGCGGCAAGTCCGCTGACCATCGTCACCCCGGAGATGGCTGATGCCGGCCAGCAATGTGGTCGTCTGCAGGAACTGATGACGCCTGCCTCCCGGTAGTGCAGCGTGGCCAGTCGGCGGACGTCTGCTCGGCATCTTTCGTCGTGCCGCCGGCCTGGTTCCCACCGACTGGGCCGGCTTCTTCGACGAGTCGTCCGAGCTACTGGAGCGCGGCGGCGGAGCCACCTGCCGGCAAACAGGATCAGCCCGTTGATGGTGAGGAAGATTGCCGCGGCGAGCGGCTGGCGAACAGGGTGCGGAAGGCGTGCTCGAACAGCAGTCCCGTGATACCGACGGGATCGCAAAGTTGATGATGAGCAGCCAGGCCAGCCGTTCGTCCGCGTCGCGGGCAACGATGCTGCGCGCCAGGTAGGGCGCACCGTCCGGGCCGGGAAGCCGGTCGCGATGCACCCAATCGGCGCGGAGTTAGCATGATCGGGGCGAGCGCGGCGACATGCAACGCGACGATGAACGCGCAGAGATACGGGCTGGTCTCGCTGGCGGAGCCCAGGACTCGGGTGACGAGGCGCTCTCCAGCTGCCGCCCGTGAGGCGGCGAGGACGAGCACGGAGTGACCGAGCCTGGAGACCGGGAACTATCTCGGTGACGCTCTGCAAGAGACCTGATCACGGCGGCCTGTAAGTAGCTGAGCATCAGTGGCGAGCTTTCTGGTCGGGTGTCCAGGTAGCTCCTACAAATCTGTAGGAGCTTAGTCCTCACGCTACCGTGGTAGGACACGCTGGGGGCGCGCAGCAACTCGTCGGGATGCGTGGGGCGCTGAATTCACGTGGTAGGGAGTGCATTGTGCGGACGCGGCGGCCGTCTGGAGGCCTGGAATCCGGAGGTCCTGGCGGCGTTGTGGGCGGCCGATCGGCTGCTCACACCTGGCGAGGTCAGCGACGCCGTCGGTGGCGAGCTGGCCTACACGACAGTCCAGACGATCCTGACGCGATTGCATCGCAAGGGTGCGGTGGTTCGAGGCAGGCCGGGCGGGCACACGCGCTACCAGTCCGGTCATCGACGACGCCGGGCTTGCCGCGCAGCGGATGCGGGCTTTGCTGGACCGCGGTGGTGACCACGCGGCGGTGCTTACCCATTTTGTCGGCACGCTGACCCCGGACGAGGAGGCGACGCCCGCCAAGCTGCTCGGTGAGTACAGCGCGCCCGTGCCCGCGCGCCCGGCGACCGGCGGGCCGACGAGGACGACTCCTGATGCACGCCTCGGTCACCTTCCGCTAGTCATCGCCGGGCTGTTCGGCCTTACAGCTCCACGGGCTAGCGCTCCGTCTGCCGCCGGCGGCGGCAACCTGGCTGCCTCAGCGTCGGCGGCCTCATCGCCGCCGCCGTCGCAGCCTCACTGCCCACCCGGGGTTCACGCTGGTCGGGCAGGCGCAACCGCTCGCCGAGTCAGGGCACTGGTCGATCACCGCACTACGCCCGCATGAGGACCCGGTGCTTGTCCCGGTCGCCGCTGCTTCGATCGCCGCAGTGCTTGTCGCTGGCGGTCCGCTTCGTCACCGCCGGTGTCCGCCGGATAGTGCGCCCTGCTTCGCCGCTCACCGGTTGGCGTCGGGGCTCCCGCCGGCCGGTCAGGAATTAGCCGTGCTCGATGATCCCGCTCCGCGCGCCTTTGCCGTACCCGGGCGCCCCGGCCGGATTGCGATGTCGACCGGGTTGTTACGGGTCCTTCGCCGGGACCAGCGCCGCGCTGTGCTCGGCGCACGAACGAGTCCCACCTGCGCCACCGCCATCATCTGCACCAGACCGCGGCGGTGCTGGCGGCTGCGGCGAATCCGCTGCTTTACCGGCTGCCCGCCGCAGTGGCACTGTCCGTCGAGCGGTGGGCCGGACGAGGACGTCGCCGCCACCTGCGACCGTCGAAGCGTGGTTCCTGGCGTTGACCGGCATTGCGACCGGTACCGGTGCCGCCAGGCAGTCCGGCGTCATCCTCGCCGCAGCCGCCAACGACGTCGCCAAGGCCGAGTCCGCGCTCCTGCAGGCACCGTAGCTCGCCTGGCTATCTGGCGCGTTGCGCTCCTGGTCGGACTACTTGTCCCTGCGCCGTCGTGGCCTTCGAGAGGCCGCCCAGGACACCGAGCGGCTGTTCGAACTCGCCCAGGCCGCGTACCGGTCCGCCCACCGGTAACGGGCCGCCAGCTGACAGTGATCTTGGCGTTACTGCCAGCCAGCGACGATTTCTCCAAGATCATCGCGCGAGGGGTGGCGTCGGCAGTGGCCGGCCCGAGCTGTCCGGGTAGGACCGGATCGGGCGATGCCGGGGACAGGCGCACCGGCATCGAGACCCACCCGCGCAGCACCCGGGTCGGCTCGGCGGACGGGATCCCCGCCGACGCCAGGTCCGGAAACCGAGTAAAACAGCCGGCGCAGGCCTATCTCGCCTTCGGCCCGCGCCAGCGCAGCGCCGACACAGTAGTGCCGACCGCTTGAGAACGCGAGGTGCCGCCCGGCATTGCTTCGGGTGACGTCGAACGCATGCGGATCGGCGAACACGGCGGGATCACGATTCGCGGCGGCAAGGATCGTAGTGACCGGCTGGCCGGCGCGGATCGGCTGTCCGGCGACCTCGGTGTCCCGCCGGCATACCCGGGCAGTGAGCTGAACGGGGATTCCAAGCGGAGGATCTCGTCGACCGCATTCGGCCACTGCATCGGATTCGCCTCGAGGACGCGGAGTTGTTCAGGGTGGTCGAGCAACAAACGGACACCATTGCCCAGCAGGTTCACCGTTGTTTCGAACCCGGCCACGAGCACGAGGCCGGCGGTGGCCCGCAGCTCGCGATCGGTCAGGGGCCGTCCGTCGAGTGACGCCTGGATCAGCTGGCTGATCAGGTCGTCGCCGGGATTCCGGCGCAGCTCCGCCAAGTGGCCGCCGAGCCACACATGAAAGCGCCGGAGGCCCATCTCGGTGTCGCGGAAACCTCGATACGGCAGACCGACGTCCAGGCTGGGCGCGACGAGCTCGCCCAATTCCAGCACCAGGCGACGGTCGGCGGCTCGCACACCGAGCAGATCGCTGATGACCGCCACGGGAAGTATCGCGCAGTACGCATCGATGATGTCGGTCGTCGCGTTCTCGCCGGTGGCGGTGGCGATCTCGTCGAGCAGGGTATCGGCCGTGCTCGCCACCCGATCACTCAGCCTGGCCACAGCCCGCGCGGTGAAGACGGAGGACACGAGGGCGCGATAGCGCGTGTGGTCAGGCGGCTCAATGGACAGCAATGACGGCTCCTCGAGCGGGTGCATAGCCGACATCTCGCGTCCCCGTTCCACCCAACGAATCCACGGCGGCACATTGGTCGTGATCGACGTAACGCTGAAGTCGTCGGAGCGCAATACTGCGTGTGAGATCCGTAATCCGCCGTGATGTAACCGATTCGGGTGCGGATCGAGCCGCCCCTGCGTCCGGATGCGCTCGTACGCGGGAATGGGATTGGCGCGCACGGTGGGGTCCGCGATCAAGGCGGCCTGTGGGTCACCCGCTGCCGCCCAGCGGCGGGTCGCAAGTCGAAACCAGGCCGTGCAGCACGAGCCAGCGAGTGAGCAAGCGCATACCTATGTGGTACCAGATCGATGCCCGCTATGACTCGGACCTGTCGGGCTTAGTGAATGACCGTTAACATTTGCCCGATGGACGTGCTCGTGGGTGTCCACACATGACCTCCGTACTGCGGTCTGCAGTAGATCTCACCAGCGATGCCTGCGCGGGCAATCGCGCCGCCCAGCTGGACTTGCTGTCCGAACTCGACGGGCAACTGGCGCTCGCGATCGCCGGCGGCGGTCCGAACTACGCGGATCGGCACCACGCTCGTGGTCGACTGCTTGCGCGGGAACGTATCGAGCTGTTGCTGGACCGGGATTCTCCATTCCTCGAGCTGTCCAGCTTGGCCGCATGGGGCACCGAGTTCACGGTCGGCGCCGGCATCGTCACCGGGATCGGCGTGGTGTCCGATGTCGAATGCGTGGTCATCGCCAACGATCCGACCGTGCGTGGCGGCTCGGTAAACCCGTACACGCTGCGCAAGAACCTGCGGGCGCTGGAGATCAGCCAGGTGCAACCGGCTCCCCGTGATCAATCTGGTCGAGTCCGGCGGCGCGGACCTCCCGACGCAGGCGGAATTGTTCATTCCGGGCGGGCGGGTATTCCGCGACCTGGCCGAGCTCTCGGCCCTGGGCATCCCGACGGTCGCGTTGGTCTTCGGCCCTTCCGCCGGCGGGCGGCGCGTACGTGCCGGGCCTGTGCGATCACGCTGTGCTGGTCGACCGATCAGGCGGCGGTCTTTCTCGGTGGCGCCCCGCTCGTCAAGATGGCCACCGGCGAGGACGCCGAGGACGAGGCACTCGGTGGCGCTGACATGCACACCCGGATTTCCGGCGTGGCCGACTACTTCGCAGTCGACGAGAAGGACGCGATCCGGCTCGGACCGTCAGATCGTCTCCGACTTCAACTGGCGCAAGCTCGGGTCCGGGCCGTCCCGGCCCGCGGACGATCCGCTCTTCGACGCCGAGAGATCCTGCTCGACCTAGCCCCGACGGATCTACGAGCGCCGCGTCGATCCCGCGCGAGATTCTCGCCCGGGTCGTCGACGGGTCCCGATTCGACGAGTACAAGGCGAGATACGGCACGAGCGTGGTGACTGGCTGGGCATCCATCCACGGATTCCCGGTCGGGCATCGCTGGCGAACGCGCGCGGTGTGCTGTTCAGCGAGGAGGCGCAGAAGGCGACCGAATTCATCCTGCTGGCGAACCAGATCGACACGCCGTTGGTGTTTCTGCAGAACACCACCGGATACATGGTCGGGACCGAGTACGAGCAGCGCGGCATGATCAAGGACGGCGCCAAGATGATCAATGCCGTGACGAACAGCACCGTACCGCACATAACCATCACGATCGGCGCGTCGTTCGGCGCTGGGAACTACGGCATGTCAGGCCGCGCGTACGACCCACGGTTTGTATTCGCCTGGCCCGGCGCGAAGCTCGCCGTAATGGGCGCTGCGCAGCTCGCCGGCGTCCTCTCGATCGTGGGGCGGCAGGCGGCCATGGCGACCGGTCGGCCGTTCGACGAAGGAAGCCGATCAGCGGCGTCGGGCCGCCATCGAGGCGCAGATCGAAGCGGAGTCCCATTCATTCTTCGTCACCGCGCGCCTCTACGACGACGGGATCATCGATCCTCGCGATACCCGAACGGTGCTCGGCCTGGCCCTGTCGGCCGTCCACTCGCGGGTCGTCGAGGGCCGCCGTGGCTACGGCGTGTTCCGGATGTGAGACGACGAATGCGGTCTATCCGAAGTTGCTGATCGCCAACCGGGGCGAGATAGCCGCGCGCGCATTCGCGCACCGCCAAGGCCATGGGCATCAGCCTGCGTCGTCGTCTACTCGGACGCCGACACCGACGCGCCCGTTCGTCCGGCTCGCCGACGAGGCGGTGCGGTTACCGGGCTCGGCTCCGACCGAGACCTACCTACGCAGCGACACGCATTATCGACGCGGCCCGGCTAACCGATGCAGATGCCATCCATCCCGGCTACGGATTCCTCGCTGAGAACGCCGAAGTTCGCCCGCGCCTGTGCCGGATGCCGGCCTGATCTTCGTGGGGCCGCCGGCCCGCGCAATCGAGACGATGGGCGCCAAGATCCCGGCCAAGCGCGCCGATGGCGGCGGCCGGGGTGCCGGTACTGCCGCATATCGAGATCGGCTGTGAACGGAGGCGGCCGCGACGCCGCCCACCGCGCTAGCGAGCCGAGACGTCGGTTTTCCGGTGTTGGTGAAGGCCGCCTTCGGCGGCGGTGGGCGCGGCATGCGGCTGGTCCGAGAGGCCGGCTGAATTGGCGGTCCGCCGTGACAGCAGCCCAACGTGAGGCGGCATCCGTCGTTCGGAGACGGCACGGTGTTCGCCGAGCGATACGTCGAGCGGGCGCGTCACGTCGAGGTGCAGATCCTCGGGGACGCACTCGGCAAGGTCGTCGCACCTTGGCGAGCGGGACTGCTCCGTGCAGCGCCGCTACCAGAAGCTCGTCGAGGAGAGCCCGTCTCCGGTCGTCGACCACGCCCTGCGCGAGACGCTCTGGCGCGGCCGCGGTGGCCGCTGGCCGAGCAGTCGGCTACGTCGGCGCGCGGCACGGTCGAGTTCGTCGTGGACCGCGACGGCCAGTTCTACTTCCTGGAGATGAACACCCGGCTTCAGGTCGAGCACCCGGTAACCGAGCTGGTCACCGGGCTGGATCTCGTCCGGCTGCAGCTGCAGGTCGCCGAGGGTCGGCCGCTTACCGCCCGAGGTTGACGCGGCGCAGGCTCGCGTGGCCACGCGATCGAGGCGCGCCTCTATGCCGAAGACGTGGCCGGCTGGATTCCTGCCTGCGACCGGCCGTTCTGCACGGGTTCTCGGTGCCAGAGTCACCTGGCGTGCGGGTGGATGCCGGTGTTGCCGTGCGGATCGGTCGTCAGCTCGCACTACGACTCGCTGCTGGCCAAGGTGATCGCGCACGCATCGTCCCGGGAGGAAGCCTGCCGTCTTCTGGCCCGGACGCTGTCGTGATACCTACGTACACGGAGTGGCAACGAACCGTGAGCTGCTCGTTGCTCTGCTGCGCTCGCGCGACTACCAGACCGGCGACGTCGACGTCGACTATCTGGCCCGCCACGATGCGGTCGAGCTCATGCGATCTGCGCGGATCTCCGGAGGCGGATCGGATCCACGCGCTGGTGGCGGCCCTTGCCGATCAAGCCGAACGCCGCGGGCAGCGCGCGCGTGCTGGCGGCCGCTCCGTCGGGATGGCGCAATGTCCCCAGCGAACCGCAGTGGACGGCCTACACGGCTGGCGGTGCGGACTACCAAGTCGGTTACCGATTCACTCGCGACGGCCTGAAGGCCGCCACGGTGAACCAGGAGTCCTTCGCGCGACGTCGAGGTGATCCACGTGTCCGGTGACGTCGTCGATGTGGCGGTCGATGGGATCCGCCGAAGGTTCCGGATCGGGCGCGGCGGCGGAAGCACGCAGGTGGGCAGCTCGCTCGGCGCGACCACGTTCGTGGAGGTCCCGCGATTTGCTGAGCCGGAGGTGCATTCCGCGCCCGGATCGCTCCGGGCGCCTATGCCGGGGACAGTGGTTCGCGTGGAAGTCGGGCCCGGCGACGACGTACAGATGGGCGCTCCTGTTGTTGTGCTGGAAGCGATGAAGATGCAGTACACCGTCGTCGCACCGGCAGCCGACGGGACCGTGACCGCCGTCGGTGTAGAAGCGGGACAAACCGTGGACGCTGGTGCGGTACTCGCCGTCGTCGATGATTCGAGCGCATGACGAATCGTCGGTCCGTGCGCATCGCCAACTGCTCCGGCTTCTACGGAGACCGGCTTTCCGCCGCTCGCGAGATGGTCGACGGAGGCCCGATCGACGTGTTGACCGGAGACTACCTGGCCGAGCTGACGATGCTGATCCTCTGGAAGTCGCGCCAAAAGGATCCGACGGCCGGATACGCCACGACGTTCCTGACCCAGATGGAGGATGTTCTCGGTACGTGCCTTGATCGAGGCATCAAGGTCGTCAGCAACGCCGGCGGCTTGAACCCCGCCGGCCTGGCGGCCCAGCTCAACCAGTTGGCCGTGCGGCTCGGGCTGGCCGCGCGTGTCGCGTATGTCCACGGTGACGATTTGTCCAGCCGCATAGAGGAAATCGTCGCTGGCGGGTGCCCGCTCGCGAATGTCGATACCGGTCAGGCCGCTGGCCGATGCGCGGATCGAGCCAGTAACCGCGAACGCGTATCTCGGCGGGTGGGGTATTGCTGAGGCGTTGGCGGCGGGCGCGGACGTCGTCGTGTGCGGCCGGGTAACGCGACGCGTCGCTGGTCGTCGGCCCAGCCGCATGGTGGCACGGCTGGGAGCGCACTGATTTCGACGCGCTCGCAGGCGCGGTTGCCGCCGGCCACATTATCGAATGCGGTCCGCAGGCCACAGGCGGCAACTACGCGTGGCTGGCGGAGATAACCGACCGCCGCTACCCCGGCTTCCCGATCGCCGAGGTCGCGGCCGACGGAAGCAGCGTCATCACCAAACACCCGGACACCGGCGGACTGGTCACGACCGACACGGTGACCGCTCAGCTGCTCTACGAGATCGTTGGCCCGGAATACCTGAATGCCGACGTGGTTGCGCATTTCGACACGGTGCAGCTGACCCAACTGGGTCCGGGCCGGGTCTCGGTCAGTGCGACGCGCGGATCTCCTCCGCCGTCGACGCTGAAGGTCGGGATCAACTATTTAGGCGGCTACCGGAACACCATGACCTTGGTCCTCACCGGCCTCGACATAGCCGAGAAGGCGGCTTGGGCCGAGCAGGAGCTGTTCGACCTGCTCGGTGGGCGCGATCGGTTCGACGAGGTCGATGTGCGCCTGCTGCGTTATGACCGCGATGACCCTCCCACCAACGAGCAGGCCACGGCGCATCTACGCATCACCGTGAAGGACCGCGATCCGCACCGCGTCGGCCGCGGCGTTCTCCAACGCCACGATCGAGCTCGCGCTCGGCGGCTACGCCGGCTTTCACACCACCACCCGCCATCGGCCGAGAGTGCCTTCGGCGTCTACTGGCCGGCGCTAGTACCGGCTCACCTGGTCACCCAGCGGGTCACCACGCCCGACGGCGAGTCCCACGTCGTGGCCCAGCCGCCTTCGGCTGAAGGCGGCTTCGACCGGAGGATCGAGCGCGCGAGCAACCCGCCGGACCTGGCGGGAGCGGTCAGAGCCACCGTTCGGGTACCGCTCGGCCACATCGCGGCGGCCCGATCCGGCGACAAGGGTGGAAACGCTAACGTCGGCGTCTGGGTCAAGGACCCGGCCGCATACGACTGGCTGCGCGCTTACCTCACGGTGGAGCTCTTCCGGGAGCTCGTCCCGGAAGCCGCCAACCTGACCGTCGAGCGCTATGAATTGCCCAACCTGCGTGCGCTGAACTTTGTGGTCGTCGGGCTCCTGGGTGCCGGTGTGGCGGCCTCGACCCGACCGGATCCCCAGGCGAAGGGCCTCGGCGAGTACCTGCGATCGCGGTTAGTGGACGTGCCCGCAGGCCTCCTGGCGGCGGGATGAGCGCACCGCCGCGCACTCCGGGATCCCCAGCGGAAACAGAAGATTCTCGCTTCTGCTGCCGACCTGGTGGCGCGACAGGGCTACCACGCCGCGTCAATGGCAGAGATCGGCTTGGCGGCCGGTGTGACCGGTTCGGCTGATCTACCGGCACTTCGGCAGCAAGTCGGCCGTTCTGGTCGCGCTCTTCGACCGGGTGATCGACCGGCTGCGCCGGGATCAACGACGAATCCTCCGACGAACTGCTGATCCGGCCTCGGCTCTGGCGCAGCTCGTCGACATCCAGGTCGACTTCGTCATATCAATCGGGAGTTGGCGCGCGTCTACATCCGCGAGATCAACAACCTGCCCGACGCGGATCGAAGGCGGCTGCGCCGTAGGCAGCGCCTCTATGTCGAGGAGTGGGTAGCGCTGTTGCTCGTTCAGCACCCATGTCGGACGATGCCGCCCGGTACCACCGTGCATGCGGCCGTTGGCGCCATCCAGTCGGCGTTGCTCTACACGAGCGGGCCTGCCCGACAGCGAACTGCGCCAGGTGCTCCGCCGCGCGGCCGCGGTGCTCGTTCATAGTCGTGATCTTTGAGTTAATGCCGAGAAATGCATCAAAGATCATCAAGTCTCCGGAAAGGGCTCCGCTCCGAGGGCCGCACTGGGACGTCAACGCTCGGGAAGGGATGCGCTCGCGCCGACGACGAGCTCCGGCATGATCAATTCCCCTGGCTCATCGCTGGGCTCCTCGAGCTCACGCAGCACACGATCCACCAGGCGCTGGGCGATATCGCCCGTCGGGATGGCCAGCGTGGTCAGGGCCGGCGTGAGCATCCGGCCGATCAAGCTGCCGTCGAAGCCGGTGACTGCGAGGTCGGTGCCGATCTGGATTCCCGCGCAGCCGCGGCCGCGTAGACGGCGGCCGCGAGGACATCGCTACCAGTGACGATGGCGGTCGGCGGTCGGTTCCCGTCCAGCAGTGTGTCGATGGCGATGCTGCACCGCCGGGCCGTCGGGCTCAGGGCGTGGCGGCGATGGTCGGCAGGTCCGCCGCAGTCAACGCGTCCTGGTAGCCGCCTTCCCGCTCCACGTCCCACCGGCCCTGCGGTGTATAGCCGAGAACGCCACGGTGGAATGACCTGTCTGATCAGTCCCGTGGTAAGGCTGCTGACGGCGGACCGGTTGTCGATATCGACCCAGCTCTGCGGCATGCCCGGTTCAGTGCGTCCGAAGCTGGCGAACGGAATGCCCCGCCGGGCCAGCAAAGCGCTATTCGTGGGTCATGCGGAGCAACGGTAGCGAGCACGAATGCGTCCACCGCCGCCGATCCGATGAGTTCCCGGATATCACGCAGTCCGCTGTCGTCGCCTGCGGCGAGCAGCAGATGGTGATTACGACGGCTGGCCGCGGTCGATAGCGCATGGATGAACTCACGCATGATCATGTTCGCCGGCGTGAGCTCTCCGGCGGGCAGCGGATGCGCTATCCAGCCGGAGTGCTGCCAACGCAGGGTTGGCGCACCGCCGAGCGGCCGGTACTCGAGGTCCTGGATCGAGAACGGAACGAGGTCGCGGCGATCCGGAAAGACGCGGTCTCGATCGTTCACGGCCGTCGAGCCGGTCGGCCGAGAGACTCCGGGCGCCTTGGCCTCGTCGTCGATGGTGGGCTTGTGCTCGTGTGCTCATGCGCCTCTCTCCCCCTCGACGCAATTGCGATGAGCGATCCCTATCACACCGAAGGATGGCTAACTTAGAACTCAGACTCTTTCGGTCACTCGTTCGGCCCGGGTCGCTACGGCGAGAAGGCTCGGCCGAGGGAGCACGCGCCTACCGACTTTGGCGCTCCGTCCTCGTAGAAGACGTCGAGATCCTTGGTGACGAACCCTGCGGCGTCGAGGAGGTCCACGATCGGTCGGGTGAGATGGCACCCTCCGGCGAGCCGCTTCTGTATCGGCTCCAGGCGCCGTTGCCAGCGGCGCACCTTCTCATCCGGCGCCAGCCCGTGCTCGAGGAAGTGCAGACTGCCTCCGGGCTTGAGCACCCGCCGTACCTCTCCGAGCGCAACCGCAACGTCAGGGATGGTGCATAGCGTCCAGGTGGAGAGGGCCGCGTCATAGCTATCGTCCGGAAAAGGCAGCGATTCACCATCCAAGCCGGTCCGCAACACCGGGATGCCGCTGGCCTGGATGCGCTCGCGGGCAAGCTTCCACGCCACGTCGGAAGGTTCGACCGCGGTGACGGAGGTCACCGTCTGCGGGTAGTACGGCACATTGAGCCCGGAGCCAAAGCCGATCTCGACGACAGTGCCCGAAAGGCCGTCGCATACCCGGCGCCGTAAGAGTCGCACGCCTTGCCTGTCCCCGGCCGTGTTCATGAGCCGCGGCAGGAGGTGGTCGGTGTAGCACCCCATGACTCGTAACTAATTCACGGCCGGCCGGATCAAGCAACGGATTTCATCAACAGCGGACAGGTCTCGTCGCTCGCCCCTGACTCGGCGGCAATCCGCCGGACAGTCAACCAAGCGACCGCAGAACGCATCGCGGCCTCGCCCGGCAAGATCGGCGAACGGCAGCGGGCAGTCCGCACTGCTGGCGCAGGCGATCACGTCGTCGCAGCCGACATCCACAGCAACCCGCAATGTGTCGGCTATCACCTGCAGGTCGGCGATCCGCTGCTCGATCTCGGCGAGCTTGGTGACAGCTTTAGCGTGCAGACTCGCGTCGGGACGCCTCCCGTGTCGATGTCGACCGGTCTCGAGCAGCTCGGCGACGTCGTCCAGCGTGAACCCCAAGCGTTGCGACGCCTTGATGATGCGAACGATGGCGACGGCCTGCTCCGGATAGAGCCGGTGGCCGCCGAGGCTGCGCTCGGGTTCGGCGAGCAGGCCGCGTCGTTCGTAGTACCGCAACGTCTGCAGGTTGACGCCCGCCGCCTCGGCCACCTGCCCGGACCGAAGTCTGCTGCTCACCGGTCACTCCGGCGGGACGCCTGCGCCTGGTTCGCCAGTGCCTCGAGCACACCCGCCTCGAGACGCGGGTACCCGGATGTCCAGCCACAGGTCGTCACCGGAGCGTTCGAGGGTGACGAGGTGAAGAACGAGCAGCACGCGACCTCCCGATCCGTCAGGTCGCGCGTCAGCTGCCTCGAAGCCTGGATCCAGAATCATGCGGAGGTGGACCGGATCGACCCGATCAAGTTCCCGCAGTGCGGCTGCGAAGAGGGCACCGAACTCGGCTTGCCGCAAGGGTCTTTCCTCTCGCGGCAGCGTGCACGCCTGCGGCGCCCAGGTCTTAGAACGTGTCATGAGGCGACCATAAACCTGTACCTAGGTACCGGATGCAACCCTCCCGTCCAGGACTACCGTGAACCAACCATGAGCTACCCCACTGATCCGCGGGTTGACGAGTACATCAACGCGTTGCCCAACTGGCAGCAAGCCATCTGCCGAGAGATCCGGGATCTGGTCCATTCGGCGGACGAGGAGGTCACCGAGACCATAAAACGAACGATTCAGCCGTACTTCGTCCTGCACGGAAACATTTGCGCGCTACTCGCAGCGAAGGATCACGTGAACGTATTTCTCTACGATGGCGGGATCGTGCCGGATCCAGAGGGAATTATCACCGCAGGGCATAACAACAAGACCGCTCGTACCGTCGCGATCCGTCAGGGAGAAGCGATCAACGAGCAGGCGCTGTTGGCGATGTTCCAGCAGATCATCGCTAACAACCGGGCCGGTGGCTGGCGGGCGCTGATCCGCCAACGCTGAGTGAATTCGGCCTCGCCCGGGCCATGCTGGGCCGATGAACCGGGCCGCGGTTGTCACATTCGCGCGCCGCCGTTCGTCAGTGCTGTGACGGAGCGCCCGGCGGAGGAAAGCTACAGATGGACGAACAAGACTGGTTAGCCGAACAGTTCGAGGCGAACCGTACTCATTTGCGGGCCGTCGCCTACCGGATGCTCGGCTCACCCACCGAAGCCGACGACGCGGTCCAGGAGACCTGGGTCCGGCTCAGTCGCGCCGACGCGCGCGAGGTGACCAACCTGGGCGGCTGGCTGACGACGGTCCTCGCCCGGGTGTGCGTAGACATGCTGCGCTCCCGCACCGCGCGGCGCGAGGAGTCGCTGGAGGGGCGTGGGCACGATCTGGTCGTGGGTCGCGCGACGGGCGCCGATCCTGAGCACGAAGCCGTGCTGGCCGATTCGGTTGGCATCGCGCTGCTCCTGGTTCTTGACACGCTAGCGCCGGCGGAGCGGCTGGCGTTCGTGCTGCACGACATGTTCGCCATGCCGTTCGACGAGATTGCGCGCATCGAGGGGTGCTCGCCGGCTGCGGCGCGGCAGCTTGCGAGCCGGGCTCGCCACCGAGTCCAGGGCGCCACGCCGACCACAGACACGGACCTGACTCGCAAGCGGGCCGTCGTCGACGCCTTCCTCGCCGCATCACGGGGCGGTGACTTCGAGGCGCTGCTGGCCCTCCTGGATCCCGAGCGTCGTGCTGAGTGCGGATGACGCCGCGGTTTCGGTGGGAGCCGCGAGGCAGGTCCGCGGCGCTTCGGATGTCGCCAGCACCTTCTCCGGACGGGCTCGGGTCGCGCATCCGGCCCTGGTCAACGGCACCGTGGGGCGGTATGGGCTCAGGCGGCCGTCCCCGGGTCGTGTTCGGCTTCACGATTGTGCAGGGCAAGATCGTCGCCATCGACCTGCTCGCTGACCCCTGAGCGGCTTCGTCAACTCGACGTGCTGGTTCTCGACGGCCGACCGCAGCGTCAGTCCTCGCCTCGTGAGCGGTAGGACCCGATCTCGCGCAGCGTGCTGACCGCCGGTGGATCGTCGCATCGCTCGGCGATGTCCTTGACGAATCGCTGGAATGCCTCCAGTCCGGCGAGCGGGCTCGGGGCGTTGTCGTCCGTCTCGGTCGCGAGGTGCACGAAGCTCGCGCCGTCGTCGAGCTGGTAAGTGGCGTAGCGGAACCCCGCCGGTCCGGTGCGGTGCAGCTCCTCGTAGACGGCCCGGACGAGTTCCTCGTTCTCGGCGGCGCGGCCCGGCTTGACCCGGTAGCGAACCATGACCTGTCTCACGTGATGCCTCCTTATCGTTGTCACTCGGCGGATGCGAGCGCGCGCGCGGTGTCAGATGTGACGATGGCGGGTGCGAGTTCGCGATCTTTGACCAGCAGGAGTGCGATGGGCACGGCGGCGAGGCCGATTGCCCCGCAGACCCACAGGGCCCACTGGAAGCCACCGGTGAGAGCGACCGGCGTCGACATACCGGCATCGGTGAGCGTCGCGAACCGCGACGCCGCGATCGTCGATGCTAAGGCGACGCCGATCGCGCCGCCGATCTGCTGCGACGTGTTGAGCAGTCCGGACGCGAGCCCCGCTTCGTGCTGGTTGACGCCGGCCAGTCCGGCGATGGACACGGGGATGAACGCGAAGGCCGTGCCGGCTCCGACGACGAAGAACGGACCGGCAAGGTCGCTCCAGAAGCCACCGTGGACCGGAATGCTGGTCGACCACAGGATGCCGGCGCCGATGAGCCCCATGCCGAAAGCCATGACGAGCTTGGCTGACAGCTTGCTCACGAGGGCTTGAGCGAGGCCGGCGAAGGCCACCGAGGTGACCGACGCCGCGAGCCAGGCGAGCCCGGTCTTGATCGCCGAGTATCCGAGGACCTGCTGCATGTAGAGCGTCCCGACGAAGATGAATGCGAAGAAGCTGCCGCCCAGCAGCAGGCCGACCGCATTCGCGCCCGCCAGCGTCCGGAGCCGGAAGATGCGCAGCGGCATCAGCGGCTCCTCGGCGCGGGACTCGATGACCAGGAACGCGCCGATCAGCGCCGCCGATGCGGCAAGTAGCGTGATCGTCCGCGCCGATGACCAGCCGTCCTGCGGTGCCTTCGACAGCGCATAGACCAGCAGCAGCAGCCCGGCGGTCGCGGTGATGGCGCCGAATGGATCGAAGTGGCGCCGCACGGTGACCCGCCGGCTCTCGGGACGAGTCGCGGGGTGAGCAGCATCGCGGTGGCGCCGATCGGGACGTTGAGGAAGAAGATGTACTCCCAGCCGACGTACCGGGTCAGCACGCCGCCGGCGATCAGGCCGACGGTCGCACCGCTCGCGCCAATGGCGCCCCAAACGCCAAGGGCTTTGTTGCGCTCGGCGCCCTCGTGGAACATGTTCATGACGATCGACAGGGCCGCTGGCAGCACGATCGCCGCGCCGAATCCCTGGACTGCTCGGGCCACGATCAGGAACGTGTCAGTGGTTGCCAGCGCACACGCGAGCGATGCGGCAGTGAAGATCGCCAGGCCGACCATCAGGATGCGGCGGCGCCCGAGCAGGTCGGCCGCGCGACCGCCGAGGAGCAGGAAACCGCCGAAGGTCAGACCGTAGGCGGTCACGACCCATTGGAGGTTGGATTCGCTGAAATGCAAGCTGCGGCCGATCGTGGGCAGTGCCACATTGACAATCGAGAGATCGACGATGGTCATGAAGAACGCCACGGCCAAGACGGCGAAAGCCCGCCAGCGATGCGTTGGGACGTGCTCGATCGCAGTCACGCCGATTCCTCCAGGTTCAATGTCGAGAGCGGTCGTCCATGTGACGGCGCGAGCCTCGAGAACTCACCGGTGAGCAGTCCGCCAGATCGCAAGTAGCCGTGCGGGCACCGGGCCGCTATTGCGCAGCGACCGCACCGACAGCCCCATGAAGCAGAGGATGTCGCCCTGCTGGAACCGATGTCCGGCGCCGCTCGAACACTGCACGTCGAGCTCCCCGGCCAGCACGAACACGATCGCGTCCCGCCAGGTGGCCGGGTCGAACGGCAGCGCGTCGCCCGGCGGCAGCGCTACGACCCGCCGCCCGAAGGTCGGCCAAGCCGTCCGGGCAATGCGGTCGACATCGAGCGAGTCGCGATCGCCTGACCCGGCCTGGATCATGCTGGCGCCGCGACCGCGAAGCGCTCCACGAGATCAGGCTGCCGGAAAACGTCGATCTCGTAGATCAGGCCGTCAACGATGCGCAGCACCTCGACCGCGAACGGCCGCAGCGCACCCTCGTCGCCGTCGGCCAGATAGACCAGGAAGGCCGGCTGCCGATTGGCACGCGTCGGCAGGTGAACGTGCCGCGCGGCCCCTGGGGCCAGGGGTAGTTGGCGAGGAACGTGCGGATCCCGTTGCGTCCGCTGTACCAGCCAGGGCTCGGCGGCATGGTGAAACGGGCGTCGCGGGCGAGGAGCGCGACGAGCGCGTCGACGTCGGTCCGGTTCCACGCGTCCATGTACCGCTCGAGCAGGTGGCGCTCGCCGTCGTCGGGCGTTCGAGCGCGGCGCCAATCCAGCCGGCTTTCCGGCAGGTGCTCTCGAGCGTTGTCCGGGCGCGTTGCAATGCACTGTTGGTGGCGATCACCGTTGTCCCGACGACCTCGGCGGCCTCGCGGGCGCTCCAGCCGAGCACATCCCGCAAGATCAGCACGGCCCGCTGCCGCGGCGGTAGGTGCTGGATCGCGACCAGGAACGCCAGTTCGATCGTCTCCCGGGCGACGATCTGCTCGTCGACGGTAGGCGCGTCCAGCAACGCATCGGGATAGGGCTCCAGCCAGCCGATCTCGCTCGCCGGCGGTAGCGGCGGGGCCAACGGATTCGCCGGCGCCGCCACAGCAGGCGGCAGCAACCGGCGGCTGCGCCGCCCCAGCATGTCCAGGCAGGCGTTGGTCGCTATGCCGTAGAGCCAGGCCCGCACCGTCGCCTGGCCGCGGTAGGTCTCGCGCTTGCGCCAGGCGCGTAGCAGCGTGTCCTGGACGACGTCCTCGGCGTCTTCGATCGAGCCGAGCATTCGGTAGCAATGCACCTCTAGCTCGCGCTGATACCGGCCGGCCACAACCGCGAACGCATCACGGTCACCCGCGAGCACCGCGGTCCACAGCGCCCCTCGCCGCGATCGGCCGCCAGCGCAGCACCCGTCATCGCGCCCCTCCGGTCTATCGCCACCCCGGTCGTCCACGGTCCCTATGCATATGTGACGGTCCGGACCGCCAAAACTCATCGACCGGCCGGACCTCGGAACGACCCGGCATCGTCAGCCTGACTCATACGGGGGTGTGGGGTCCGGTTCCCGTGACATCAGGCAGTCGGACGTCACTCCGGGGTCAGACGGTGAGCAGCTGCCGAGGCCGTCGACGCCCGCTTCGGTTCCGGCCGGGTGGTCGATATCGGTCGACATGGGTGGCGCGGCCATCGAAGTCAGGAGGACTGCGCCGATAGCGAGCGCGGCAAGGAGTAGCGCGGCGGCGATCCAGAACGCGAGGTGGTACCCGCCGACCAGTGCGGAAGCGGGGCTATGCCCTGCGGCCGACAAGTGCACCGACCGCGTCGTGGACAGCGTGGCCAGTACGGCGAGGCCGAGCGCGCCGCCCACCTGCGCCGTGGTGTTTACCAGCCCGGAGGCGAGTCCGGCCTGCTCCATCTTGACGCCCGACATCGCCAGTCCGACGAGCGCGGGGAAGCAGGCGCCGGCGCCCAGACCCAGCAGCGCCATCGTCGGCAGCAGTTGGGTGAGGTAGTCAGCGCCGGCCGGAGCCAGCGCGAACAGCCCGAGCCCGGCCGTCATCAGCACCAGACCGGCAAGCGAGACGCGACGTGCCCCGAAACGGGTGATCAGCTTCTCCGAGTAGCGGACCGACAGGGTGCCCATGCAGATCGTCACCGGCAGGAAGGCCAGGCCGATCTGCATGGCGTCGTAGTGCTTCACGTTCTGTAGGTACAGGGTGCCGAGGAAGAACGCGCCGAACATGCCGGCGGCGCCGATCACCTGGATGACGTTCGCGCCAACGAGATTGCGCGAGCGGAACAGCTCCAGCGGCATCAGCGGGCTGGCAGTGTGCGCCTGCCGCACGACGAACGCGGCCAGCAGTGCGACGCTCACCGCGCCGAGAGTCAGCGTCTGACCGGCCAGCCACCCGTGCTCAGCTGCCGGCTTGACGATCGTGTAGACGCCGAGCATGAGGGCGGCCGTTACGAGAGCGGCGCCCAGGACGTCCGCACCCTGCTCGAAGCCCAGCCCCTTGTCCGACGGGACCAGCCGAAGGGCCGCCAGCGCAACCACCACTCCGACCGGCACGTTGACGAAGAAGATCCAGTGCCAGCTCACCGCTTCGGTGATGAAGCCGCCGGCCAGCAAGCCAACCGCCCCACCCGCCGATGCGACGAACGCGAATACGCCGATTGCCCGGGCCTGGTCTCGAGGCTCGGGGAACATCGTGACGATCATCCCGAGCACGACGGCGGAGGACAGTGCACCACCTGCGCCCTGCACGAACCGGGCGATCACGAGCATCTCCTGGTTCGTCGCCAAGCCCGCACACCGCGGAAGCAATGGTGAAGACCGCCAAGCCGATCACGAAGATCCGCCGCCGCCCGGCCAGGTCGCCGCAGCCGGCCGGCGAGCAGCAGGAGCCCGCCGAAGGCGATCAGGTAGGCGTTGACGACCCAGGCCAGGCTGGACGGGTCGAAGTCCAGCTCGGCCTTGATGGACGGTAGGGCGACGTTCACGATCGTCGCGTCCAGAACGACCATCAGCATGCTGCCGCAGCAGCACGTATAGCGCGAGCCAGCGGGACCGGTCTGCTGTCTGACGGAAGTCGGTGCTCATCGGTGGGTTGCCCTCTCTGCTAGCGCCGTCTGTCGTCTTGCCGAGGACGCTAGCGAACATTAGTCCTCATTAGCAAGTAACTACTCCTAAATAATGAGTACGTGGTATCGTCTGTGCATGGCGACCAACCGGACGTACGAGGACTCGTGCGGCGTCGCGCACGGCCTCGACCTCGTCGGGGAGCGTTGGGCGATGCTCGTGGTCCGCGAGCTCATGCTCGGCGCCAAGCGCTTCGGCGATATCAAGGACGGACTGCCGGGCATCAGCGCGAACGTCCTCTCGCACCGGCTTGACGAGCTGGAACGCGCTGGCTTGGTCACCCGCCGCAAGCTTCCCAAGCCAGCCGCGGTGTGGGTGTACGACCTCACCGATTGGGCGCGCGAGCTTGAGGCGATCATGCAGCTGTTCGGCCGGTGGGCGGCGCGATCCGCGCCACCGTAAGGACCTGCACTTCGGCGTCGCATCGCTGATTCTGTCGCTGCGGACGAACTTCGATTCCGACCCTCGCCGACGGCGTCGCGCTTACCGTCCAGCTCCGGCCCAACGACGAGGCGTACGTCGCCCGCGTCGCGCGCAAGAAGCTAACGATCGAGCTCCGGCGAAGCGAGCGAGCCGGCTGGCGACGATCAGCGGCGACCCGCCAGAATGTTCGCGGCCGTGACGTACGGCGGTCGGCCGTTCGACGACGCCGTCGCCGCTGGCGATCTCGCCGTGGCTGGCGATCGGGCCGCCGCCGAGCGGTTTCTCGCGCTCTACACCCTGCCGCCAATCGTCGGCCAGGAGTCCAGCGACGATGATCTTGGGCTAAGTGTCGCTGGAGAGCATTAATTCCAAGATCACGTCAGGGAACCGCTTCCGGCTGGGTCGACCTCAGTGCGGACACCCGGACCTGTCGGGCGCCACGGTTTAGGGATTGCCACCATCGTTCTACGGTAATTGCCCGTGGGAGCGAGGCACCGGGCCCGGAGACGGCCTAGTGGAGACCAGCAAGACGGCAACTAAGGTCGCCTGGATCGGAATTACCGCAATCGTCGTGGCGGCGCTCGTCACCGGGCTGTTTGTGCTGTTCACGACGAGCGACGAAGCACCGGGCAGCGATCAATCCAGATTGAACCAGGGGCGTTCCTCGTCGACTGGCGATGAATTCGAACTGGATTATCCGTACTGCTTCGTTCACCGCGTCTGCAGGTGGTGAGATGGTGACCGTTGCCGGTGTCGTTCACGGACTCGGCGGCGGCCAAGCCGTGTACGCCGTCGCACAACCGGTGATGGCCACTGGGTCCTCCGCATCGTCAGACTCGGTGCGACCCCTGGTTTGTCGGTGGCCCGGCCAAGGTCCGTGAAGATGGCGGTTGGGAGCTACGCACATCGAGGTCAAACCAACGATCTCCGCGCTCAGGGTTGTTGCGGTAGAATGCTGCTACCCCGACTGGAGATTCGAGATGTGTGGTGCCTCAAGTCGAATGCATTACGGACAGTCTTGCCGGCGCGCCCAGGCGGGCCGTTTGTGATATCGCAGTCATCGGCCATCCACGCAACTCGCACGTACTGTGAGTGCGTCGCCGATCTGACGGGCATGCGCGCCGACGCCAGGCTGGTGCGATCATGCCGCCCAATCCGTTCTGGTGTCTGAGTGGTTGCAGACCGTTCGCATAATGTGGTGTTCGAAGGCGAAGGCGGCCGCGGCGGTGCGTGAGGTGACGTCGAGCTTGGTGAAGATGTTGCTCAGGTGTCGGGCAACGGTCTTCTCGCTCAGGAAGAGCAGCGTGGCGATCTCGGGTTTGGTCTTCCCGGCCGCGACAAGCCGTAGCACCTGACCTCGCGCTCAGTAAGCCCGCCGGGGTAGCGCGGTGGCCATCAGCGCGGCGGCTTCGCGCTCGGCCGGCGCCGCGCCCAGTTCAGCGAAGCTGCGCCGCGCGGCCGCCAGCTCGGTGAGCGGCGGACTCGCTGTCGCCGAGGGCCCGTAGTGCGCGGCCGACGAGCACCCGGCACCGCGCGGTCTCGTACCGCGCCGCCCAGTCGCCCCCAGACCGCGCGCGCCCGTCGCAGCAGTGAGCGTCGCGGCCGCCGGATCGCCGGACTCGAGGGCGACCAGCGCGGCGGCGTGAGTTCAGCGCGGGCCTGCATCGACGGGCAGCCGAAGGAACCCGCGATGGATGCGAGCTCGGCGGCAGATGCGTCGGCGGCCTCGTCGTGCGTGATGCGTGGCCATCAGCACCTCCACCGCGGCCGGCAGCAGTTGCGAGCGATGTACCGGGTCGCGCTGTCTCGCCGAGCAGCCGCTGGATCGCGGCGGCCGCCGCTTCGGTGCGGCCCTGGGCAAGCCACAGCAGCGCCAGCCCAGGCTGCGGTTCGTGGCCGAACGCGACCGCCTGGTCGTAGGCCGCCTGCGCCCCGGCCAGGTCGCCGCGGATGCGGAGCACGTCGCCGCGCTCGGCCATCGCGACGCCGGCTGGACCTGGCGTCTGGTCGGCGAGGTACCGCTGCACGGACAGGTCGAACTCGGTGAGGGCTTCGTCGAAGGCGCCCTGCGCCCGCATGATCTGGCCCCGGTGCACGGCGCACTGGCCGGTGAACGGCACCAGCCCAGGCTGCTCGGCGCACCACGTGGTCAGTGCCGCGGTCCAGCGCGCCGCCCGGTCGAAGTCGGCGATCTCCTGGCAGCCCTCGATCATGGAGCAGTAGATGTTTCCGGCGAAGATGGTGGATACCTCGCCGGCCGCGACGCCGACCATTGACTCGTCGAGCAGCGCGAGACCGTCCGGCACGCGACCGCCGTACAGCAGCATCCGGCCCTGGCAGCACAGCCCCATCGCCGATCAGGTCTGGGTCGCGGTAGCGGCGTCCGTAGTCGGTGATCTGCTCGGCCAGCTCGCTGGCGGCGTCGAACTCGCCGGCGAAGATGTCCCGGTACATCGGCGTGCATGAGCACATACCCGCGCTCGACCACGTCGCCGTCGATCTCGGCGAGCAGCCGGTGCGCGCGGGCCACCCAGCCGCCGCCGATCGCCGTCTCTCCGCTGGTGAGCAGCAACCAAGGCCAGCCAGAAGGCGCTGCGCACCGCGGCTAGTGCGTCACCGGCGTCGAGCGTTGAGCTGATATGCGCGCTGCAGTGCCTGCACGCAGTCGTTGCGGCGGCCGAGCAGGTACGCCGCGGTGGCGAGCTGGCCGAAATCGTCTGGCGTGAGCTCATCCTGGGCGACGTCGGACAGCCCGCTCGTAGGCCGCCAGCCACTCGCGGCGGTCGTAGGCCTCGCGGGCTCGGATCAGCTCCTCGACCACGCCCATCGCGCACCGTCCGGATAGAGCGTACTGGCGATCGGTCAGGCGGCGGCCCTGTTCACAGTTGCCGCGCTGGGCCACAATCTGGCGGGCGACGTAGTCAGCATCTCGGCTGATGCCGGGGAACACCATCGAGCTGAACGCGTACTGGAACGACAGGCCGCAGAAGTAGAGCCCCGGCGCGGCGTCGACAACGCCGCGGTACTCCACCGGCCAGCCCTGCGCATCCAGGATCGGCAGGCGGATCCAGTCGAACACCTGCTTGAAGCCTGTGCACCACACCACGTTGGTCACATCGAGGACGGTGCCGTCGGCCGAGCTGCGGGCGCCCGTCGATTACCCCAGTCATCCGGGCCTGGTTGCGGATCACCCCGCGGCGGTCCAGGTCGTCCTGTTTGATCCGGAAGGCGGGTCCGCCGTGGAAGCGCACGTCCTGCATCTCCTTGCGGCCCATCGGCGTGCGCCGGGTCAGCACGTGCTTGAACGCGAACACGGCTACAGGCATGAGCACGTGAGCCCGCCGGGATTCCGGGCGGAACGGGATGTTGCCGCGATCCGGGCCGCACAGGATCGTTCGGCGGGACTCGGCAAGCTCGTAGGCGATGTCCAGCCCCGAATGCGAGGCGCCGACGACCAGAACCGGTCCGGGTGGAGCTGGGCCGGCCGCCGGTACTGGCTGGAGTGCAGCTGCTCGATGGACGGCGTCGAGGTCGGCTGCGAATCCGGGCACGTTCGGCGTGCGGCCGAAGGTGCCCGTGGCCACCACCACGTTCTCGCAGCTGATCGCCTCGTTGCCGAACTGTCGCGAGGTACCCGCCGCCCGGCCGCGCCTCGAGCCGTTCCACCCGGGTGCTGGTCCGCACCGGAAGGTCGAAGTGCAGCGCATACCGTTCCAGATAGTCGCCGACCTCGTCCTTCTGCGGGCAGTGCCAGCTGGCCGCCGGGAACGGCAGGCCCGGGAGCCGGTCGTACTTCGCCGGCGTGTACAGGCCGCAGCGTGTCCCACTGCTGCCGCCAGTTGTCGCCGACCCGCGCGTTCGGCGTCGACAATCAGCAGCGGCGCGGCCGCGACGCTTGAGGTGGTAGCCGGTGGCAAGCCCGGCTTGCCCGGCTCCGATGATCAGCGTCTCGATGTGCTGCGTGTTCATTCGGTGCCTCCTCATCCGGTATGAGGCGACGCTAGGAATCCGCCAGGCGCGTCGCCGCGTCGGGCGATCCACCCATCTCGTGCGGTCCGCGATGGGTAGGATTTCCGCAGCCCGTAGCGCAGGTACCAGCCCAGCATCAGCGCGGTGCTGACGAGGTAGAACGAATGCAGCAGCCAGATCGGCCCCGGCGGCAGGCTGTACACGTAGATCGAGTGCACGGAGTTGCCGACGTTGGCCAGCACGATGTTGCCGAGGCTGTAGGACCCCAGATCACGGGACCGGTAGGCCTTAACCAGCATGGGCAGCGTGCTCGCCGCGAAGATCACCGTTGAGGCGAGCCCCGCGAGCGTCGGAAGGCTGACCATGGCCATGACCGCACGCTAGGCACTTGGCTGCTTCAGCCGCATCCGGCGATACATCCATTCTGGCTGGAACCGCATGGGTCATTCGCCTTATGTCAGTCATGCAAACCGAGAGCTGGCTGAGACTTCTGGATCTCTTGACTTACCGGCGCCCCCAAGGCTATAAGTCCAAGATCACCGACTGCTATCTCGAGGCGCGGTGAATGGTGATGTCAGGCTCTCGGCCCAAGAACTCACCGTAACGGTCGGCGGCGTCCCTAGCGCGTCGATTTCTGCAGATCGCAACCGCCGGTAGGGATGCACGTCGAAACTTACGCGCTCTGCAGTAACCGTGCGGCGGGCCATCGCAAGGAGCTGTCCGTCTACGAGGGCCATCCCTATGGCTGGTTCGCGGGAGCGGGGAACGATTCCCGCGGCGTCGAGAACCCAGCGCGAGTCTTGGTAGCCGCGGTAGGACTCGTCGAGGATCTGCAGGAGATGTCCTCTAGGCCGCGACGTGGACGGGTCCGCCGGTGGGCCTTCGCCAGGTGCGTGCCAATAAGTCCGACCGTCGTGGTCGAAGCGTTGCCAGCCGGCCCTGCGCGGCGTCGAGGCCGCGGCGGGCATCACCGAGCGTGAGGCTGGCCCAAATAGGCAAGATCCCGTTCGGTCGCCGGTCCATGACCGCTCGCATAACGCAGCGCGAGTTCACTCAAGAGCCTCGTCGCGATCAAGCCGGCGTATTGATGCGGGATGCGGTCGCCGAGCCTGGCGTAGGTGTGCTTCGCCGCCGACCCTGCGACCGCTGCAGATCAGCCCGCTGCCAGCTCTGCATGCGCAAGCAGAATCATGACGAATTGACTACCGGAGGAAGGCGCGTGCCCGCTCACCCCGCGCGATGTCAGCTCTCGCTCAGCTTCGATCGGGTCAGCTCACCCTTCGCGCCGATCGCCTCGACGACCACCGACATCGCCCGGTCGATCGCAGCATCGTCGAGCCCATGCACGGAGCGCAACTGGTTGCCAGTCACGCGTTGCACCCGCGGTCCAGTGAGGTCGAGCAACCAGCCGAGGTCATCGGCGCAGACGAAATGCCAGGTCGGCCGCAGCACGTGGGTCCGCCAACACCTTTCCCTGGTCGAGGAGCATGGCCAGATCGGACGGATCACGTCGCCGCGTCCGCGCGGCAACCGCCCACTCTGCCTGACCTGGGTTCTCGGCCTGCACCGCGAGCAAAGACCGGATCACTTCGTGAGCGGATCCGGCAAACGGCGCGACCAGACGCTGGGTGCTGCAACCTCCACCGTGCGATGGCGACATCGTCGATCCCGCATCAGCCCCGGTCACGATGCATCAACCTCCGTAGGCCGTTCAGGGTCGGTCGAGTGCCCCGGGCTGATCAGTCTGGCATGTCGGCGAACCGGCTGAGGTGGCCCTGGAACGCGACCTGGATCGTCGCGGTAGGTCCGTTGCGGTGCTTGGCGACGATGATGTCGGCTTCCCCGGCTCGGGGCGATTCTCGCTCGTACATGTCCTCACGGTGCACGAGCAGCACGAGGTCGGAATCCTGTTCGATAGAACCGGATTCGCGAAGGTCGGCGAGCAACGGCTTCTTGTCGGTGCGCTGCTCCGGACCACGGTTGAGCTGCGAGAGCGCAACTACGGGCAGATCCGAGCTCCTTCGCCAGCAGTTTGATCGCGCGGGAGAATTCGCTGACCTCTTGCTGACGCGATTCGACGCGCTTGCCGCTGGTCATGAGTTGCAGGTAGTCGATGATGATCAGCTGTAGGTCGTGGCGCTGGCGCAGCCGGCGGGCCTTGGCCCGGATCTCCATCATCGTCAGGTTGGGCGAGTCAGTCGAGATAGAGCGGTGCCTCGGCCAGTTCGCCGGCTCGGCGCGCCATGCGCTGCCAATCCTGATCCGCCATGTGACCTGGAACGCATATTGCGCAGCGGCACCGAAGCTTCGGCCGAGAACAGCCGCATCATCAATTCGAGTTTGCCCATCTCCAGGAGAAAATGACGGTCGGCTTACGGTGTTTGACCGCGGCCGACCGCGCGAAGTCCAATGCCAAGGTCGACTTGCCGGACCCAGGACGGCCGGCGACGGTGATCATCTGTCCGGCGTGGAGACCGTTGGTGATCTCGTCCAGGCGGCTGAACCCAGTCGGAATCCCGGTCCCAATTCCACCCGTGGCCGAGATGCGATCGATCTCGTCCATCGTCCCTGCAGCAGTGACTCGATGTGGACGTAGTCCTCGCTGGTGCGTCGCTCGGTGACGTCGTAGATCTCCGCCTGCGCGCGATCGACGACGTCGTCGACGCCGCCCACGATGCCTCCCGCCCCGCTGGCGGTGTCATATCCCATCTGGACGATGCGCGTCCCGGCCGTCACGAGTCGCCGGAGCACGGCGCGTTCGGCGACGATCTGCGCGTAGTACCCAGCGTTGGCCGCGGTCGGGCACAGTCGACAAGCAGGGTGTGCAGGTAGACCGCTCCGCTTCACCCGAGCGAGCTGCCCGATCCGGGTCAGCTCGTTGGTCACCGTCGAGCGCGTCCGCCGGCTCACCGCGGCCATAGAGATCGAGGATGGCGTCGTAGACAAGCTGGTGAGCCGGACGATAGAAGTCCGCCGGGCGCAGTACCTGACGACGTCGGCGATCGCGTCCTTGGACAACAACATGCCGCCGAGCACGCCCTGCTCCGCGGGATGTCCTGCGGAGCGTGCGGTCCAGCCCGCCGGTCACGACCCGGGTGTCGTCAGCGAGTGCCACGGAGCCCGCCCCCTCCCCCAGGTCAACCGAGCAGGAACCAATCGCGGTGAGTACACGAGAAGGTGTATCGGGACCCTCTGACGATTTCGCCACGGTGTCCGCGCAGCCGACCCGTGGACACCGTAGGTGGCGCATGGTTGGCTCACAAGGGGCTTGTGCACCCAGCTGTGGACAAGCGCTGTGGGCCATGCGGTCCCGCTTGTAGACCAAGCTGTGGATGTGGCCGGTGAAATTGCTGGACGCAGGACGGAACTAGCCAGCAATCATGAGGATTCCCGTCCACCGGCTGCGGAGGAATATTTCTTGCTCAGTGATCTTGCTTGCTCACGCACCTCCGGGAGAGGTCTGGCCGAACGAAAGCAGGAGCGAGATCGGCCAGGCGCGCGTTAGCGCATCCCGGCCGAGTTCCCACTCGAGGGATCAGGACAGGCGTGACAGTCGCGGACATCGACGCCACGATCGTCGGGATGCAACTCGACGGTCACGGTGTGCAATCCGGTCGACTTGATGTGACCGGGCAGGCGGATCCGCTTGCGATCCAGCAGCAGGCCGCCCGCGTCCTTGACGGCCGCCGGCGACGTCAGCCGAGGTGATCGAACCGAATAGCCGCCGCACCTTCGCCGGCGCGCGCGGCCGAGGGTGACGTTGAGCTTCTCCAGATCGGACCTGATCTCCACGGGCGTGGCCCAGGTCGCGAATCTCCCGGGCGTCCGCGAGCTCGCTTGATCTGGGTGATCTGGCTTCGGCGCCCTTGCTCCACAGGATCGCGGAGCCACGGGTAGAGGAAGTTTCGGCCGTAGCCGTCTGCGACCTCGACAATGTCGCCGGCCAGGCCGAGACCCGCGACCTGCGCGTCAAGATGAGCTTCACGATCTGGTCCCCTCAGCGCGCCGTCGAGGTGTACGGCAACAGCGCCATCTCGCGTGCGTTCTTGACCGCCTTGGCGATCTCCGCTGCTGCTGGGCGCTAACACCGGTAACCCGGCGCGCCCTGGATCTTGCCGCGATCCGAGATGAACTTGCGCAGCAGCGGTGGTGTCCTTGTAATCGATATGTCGATCTTCGCCGCGAGCAGCGGGTTCTGCTTCTTTTTCGGCTTACGAACAGGTGGTTTCGGCAGCTGTGTGCTCCGCTCATTTCATTTTGCGCGACGACGCGCAGACGTCGTCAAGATTCACAAATTCGGATGTCGGTCGGATGCTTAGAAAGGCGGCTCGTCGGAGAGTCCGCCGCCACCAGCTACGGCGGCGGCGGCGGTGCCCCACGGACTCGACAGCGTCGCCGCCCGCCGATCCGGAAGAGCCGAAACCGCCGGATGGAGCCGCGCTGCGTGCTGGTTCACCTTGGCCGTGGCGTAGCGCAGCGACGGGCCGATCTCGTCGACATCAAGTTCGATGACGGTGCGCTTCTCGCCTTCCCTGGTTTCGAATGATCGTTGCTTGAGCCGGCCCTGCGCGACAACGCGCGTGCCGCGCTGCAGCGACTCGGCCGACGTTCTCCGCGGCCTGACGCCAGATGCGAGCACCGTAGGAACAGCGCCTCGCCGTCCTTCCACTCGTTGGTGCTGCGCGGTCGAAGCTGCGCGGCGTGGACGCGATCGTGAACGACGCGACAGCAGCGCCCGAAGGGCGTGAAGCGCAGTTCCGGGTCGGCGGTCAGGTTGCCAACCACGGTGATGACAGTGTCGCCAGCCATAGTTATCTACCGCGCTTCCGGCCGCAGGACCTGGTCCGCAGCACCGACTCGTTGAGATTGAGCTGCCGGTCGAGTTCGAGCACGGACGCCGGCTCGGCCTGCACGTCGATGACGGCATAGATGCCCTCGGCGTGCTTGTCGATCTCGTACGCCAGCCGGCGCTTGCCCCAGATGTCGACCTTCTCGACCGTGCCGCCGTCCTTCTGACGGACGTTCAGGAACGTGTCGAGCGACGGCGCGATGGTGCGTTCTTCGAGATTCGGATCGAGGATGACCCCATGACTTCGTAATGGCGCATGAGAGGTGCTGCTCCTCCTATGGACTAGGTCGGCCGCGGACGGTCCGCGACAGGAGGCGGCCGCGTGCGATCCTCCGACGCGGCAACGCCACCATGCTACCGCGTGGCCTGCAATCGCGCCGAACGTTCGGGTCTGGACGGCGACGCCGGCAGAATCCTGGAAGACGTCCGACGGTGGTCGTAGGCTCGACAGCATGCCAGCAATCGGGGCGCACGTCGACTCCACCGATCCGTTGGGCGCCGGACGAGATGTGGGCGCCCAGGTCATCCAATTCTTCCTGGCCGACCCGCAGGGTTGGAAGAAGCCGACCGAGCACCCGCAGGCCGCGGCGCTGAAAGCCAGTGGCCTGACGATCCACATCCATTCGCCCTACGTGTTCAACGTGGCCACGCTGAACAACCGCATCCGCATCCCGAGCCGCAAGCTGCTGGCCCAGCACGCCGAAGCGGCCGGTGCAGATCGCAGCGAAGGGGCTGATCGTGCATGGCGGGTCACCTCAACGCATCACGACGACCCGGAGATCGGCTACGACAATTGGCGCAAGACCTTCTGCCCGGGCGGGCGACGAAGGCGGGTTCCGCGCCGATCTTGATCGAGAACACCGCGGGCGGCAACAACGCGATGACCCGCCGGTTTTGACCGGCTCGCTCGGCTCTGGGATGCGATTGGCGAGGTTCGGGCCTGGATTCTGCCTCGACACCTGCCATGCGTACGCCGGCGGTGAGGAGCTAGCCGGAATTGTCGACCGTGTCCGCGCCATCACCGGCCGTATCGATCTGGTACATGCGAACAGCAGCCGAGATACCTTCGACTCCGGTGCTGATCGGCACGCCGATCTCGCCGCCGGCATGATCGAGCCGGAAACCATTGCGAGCATCGTGCGAGAGGCTGGCTCCGACGCGCTGGTCGAGACGCCGCGAGAAGGCCAACGCGCGGACATCGACTACCTCAAGGCCGCGCTGGGGATCGTGCCGGTCGGCCGAGGTGGCTGACGCCCTGATCAACCGGACGGCGTGGGCGGATCTTCGGGCCGGGGCGGCAGTTGTTTCGCCGGGGCCTGTCACTGGCGCCGGTCGTAGTGCAGCAGGAACCCGGCACCGCGGGACGACGAACTGGTCCGGCGCGCTGCTGCGAACGGCCCGCCGCATCTGGATCATCCATGCCGCCCGAGCGCACGATGTCCAGCTCCGGATGCCACATCTCACGCACGACGAGAACGGCGATC
>ERZ1370068.11245-contig-9876_pt1 | contig 42236 bp, 79 predicted proteins | sample MGYA00561227_ERZ1370068 | MGnify/ENA primary metagenome ERZ1370068 (study PRJEB38410, sample SAMEA6850437) | metagenome | study: Metagenomic assessment of the ecological functions of the soil: analysis of the soil microbiota associated with the... | reverse complement strand
TTGTGCTTCGTTCAGTTACGTATTTGCTGAGTGCCGCGTTTAAGCCACTCATCAAGCGCTTTCGCGCCGATGCCCATAGCTTGCTTGAGTGCCAGAAAATTCTCAAGACGAAGGGGCTCTCCACGACACCCTGGCCCAGTGTCAGCCGCTGATCTGCTGAGCATGCCCTCGGCCCCATTGCGCCTGGAGTTTGCGGCCTATCTGGCACTACCAGCTCGAAACCGCCAAGACGTTAGGACTCGATCACGTCGGCTTACCGATCAGCTCCGATGCGATCGAATCGCTCTTCGGGGTGGCCAAGCGCCACGGGGTGGGCCAGACGCAGGATGCGGCTCGCATCGCCCTTCGCCTGCCGGCCTTATGTGGCGGCGCCGACGCGAGAGGAAGCCGAGCAGGTGCTGGGGATCAGTGTGTCGAGACAACACGAGATCACGGGGCAGTTCACCTCCTTGACCAAGCAGCGGCGCGAGGTGCTGGGCCATCGCGAGGACCTCGAGAGTCTGGGCCGGCGTCAAGGCAAGCCTCATGTGGAGCTCATAGCGAGTCCCAAAAACCGGTCAAATCGTCAGAAATCATCTCTATATCAAATAGTTATGAAGAATGCCATGGAGCCTCCTTGCAGAGTCCAGGTGGGCTGCACTTCCTGGAAATGCAGGGCCCTCGGGCATCAAGAGCTGGCTTCGACATATTGAATCCAAAACCGGCCAACGCATTTGGCCCCGAAATGGCGTTTTTAGACACCCTATTAGTAATTATAGGAAGTCGTCCGGCACTCTCCGCAACAACCTCTTCGAGAAGCCTTCATCCCCACTTGTATACGCCCTCACATGTCATATGTGCACATGCTTATGTTTTTGTGCAATGGCAACGATCAATAGGACAGAAAGAAGATAGAACAGCGTCGGCGCATCCGCCATGGCTATGCCCTCCAAACCATCGCTCAAGATTGTGGGGGAGGAGGGGCCGATAAGGGGAGGAAGTACTCCCTCAGCGTAAGGGCGTTTGGCGACGAAGCATGGCTCTCAAAAGCGCCGCACTCTCATCATAGGAGTGCAGAACGTATGTCCGTGCCACAAGTCCTCTCTACAGTCATCTGTCTCGTTGCACTCATCACGGCCTGGCCTCAGTGCTGCCTCGGCCTCATCCGCTCACAATGGTCGGCACGTGGCCACGTCACAGTACTGGAAGGAGGGCCATACCATTATGTTCTATACCGCCGTTGGTGTTGGGAGAGTGCCGGAGAGCGCGGTGCTCCGTATTCAGACGGTGGATGAAGCCACTCCTGAGTCAGACCTGGCTGGTGCAGCAAACGAAAGTTGCCCCCTCAAGCAGAGCGAAAGTTGCCCCTCAAGCAAAGGCGAGAAGTTGCCCCTCAAGCGGAGCAGAAGGCTCCATCGAAGCAGAAGTCCAACGGGATGGAGAGAAGATGTTCAAGCTGGATCTCGAAGCCTATCGGCAAAAGAAAGAAGAGATCAATCGCGGCTCAACACAGCCTTAGGAGAACGCTATCGCGAAACTCTGGCCCGCAGAATAAGAGAAAAGGCCAGATCCGGCACGAGACCGGCCGCATGGTCCACGGCTCTTTGATCAGAGATGAGGTCAGAAGAAGTATCAGGAGCGCCTGCCGGAGGAGTGGGGGAGAGACTTTTAACCTGGGCGTTGGCTGCCTTTACGGGGGGTGAGGACGTATGATCAGAGCTGGCGTCGCATGCACGGCAGGGGTTTACCACTCTGGAACTCATGATTTTCGTGTTTATCATTGGGGTGGTTTCGAGTGTGACGGCCACGGTGAACGCGGTCGGAATACCGCGCTATCGCTTGACGAATGCCGCCTCGCAGCTCACCTGGACTTTTCAGGGGCTGCGCATGCCAGCCATCGGTCAACACCATGCCGTGAAGGTCACGTTCACCAACAATCATGTCGCCTGCCGTCTGGACGGACCGCAATGATAATGGGATGAGCGACGATGGCGAAAGTCAACCGTTTGATATCCGCGTGGCTATCTTGGCGTCAGCTCGCGTCGACCCATGACCCGCCCTCAATCCCTGCGGTACAGTGACCGTCTGCCGGAAGCAGGTGCTGACAATCCGAGCGGATCGAAACGCTGACAGTGAATATTCTTGGAATGCGATCCAATGAGGCGGAGAAGCACACGGAAGCATGACGCTACACCATACGTACAATCAGTACGGCTTCGTTGGTAGGTGCTCATTGCCCTCATTCGCGTCGCTCTCAATGAGCGTGCTCGGATATCGCGCGTAACGTGGCGACGGTCTCAGTGCATATGGCAAATGAGCGCCTGGCCGGGGCTTGCCTCCACCGCGTTAACTCCGAATAAGCATGAACGGATCTGAAGAAATCTGATTTATGGAGCTTAACCCCTGGGACTGGCAGGCCTATGGCTCGATGTTGCACTACAACACGTATACGAACACAGGTTTAACTGCCTATAAGCGTGACGTCCGTTGTAACGCACGAATACCCGACGATAAGCATGAGACGGCGAAACAATGATATCTTCTGGCAGAATGATCAACTTTGCCCCTCAGTGCCTCCACGATTTTGGCGGGAATAACGATGCGACACTTCTCACCACCACGAGATCTGATCGGCCTGAGAGCGGGAGCGCAGGCCACTCTACGTGGAACTCCTCATTGCTATGGCTATTCTCCAGCGTGGACAGGGGCGTCACCACGGGTTTGTGAATCAACGGAAGATCATTGCCATACAAAGCCAACGGGTAGCGCTCATCCAGTAAGCCCAGGCGGCCGGCGGATACGGTCACGCGCGAGTTCCGCACCGCTGTGGCACCACGAGATCGACCGGCGCCCGCGTTTGTTGCCCGTAACCTATGGTTCAAGGCACAGCTCAAGAATTCGGGCCGATCTCGGCAACGGCATTTGCGACCAACGCAACAACGACCCCAGTGTTATCTCATCCTATGTGTATGATAGCGCCAATAAGCGGATCTCGCGGGGATACGGGGGAGTGGCGAAATCTCTGGTCGAGCATCAGACGTTTACGTTCAGGTACCTGGATAGCGCGGGGTCGAGACCACCGTCAGCAGCGCTATTCGCCAGCTCCAGCTCACCATCGGCACGGACGGCCGCACCGGATCAAAGTATAAAGTCAATAATGGTTATCGGACTTTTACGTGACATCATAGTTGGTGCTCACGAGAAATTGAAGAACATGCGCTATGTCTTTCTGCCGCTCTCTCACGTAGCGGCCGGACCACAGCGATTGTCTGCAACAATGCCACACGGCATCGCTTTAGTCGGCCTGATGTTTTCGTAGCGGTCTTATTCACCACTCCTGGTGCACGACATCACCGGGTAGGCGTTGTCGAGCCAGGCCAGTGGCAATTATAAGGCCAGTATCCAGGCCTTTCAGACCGCAGAAGTAACCTGAGGACGGGCGCGATGCCACCTGCTGGGCAATCCTACACCAGCCGGATCAACGATAACGCGCCCCGACCGCGACGACCACGGCAAACTTTCATCAGGAGTACGACGCAAGCCCAGGCGTATGGGTAGCGCAGGCAGCTCTTCACAGGTCCGCACGGATAGTTACAAACGGCGTTGCAATATACGAATAGTATGGCGTATTCAGTGGGCAAATTTTTGTACTGGGGCGATCCCTACCGGCACCGGGGACCAACACTCGTGCTGCGACGGTATTGCTAACAATCTACCTCGTCACCGGGTTGCAGGACGCGGCGGAGCGAATGACGTGGTGCAGACCAGGTGGCGCCATCCGCCCGTGCCGATTCCTGGCGCACCGTGTATGTGGCGCGCCGACCACGATACAAGGGCACAGTACGGTTATCAAAGGCGCGGACCAATGTGGCAGCGTTAACCACCAGGCGTTTTACGCCTTGCTTTGCCCGAGCAAAATGGGCATGACACGGTCGATCAGAACGGCAGCCCTCAAGTGACGGGAGCCGGCACCTTTCATTCAATGGTCCGCTAACGTCGAGCCCTGATGAACATCTAGGCTTTGGATTACGTACACCTTCTCCAGCAATACCACCCAAACTGGGGATGAGCTGGGGAACACACCAAACATGACTGATAACCATAGCCAGGAGAGCCCCTCAGTGCTCGAGTCCATGCATCTATTACAATATGAACCAAGGAATCTCTTAAGCTCGCTGGCGGGGACGCAGGGCTGGCGGCATCCTGCTCGTGGATGGTGACGCAGGATTAATGGCGGGGGTTTCTCCTGAGTATGGGCCCGTGATCGTCACCAGGTCCGATTGCGTATGCCGGCAGCGGCGGTAAAAATATTTCGGGGCCTATCTGCGCGGGCGACGCGCTCACGGCCCATATCAGGAAACGTGACGCATCAGGGGCAATGCGACCATTCTCGGCTGCAGTGCGGCGATTAGGAACTCGACTGAATCGTCCGTTACTCGTTGCTGAACGCGAGTAAATCTCGCCGAGTGGTTGCCGCTGGAGCGCTGGGTGAAATGCTTGAGCCAGATCAGGGGCCGGTGACCAGCTGGGGAAAACTTCCCGTCAGTAACAGCTCAGCGCCGCAGTGGGCGTACCACCTCAATTCAGGTAGTGATTGAGCGCCTTTTCTTTGGCGCGGAGCCCGCAGCTTATTGCGCGCCCGGCTTTCAAGCTGGCGCACGCGCTCCCGCGAGAGCCCCAGCTCACGCCCAATGGCCGCCAGACTTTTCGGCGGCCCGTCAAGCCAAACCGCGCCCGCAGGATACGTGGCCTCACGCGGCTCCAGCAGGTGCAGAAGGGAGTGGACTTCGTTGATCATCGAGGCTTGAAAGTAGACCTCTTCGCTCGACGGTAAACTCTGCGAGCGCAGGGCATCGAGCCGGGTGATGTCGCTCTCGTCCCTGACTGGCGCGTCTAACGAGACCTGCGGGCGATACACCCGCAGCAAGTCTTCGACCTCTGGGGGCTGCATCTCCAGGGTGCGCGCCACCTCCTCGGCCGTCGGCTCCGTGCCCGATGGCGCGTCGCAGCTCCTCGAACTTCTGCCGCACCCGCGCCAGCGCCTCGGCCTGTTTGATCGGTAGCCGCACCGCCCCCTGCCCTCCGCCAGGGCGTGCATGATGGCCTGACGAATCCACCACACGGCGTAGGTGATGAAGCGCGTGCCGTGTTCAGGATCGAACTTACTGGCAGCGTGCAGCAGGCCTAGATTGCCCTCGTTGATGAGGTCGGCGAGCGGCAGCCCATATCCCTTATATTTGTTCGCCACCTGGACCACAAAACGCAGATTGCGCTCGACGAGTTCGCGCAGGGCCTCGGCATCGCCGGCCTGGATCACGGCGGCCCAGGGCCACTTCTTCGGCGGGTGTGGGCACCGACTGCCGCCGTACCTCAGCCAGGTACGTCGCTAAGAATCAGACGTAATCTTGCGTAGGGACACGCTCTGGTGCGTTCATGCAACTCCTCGCACACAAGCAGCTAGGAGGACGCTGTTCTCTATTTCGTGCCAAATAGTCGGTCCCCCGCGTCTCCCAGGACCGGGAATAATGTAGTCGTGCGCATCGAGACGCTCATCAACCGCCGCAGTATAGATGGGCACATCGGGATGTTGCTCATGCATACGTGGCAATGCCCTCGGCGCCGCCAGCAGCAGGCAGACAAATTTGAGCGTTTTCGCGCCCGATATCCTTGAGTCGATGCAGGGCTGCGACCGCTGAGTTGCCCCGTCGCCAGCATGGGATCCGACCACCAGGGACGTCACGCTCCGCGATGTCCTCAGGCACCTTAAAATAATATTCTACCGCCACATGCGTCTTTGGGTCGCGATACAGTCCGATATGACCAAACGCGGGCTGAGGGGATCAGTTCCGAGCATGCCGTCCAGAATGCCATTCCCGGCGCGCAGATGATGGACACCACGACCAACTTCTTCCCGGCCAGCACAGGGGCTTGCATCGAGCGCCAGGGGCGTTTTGATGCGCACGTAGGTTAATGGCATGTCACGCGTCACCTCGTACGCCAGGAGCATACTGATCTCGCGCAGTAAGGCGCGAAACACGGCAGCACTGGTCTCGGCCTTGCGCAACAAAGTCAGTTTGTGCTGCACCAGCGGGTGATCAATGACCACCACTGTTCCGGCCATAGATCAGGTCCTTTCGTCCTGCCTGCCTCGCTGCTCACTCCTCCAACCCACGGCCCAGCGGTTTGGCCAATTCGAGCGCATCAGGCACAGGGCCTTCGGTGTAATAGCCAGCGGCTTTCTTGGCATTGATTTCAACATAGGCCTCTGGCGGGATGCGATCGTCCGGGAGAGGGATACGGCTGACTAATCTGGATACCGGAGTCAACGATCGCCTTGTATTTCATATCACTCATGGAGCACGAAACGGTCGATCTTGGTGATGCCGAGCCAGTGCAGGACGTCCGGCATGAGTTCCTGGAAGCGCATGTCCTGCACGCCGGCGACGCATTCTGTGCGCGCAGAAGTAGGACTCGGCACGATCGCCGCCTGCCTGGCGTTTGCGCGCGTTGTAGACGAGAAATTTCGTGACTTCACCCAGACGCCCGCCCTTCCTTGCGATAATAGACGATCACCCCGACGCCACCCTGCTGCGCCGTTTGCACACAGACCTCGATCCCGTGCACGAGATACGGCCGGCACGTGCAGATGTCCGAGCTAAAGACATCGGAACCATTACATTCGTCATGCACCCGCACAGCGAGCGGTCGGGCAGGGTCGGTAAGCGCCGCCACAGACCCCACAATGTAGACGGTCAGACCACCGATAGGCGGCAAAAACACGGTGAGATCGGGGCGTGTCACCAGCTCAGGGAACATGCCGCCCGTCTGCTCGAACAGGGTATGCCGCAAGGTGCTCTCATCCACGCCAAAACGTTGGGCCACGCCTGGGAGATACCAGACTGGCTCGATAGCGGCTTTGGTGACCACAATATCCCCACCCGGCAGGAGGATAGTGCCGTCAACGGCGAGGCGCCCTTTGGCGACAGCGTCCTGGAGTTCTGGCATGTTGATATGGGCGCGCGTCACCGCAATAGTGGGACGAATGTCATAGCCACGGGCATGAAAGTCGGCAGAAGCCTCGCAGACCACGGCCCCAAACGGGTCGAGCGACACGATCGTGTCTGGCTGTCCCCAACTCGGGTGTGGTCCAATCGGCTGCAACCGGAGCAGGTGTGGGTGAGGTCTGGACGATGACCAGGCTGTAAGGCCCCGCTGGCTATCGCCAGGGGCACGGTAGACGCGCGTAGGTGCCAGCGTGGGTGCCGATGGCATTGCGCTGGCGCGGCTCCGTGAGGGTAGCAATGACCGGACCACGCTGAGCGCGGATCACTGTGGCCCCACACAATAGGGCTGGGGCGGGGACCAAATGGCCCTGGGGTGCGAGGTCAAGACAATGTGCTTCTGGCCCTTCTTCTTGTCCGGGATCACGGATGCTCCTAACAGCGTTGCCACTACCCATGTGCACTGCCTCTCTGTACGTATAGTGTACGCACGGCGCTCATCCCCCGCCAGTTTTCGTACGCATGACAATGTCGTTACGCGATAGTATCGGTCAAAGGACTGGTGGGAATGAACGACGCCGGGGGATCGCCGACACCCCAATGCTCGATGAGGTACTGTAACAGGAGCGTCTTGTTGCGTCCGGAAGCCCCACAAGTTGCCGCCTTGATTGAGCAGCGCAAACCAGACCGGCCCATGAGTGCGGGTGAGGATCACCCCGGCGAGGGTAGCCACGTGGCGCAGCGTACCGGTTTTCACGATGGTGTAGACCGGCAAATGCCGTCGCCGGATGGTGCCACGATCGATGCCAGCCACAGGAAAGACATCAGCCACCGTCAGCCTGGCAGGGGTCACCAGGCGATGGATCGCGCTAAAGAGGGCACACACCGTGCGGGCCGACAACTGATTTTGCCGGCCCGAGTCCCGGAGCCGTTAATTAAATGCAGATCCTCGGCTGGCACGCCCGCCGCGTAGGATGCCTGCTGCACCATAGCGCGGCAGGCCACCGAGCGCCGCGGTGAACATCTCGGCCATGGCATTATTGCTGTACACATTCATGCGCTTGAGAATCTTAAACAGCGGCAAGGAACGGTGCCGCACGAGCGACGCCCTGGATGGGGGGACAAGAAGGAGACCACCTCAACGGGACCAGCAATGGTGAGCCGCTGCGATTCTCAGAGGCTACCACGCGGTGCCGTTTGCGGCCGACACGCTTCAGCGGTGGGGGAGAACACCTGTTGGAGCAACTTCCCGGACAGTGCGGGATTGGTCGTAAAGTTCATGAAAAATTGCCACTGATAATTAATTTTCCCGTCACCCGCTTGAGACCGAGTTCCTGCAAGGACTGACGCAACGCCAGGGCGTCTTCAGTGACAAAGAACGGGTCGCCACCACCCTGCACGATCAAGTCCCCCGCAATACGCCGTCCTGGATCGGACCTGTGGCGTCGACTAAAGTGACGAATTGATACGTCGGCCCCCAGGTACGCAACGCTGCCAGGGTGGTCGCCACCTTGGTCAGAGAAGCCGCCAGGCATGAGGCACGGTGCCCTGATGGTGCGCCAAAATCCCATCCTCGGACTGCAGCCACACCCCATGATACTCTTCATCGAGCTCCCAGCTCCGGCAACCTCGCTGACGTAGTGCTGCACCGCTGTTTGCGCCGACCGGAATCCGGCCGGCTGGCGGGTTCTGGCACGTCCCATCGGAGGGAGCCCTACCAGGATCCACCCACACCACGATTACGCCCACGCTGGAGACGAGCCGCATGCATGCCTCCTTCTCTCTGTTGCTCTGTCTCTCCGCCTTGCTCTTGACACATCCGTAGCAAACAAGGTATCTCTCTTTTGCTGTTGCCTACATCTTCCCGCATCTTCTCATAACACCGTGACGAACACGAGGAGAATCACGCATGGCTGCAGATGCCCTGCAAGGTACCGATCTGCGCTGGTTGGCTGAGCGCGTCGGCACGCCCTTTTATGTGTATGACGCAGCAATGGTCCAGGCCAGAATCGATGCGATCGTGGCCCTGACTGCGGCACCGGGCCTGCAGGCACGTTATGCCATGAAAGCCTGCTCCGCTGCGCCAATTCTGGCACGCATGCGGGCCCACCAGATCTGGATCGATGCGGTATCGGGCAACGAAGTGTTGCGCGCCCAAGCCGCTGGTTATCCCCTGGGGCTGCGGTCCCTGAGGTCATGCTCACGACCGACGTGTTCCGGGATAATGCCCTGGACGTCGTACGCGAGTATGGGGTGTTGCCCAACATCGGCTCCCCGCACATGCTCGACCAACTGGCAGCAGCGGGCTATCGGGGCCCGCTGGGGATACGTCTGAACCCTGGCTTTGGCCACGGCCATGTGCAGAGCTGTGATACTGGCGGCCCTAGCTCCAAACATGGTATCTGGTTTGACGAAGCCCTCACGGTCGCGCACGCCGCCACACGCCATGGGATGACCGTGACCCTCCTCCACGCCCACATCGGCTCAGGGCCTGCGGTGGCGGAATTTACCGACAACATGCAGCATCTGGCCAACTTTTTCGCCGAGTGTCTGGAGGCGTACCCGCACGTGCAAGCCGTCAACTTCGGGGTGGCATTCCGCATCCCTATCGCCCAGGAGCCCCAGCGCCGATCTCGGAAGCCTTCGGGCATCTCTTGCAGGCAGCCCAGGTGCGCTTCAGCCAGCCAGACCGGACGCGCCATCCGCGTGGAAATTGAGCCAGGTCGCTACTTTGTCGCGCCAGGCCGCATGCGTGATCACCCGCGTCACCGATGTGAAGCGGACCAAAGCCAATACCAAAGGGACCAGAGCCAGACCTTCGTCATGGTCGATGCGGGTTTTGTGATCTGATCCGGCCAGCAATGTATGGGTCTTTCCACCAGATCAGTGTCTGGAACGCGCCCGGCAATGCTGCTGCTCGAACCTCACGGTCATCGCCGGTCCCCCAGTGTGAATCAGGCGATGTGTTTACCCGTGACGAGAGCAGAGTTATTACAGCCTCGCCCCTTGCCAGCGGTGCAGATTGGTGATCTCCTCCTCATCCATGACGCTGGCGCCTACGGGTATACCATGAGTTCGAACTATAACTCCCTGGGCCGCGCCCCCAGGTATGGGTCGAAAACGGCATCCCCTACCTCATCTCACGCCGAGAAGCCTTCGAGGACATCATACGGACTGAATGCTTTACCGCTCTCTAGCCACACCTCCCATCTACGACCTCCCGCGCCTAGGCTCTAGAGAGCATTGAGAAAGCGCATGCAGCACGGCATTCACAATTTGCAGCGCAAACATCGCCACAATAGGGGACAGATCAATCACGCCTCCGACAGGAGGAATGACACGCCGTATGGGCTCAAGCATCTGGGACGGCAATGAGGGTGAGCAGTTGCACCAACGGGTTGCGTGGATCAGGACTGAACCACGAGAGAATCACGTAGAGAAAGAGCACGAGGACGAAGAACCACGTCAGATCCGACCACGATGCTCAGACTGATCGATGAAGGCACTTTTTGCCAGAGGAGATCATCGCCACGCAGCACGAATAACGCCACAGAGTGCAGGAGCACGAGGATCACCGCCGCCAGCACATTGACGGCCATGGGCTGCGGCGACACGTACGTGGCCAGGCGGCGCACCGGGCGCACCATGCGTTGCCCTAAATTGACAATGGGATTGAGGTAAGCTTCACGGAATGCTGAGGTAATGATAATAGTTAATATATACACCTTCAGCAGCGTGCTGATAAAACCTTCCAGGGCTCTTGGAATCGATCCTACGAGGACACCCTTCAATAGCAGGAGAACAGCAATAATCAGCAACGGTGCTAACTGCACGACTACGCGAGCGCAGCGCAGTCGCTAATGGCACTACGATAGGATCTGTCGCCTGAAACACCATATCCAATATAGCATCATAACGCTCGTACTCAGTAAGAAACATCCGCATAAACAACAAGATAATATAAATGTTGATAATCAGATCGATAAGGTCGACAATCAAGTTTCCAGCAGGCCCACCCATAGGCATAACTCTTTCAACAGAGAATAAGCATGCACCAGTACAACAATACTTAGTGCGTTGTACACAACGCTTGAGCGGCATAGCTAGAACATCGTTGATCGCTCTGTATACAGTGTATGTACTCTATGGGAAGCTGTCAACAAAAATCACAGCCTTTGTCCCTTTTTGTCGCTCGCGTCATTTTTGCTATTGTACACTTAAGATAGACGTATCTCATCCGGGCGTCTCAAGCTGCAACGAGGTCCAAGACATGTGGCATCTCTGGCGTTTACGGCCCAGACCGCTCTGGCTTCACCTTGGCGCTGGCCGTGGCGTTACTATGCGTGGCGTCTGGAAACCTACACGGGTATCCCAGCGTCTGAAGTGACGTGGCACACGTTCCTGACCTTTTTCGGCAGCCACAACACCGCCGCGCTTTCTGGCGTTATGTGCGCTGGCTGAGGCAGATGCGGCGACTGCGTCATCTGGAGCGCCGCTAGAGGAGAGGGCATGCGAGAGGCCACCGACAAGCTCTACAGTGAAGCATACCTTACCCTGCTTTTGCGTACGGTATCCTCCGACGGCATCTCTCCACGTCTGGCCGTTGAGCTGGCCCTCGTGCTGCGCCACGCAGACCAGCAGACCGTCCCCGCGACGCTCGTCGTGAGAGTTTACCCAGGCTATCCTCGCTTCGGTAGACCCGCAACGTGCCATCAATCATCTGCTACGCTACCTGGACAATGTGCCAGACATCGCCGCGTTCTGGGCTACTGTTGTGCAGTACCCGGAGGCGTTTGTTGGGATGATGCGTCTTTTTGCCGAGTTCACAGTTGCTGAGCAGTATCCTCTGGCGCCGTCCGCAGCTCCTCTTCTGGCTGCTGGAGGCGCCCTGTGGGCGCCGCCACCACCGCCAGCGGTACTGGCCGCGGAGCTCACGCAGCTCCTGGCCAGGTGCGCAGGGGAAGGCGAGGTCGCCACGATTTTGCGGACGTTCACGCCAGCAACACTTACTGCGCATTGGGGCCCGTGATCTCTGGTGGCCTGGCGAGCGTGGAGGAAACGACTGCAGACCTGTCGGCGCTGGCTGACTGTGTCATACAGGCGGGCCTCGAGGCTTGCGTACACGCTGGCTGACAGCGCCGTATGGCGTCCCATGTACACCGACGCTGATGGGGTACAACATCCCTGTGGCTTCTGCGTTATTGGTATGGGCAAACTCGGTGGCTACGAGTTGAACTTCTGCCTCCGATGTGGACCTGATGTATGTCTACACGTCGTACGAGGGCAGCACGAGCGGTCTTGAGCGACAACGGTGAGGTCCAGCACCAGATCTCGAATCATGAATATTTTGTAGCCCTGGCGCGCCGTCTCACGACACTGATTGGGGGCCAGGGGCCGGAGGGTCAGGCGTTTCGTGTCGACCTACGCCTGCGTCCGGAAGGTACGCAGGGCCAGTTGGCGCTCTCCCTCCTGTCCTATGAAGCGTACTACGCGCGTCTGGGACAGACGTGGGAGAGAATGGCGCTCATCAAAGCGCGTCCTGTGGCCGGCGACTACCGCCTGGGCGCGAATTTCTAGCGCTGATTCGACCCTTTGTGTATCAGAGCCATCTGGATGCGGAGGGCGTGCGTCAGCTGCGCGATATGAAGGGACAGATTGACGCCCAACTGGCTGACAAAGCGCAGTCGCGCACCAATGTGAAACTCGGCCTGGGGGTATTCGGGAAATCGAATTTCTGATTCAGCTGCCCCAACTGCTGTATGGCGGACGCCAACCGACGCTGCAAGAACGCCACTCGTTGCGTGCCCTGACCAAGCTGCGCGAGGCGGGACTCATGACGTCGCACGTCGAGACGACCTTGCGCTCAACGTATGGCTATCTGCGTCGCCTCGAACACTACCTCCAGATGGAACAAGGCGCGCAGACCCATACGCTGCCACGCCACCCTGACCAGCAGCGGCGGTTGGCACGCCATTTCGGCTATCCCACCTGGGAGGCCTTTTATCAGGACTATCTCGAGCGTACGGAGGCCGTGCACGCGATTTTTGTTGAGGCCTTTCAGGATGGATCGGCGATGTAGGCCCGCAACGCTCACATTGTAAAGAGGGAGAGCCTCCGTGCAGCCAGGGAGTACCGCAGCACCTCTGCCCGACCGACAGATGCTACGCCAGGAGGTGGCCCAGCGGTGCCCAGACGTGCCGCTCACAGGTGCTTGACGAGGTGTTCGCACAACTCGACGATGATTATTTTCGGGTGTTTACCGCAGCCCAGATCGCCACCCATGTGCTGCTGCTGGCCGCCGTGGACGATCAACATCCCGTGCAGATACGCGTCGTGTCGCGCCGTGCCCACAGGGCGGAGATCCTGGTGGCAGCCTACGATCTCTTTTGGCGAATTTTCCATTATCACGGGCTTAATGACGGCCTATGGCCTCAATATTCGTGACGGCCAGGTGTTTAGTTATCACCGCGGCCCAGGACGTGCCACGCCCTGGGGCACCGCACCGGGTGGACTCATCGTCGACGTGTTTACCGTCGAGTATGCTGCCGAGCGCCCGTTTGACAGCACGGCGCAGGCCGAGTTCACGACCCAACTGACGACCCTCATTCAACTGCTACGCGCGGGGCAGCTGCAAGAGGCGCGCGCCAGCCTGAGCGGCCAGATCATCGACACCATGCGAACCTCACCGCAGGCGCTTCTCGGCCCATCTTTTTCCCGTGCAGATTACGATTGATAACGAGGCCTCGGCAGACTGGACGGTCGTCCACATCCATGCCGACGATACCCCGGCGTTTCTCTATAGTCTCTCCAATGCCCTGGCCATGCGTGATATCTACATCTACCGTGTGAACATCGCCAGTACTCTGGGCAAAGTCCATGATGAGATCTTTGTGCGCTGGCGCCGTGGGGGCAAAATCACCTCGGCTGCCGGCCAGCGTGAGCTGCACCTCATGGTCATGCTGATCAAGCAGTTCACGCATTTTCTCACCGTCGCGCCTGATCCGGTGATGGCCTTGCAGCACTTCGACCGCCTCGTGGACCGTCTCGCTGGTGATGCGGCGCGTGGCGAGGATCTGCAGTGGCTCTGGGAGGACAATACATTAAAGGCGCTGGCGACGGTGTTGGGGAGCAGTCACTTCCTGTGGGAAGATTTCCTGCGTCTGCACTATGATACACTCCTGCCTATCTTCAAGGACTTGCGCGCTGCTGAGCAACGCCTGAGCAAGGATCGATTTGACGGCACGCCTGCGGCAGGCTCTGCAGGGGGCGACGACGTCGGCTGCCGGCAAACACGCCCTCAACGCCTTCAAGGATCAAGAGCTGTTTCGTATTGATATGGGGCATCTCTTATATCGTGGAAGGCCGTTAGGCGTATTTTCGGATGAACTGGCGGACCTGGCGGAGGTGGTCCTGGCGGGAGCCTTGGAGTTGGCCCAGAACGCGCTGCAAGCGCGCTATGGCGCCCACGACTCACGGATGGCCATCCCTGTACTTTTGCGCTCTTTGGTCTCGGCAAGCTCCGGTGGTCGTGAGTTGGGGTATGCGTCTGACCTGGAAATGCTCTGCGTCTATAGCGGCCAGGGGCAGACCAGTGGACCGCAGCAGATTGCTGGGAGTCAGTATGCCGAACTGCTCGTGCAACAGCTCCTCGATCTCATCGTGGCGCGACGCTCAGGGACCTTTGAGATCGACTTGCGCCTGCGCCCCTTTGGCTCGAAAGGCCCGCTGGCGACCAGTCTTGACGCCTTTCGGGAGTACTATCGCCACGGGGGCAGGCAGCGCCTTTTGAACGCCAGGCTCTGATCAAACTGCGCGGGGTGGCTGGCGACCCTGCTCTCCGACAGGCTGTCGAAACCCTCCGCGATGCCTTTGTCTACAGTGCCGGAGCCTTTTGCTCTGCAGACAGCCATCCAGCTCCGCCAGCGCCAGCGCCACGAGTTAGTGGCACCGGGCGCCGTCGACGCCAAATACAGTCAGGGTGGCCTGGTGGATATTGAATATACGGTGCAATATCTCCAACTGCGCCACGGCGCCACCGTCCCTGCTCTGCGTACCCGCATACGCTCGCCGCCCTGCAGGCACTCTACCAGGCTGACATTGATAAGCGCCACGGTTTACCAGACGTTGCATGACGCCTATGTATTTCTACGCCATCTCATCGATGCCCTGCGTCTGGCCAGCGGGCAGGCACACGATCTCGTGTTGCCCGCGGTGGATACTGACGCATTTATCTTTCTAGCTCGGCGTATGGGCTACTGGGAGGAGCAGGGCACACCTGCCCAATTGGCGCACACGATTGCCCACCATATGCAGCAGGCAGCACGGCTGTATGACGCCTATTGCCTCTATGAAGGCGCCTAGTGCTCCTCTCCTCAGGGAAGGGGACATGGCAGCATGTCCAGAGTTTGTTATACTGTTTCTCACTACGAGCGTCGGTAGGTTATCGACACCTTTTCATGCTCGTGAGTCTTTAGTCTACCTAGAACAAGCCAGTATACATGACCAAAGTCAAGATTTGCGGTATCACCACAAGAGACGACGCTCAGGTGGCGGTGGAGGCGGGGGCCGATATGATCGGCCTGATCTTCTATCCACCGAGTCCGCGCTATGTCACCCCAGAACAGGCGCACAACATCGTGGCGCATCTACCGCCTGGCTGCTCCGCGGTGGGGGTGTTTGTCAATGCAGACCTGGACACCGTCACGCATATAGCCCAGACGAGTGGTGTGCACATGGTGCAACTGCATGGCACAGAAAGCCCTGAACTGTGCCAGCGGTTACCCTGGCCTGTCATTAAAACCTTTCGCTTCACGGCGCAGGTACAACCGGAGATCATGCAACAGTACAGCGTCGAGGCTCTGTTGATTGAGGGTTTTCACCCTGACGTGTACGGCGGCGGCGGCGATGCCGGCCGATTGGCAGCGCGTGGCCGCGTTGCACCGGTATGGCCGGATCATGCTCGCTAGACGGGCTGACGCCAGAAGAATGTCCGCGAGGCCATCCGTATTGTCCGTCCCTATGCCGTGGATGTGTGTAGTGGCGTGGAAGCCACACCAGGCACAGAAGGATTGGGGCAAGGTCCGCACCTTCATCCGCAATGCCAAGCGCGCTGTTCCCCTACAGGTAGCGCCAGCATTCTGGAGCGTACACGCTAGGCGCGTATACGTACGGACTCATACATGAGGTGCAGTATGCCCACCTGGCTCACCCGTTTCTCCCGCTTGAACAGTACGACTCTTGGACTGTTGCTGACCCTCATGGTGTTGCTGCTCTTTTGGCTCGACGATGCCCATCAGACGCAGAAGCCTTTCGTGGTGGCGCCGCTGCATCGTCTCGAACTGCTCGCCTCCGATCTGCGCTTCCGGGTGCGGGGCCTCATGGTTCCTGGCCCTGAGGTGGTGATTGCTGCCATCGATGAGCAGAGCGTTGATGAACTGGGCCGTTGGCCATGGCCGTATACGGTGCAGGCGCAACTCATCCGTCGCCTGACCGCATACGGCGCTGCAGCCATCGGCTACGATGTGGTCTTCTCGTCATCAGATACCAGTGCTGGCCTTGACAACTTGCAGACGATTCAAGCTTCTCTGGCGGCCCGTGGCTACTATAATGATGCAGAGCTGCAAGCGCTCGTGGAGCATACCCTGGCCGCGGCAGACCACGACCAGCTCTTCGCCACCGCCCTGCAAGAATCGGGTCGGACGATTCTGGGCTACTTTTCACTGGCAATGTCAGGACGTCGCGCATCTGCCTGAAAGCGAGCTGGAGCGCTTCCTGCACAATCTGACCATCTCGAAAAACGCCAGGTATGTTCCCAGAGTGGAGCCCGGAGCCAGCCTGGGAGAGTTGCACTTATCCCCGGCCTGTGCGGTCGAGTCCAATCTGCCGGTTCTATCCCAGGCCGTCTGGGGGAACGGCTTTTCAATAGCCGTCCGGATACAGATGACGGTGTCATTCGGTATTACCCCCTCATCGCGCAGTACCGTGGGAGTATTGATGTGCCGGTCGAGGGTGGCCGGGACACAGCGGCTTCTGGGAAGCAAAACGATCTCTTCGCGCCGCTGGGCATTCGCCTCCTAGAGCGCTATCTGCACGAGCGTAACGGCAATGCCAACACGCTGGTGTCTGTGAGTGCTGACCAGAAAATCCAGGTGTGGCTGGTGGCGGGGCGCCAGCGCTTTGAGATCCCGGTCGACGAGCAGGGGCGGATGGTCGTCAATCATCTCGGTCCCTCCGAGCTTGCCCCAAACGAGACGACAGCGCGCCGTCAATACCGCTTCCCACGCTATGCTATCGCCGATATCGTCAAGGGCCGTGAGACCGCCGCCCCACCTGAGGCATTCCGCAATAAGATTGTCCTTATTGGGGCCACTGCCGTAGGGCTCTCGGATCAGCGCATTACGCCCTTCGATCCGGCCTTTCCTGGGGTGGAGACGCACGCTACCATTATTGACAATGTCCTGCGCCAGCGTTTTCTCGTGGCGCCCTGGTGGGGAGTTGGTGCACTACCGCCAACATCGTGCTGGTAGGGATATGCCTCATGCTGCTCTTGCCACGTCTGGGTGCTCTATGGGGTGCCATTCGTCACAACCCTGGTGATGCTGGGGAATGTGGGGCTGAACTACGCCCTCTTCGTCACGCAAGGCTGGCTGTTGAGCATCATTTATCCTCTGCTGGCCACGTTCGTAGTCTGGCTCGGCATGACGATCTACCACTTTTGTTTGAGCAGAGGCAGAGTCGCTATCTGCGTAAGACCTTTAGCACATACCTTTCCCCAGATCTCGTCACCATGATGGTGCGCGATGGCATTGAACCCAGGCTCGGGGGCTCGTCAGGCATTCGCACGGCGTACTTTACGGACATCGCCTCCTTTTCGAGCTTCTCAGAAGTCCTCAACGCCTCGCAGCTCGTCGAACTCCTCAACGAGTATTTGTCTGCGATGACGGACATTTTAGTGGCTGAGGGTGGGACCCTGGATAAATATGAAGGGGATGCGATTGTGGCGTTCTTTGGCGCGCCGATTGTGCAGCCGGACCATGCGGCACGCGCCGTGCGTGTGGCCATCGAGATGCAACATGCCCTGGCGCGATTGCGCGACAAATGGCATGCTGAAGAGGACAAATGGCCGACCCTGGTACGCCAGATGCGCATGCGTATTGGCATCAGTTCTGGAGAAATCGTCACCGGCAATATGGGCTCGACCATGCGCATGAACTACACTATGATGGGGGATGTGGTGAACACCGCGGCGCGGCTCGAAGCCGCGGCGAAGCAATATGGTGTCTATCTCCTGTGCACCACCGAGACGCTGCATCTGGCTGGCCCTGATGACTTTGAATGGCGTACGATCGACAAAGTCAAGGTGGTGGGCAAGTTCGAGGCCATAGAGACTGTGGAGATCATGGGATATAAGGGGCAATTGCCGCCAGAGCAGGTCCAGATGCGTGCCATATACCAGCAGGGCATTGAGCTCTACCAGCAGCAGCAGTGGGACGAAGCTATGGCGAAATTCACCGCAAGCGAGAAGCTCGAAGAAGTGTTCCCGCGGCGTCCCACCACGCCAAGTCGAGTGTATATCGAACGCTGTGACTTTTTGAAAGAGAACCCTCCTGGTCCGCATTGGGATGGCTCGTGGGCGCTGACGTCGAAATAGAGACAGGAGAAGCGCGAGGAGACTACCACTCATGGAGTACCGTATTGCGGTGTTGCCCGGGGATGGCGTGGGTCCCGAAGTCGTCGCAGAGGGCGTCAAAGTGCTGCACGTCATTGCAGAGCTGTATGACATGCGCTTTACTCTGCGTCACGGTCTGGTAGGCGGGGCAGCGATTGACGCTACCGGGGACCCTTTACCGGAAGCGACGTTACAGTTATGCCGGGAGAGTGACGCGGTGCTCTTTGGCTCCGTCGGGGGCCCAAGTGGGATGCGCTCCCGGCGGACAAGCGTCCGGAGCGGGGCTTGCTCCGTCTGCGGCAGACGCTGGATTTGTTTGCCAATTTGCGACCGGCCAAGCTCTATACCGCCTTGCTTGACGCCTCATCGCTGCGCCCGGAGGTGGTGCAAGGCATTGATGTGCTGGTCGTGCGTGAGTTGGTCAGCGATATTTATTTCGGTGAACCCCGAGGTATTGAACCGCTCGCCGAGGGCGAACGTGGCTTTAACACGATGAGTTATACTTCAGCAGAAATTCGACGCGTGGCCCGGCTCGCTTTTGAGCTGGCACGTCAGCGGCGCCGCAAGGTGACCTCGGTTGATAAGGCCAACGTGCTCGAGACGTCGGTGTTGTGGCGGCGGGAGGTGACGGAGTTGGCCGGGGAGTTTGGTGATATCGAGCTCGAACACCTGTATGTTGACAACTGTGCGATGCAACTGGTGCGAGCCCCACGGCAGTTTGATGTGATCGTCACGGGCAATCTGTTTGGGGACATTCTGAGCGATGAGGCCGCGATGCTGACTGGCTCCATTGGCATGCTGCCGTCGGCCAGTATCGGTGGGACAGTTGGCGTCTTTGAGCCGGTGCACGGCAGTGCCCCAGACATCGCCGGACAGAACATCGCCAATCCCATTGCCACCATTAATTCCGTGGCCATGATGCTCCAGTATGCCCTGCGTCAGCCCCAAGCGGCGAGCGCCATTGAGGCGGCGGTCGAGAGCGTGCTGAATCAGGGCTATCGTACCGCGGACATTATGGGGCCGGGCTGCACACGTGTTGGTACCACCCAGATGGGCGAGGCGATTTGTAGCGCTCTGCGTACGGCGGCCTCAGCGCCGCAGAGGTAAAAGCTATGGCTGCCTGGCATGTGGCTCTCGTGGGTGCCACGGGTATCGTTGGCGAAGAAATCCTGCGGGTGCTTGAGGAGCGGGATTTCCCGCTGGACCAATTGACATTGCTGGCCTCGCGACGCTCCGCTGGCACGCGCGTCGAATTTCACAACCAGAGCTACGTGGTGCGGCCGCTCACCAGGAGGCCTTGCGCGGTGTCGACCTCGCTCTGTTCGCGGCAGATGCTGAGACCAGTACAACATATGCCCCACAAGTCGTGAGCGCTGGTGCTACCGTGATCGATTGTAGTAGTGCCTTTCGTCTGGCTCCTGACGTGCCCCTGTGTGTCCCAGAAATCAATGCTGACGTGCTCCTGCAACACCAGGGTATCATCGCCATGCCGCACAGTGTGACGATCCAAGTCAGCCTGGCCCTGGCACCGCTGCATGCGGCGGCAACTCTTGAAACGTGTCGTCGTGTCTACGTATCAAGCCATCTCTGCTGGTGGGCGACGGGCGGTGCAGGAATTTGATCAGCAGTTACGCGACCTGCTCAATTTCCGGCCAGCGCAGGCCGACATCTTCCCGCACCAGGTGGCCTTTCAACTGCTTGCCACAGTGTGGGGATTTCCTCGACAATGCCTATACGCAAGATGAGATGGCGCTTATCCTGGAGACACGCAAACTGCTTGGGCTCCCAGACCTGCCCATCACCGCGACGGCGGCCTATGTGCCGTTGGCGCACAGTCATTCAGCCTCGGTTACTCTGGAAACCGTACAGCCGCTGAGTGTCGAGACGGCCCGGGACGCTGCTCGAACAGGCGCCTGGTATCGTGCTCGAGGACGACCGGACGCGTCTGCATTACCCCAGGCTATCCGCGCCAGTGGCCACGATGAGGTGTTTGTCGGGCGGCTCCGGGCTGACCTGTCGGTGCCCCATGGACTGCATCTCTGGGTGGTCACCGACAACCTGCGCAAAGGCGCCGCCCTCAACGCGTGTACAGACCGCTGAACTCCTCTAGCGATGCGTTGAGCACGTGAGATTCCACCGCTCTTCTGCATAGGGTGATGCATGGGCACTGGCAAAATCCGGTATCATCGGGGGCAGCGGCCTCTACGCCATGGCGGCCTTAGAGAACGTGCGTGAGGTCGAGGTCACGACCCCGTTTGGGCCACCCTCCGATGCCTATATTGTCGGGACCTTACACGGACGCGACATGGTGTTTCTGCCGCGCCACGGGCGTGGCCATCGCCTACCACCGTCGGCGATTAATTTTCGGGCCAACTTGTATGGCCTCAAGGCTCTCGGGGTGGAATGGGTCATTGCCGTGAGTGCGGTGGGCAGCATGCGGGAGGAGATTCAGCCAGGTCATCTGGTCATTCCGGACCAGTTTATCGATCGTGCACGCAGCCGGGTGTCGACCTTTTTCGAGGAACATCACGGTGCATGTGGCGCTCGCCGACCCGGTCTGTGCTGTTGTAACTAACGCCTTGCATCAGGCGGCCGCCGCTACCGGGGCGACAGTCCACTTTGGTGGCACCTACCTGTGCATGGAGGGACCACAGTTTTCGACCCGTGCTGAGTCGCGGCTCTACCGGCAGTGGGGAGTTGACGTCATTGGCATGACGAACATGCCCGAAGCAAAGCGCTGGCCCGCGAGGCCGGAGTTGTGCTACGCTACCCTGGCGCTGGCCACAGACTATGACTGCTGGCACGCCAGCGCTGCCGACGTGGACATTGGCGCGATCTTGGCCATCCTCCAGCGCAATGTCCAGCTCGCGCGGAGTCATTGCACGCACAGTGCCGCAGCTTCAGGGTACTCGCACCTGCCCGTGCAGTACGGCCTCTGCAGACGGCCATCATTACGGATCGGGCGATGATTCCAATCGCGGTGCGGGAGCGACTTGGGCTCCTCATTGATCGCTATCTCACGGCATAGAAGGAACGCCTGTGACGGTCCAGACTGGAAGCAAGTCAGCAGCGCTCTTTCAGCAAGCGCAGCAGCTCATTCCGGGCGGCGTGAACAGCCCGGTGCGGGCCTTTAAATCGGTGAATCTACAACCCCCTTCATTCAGCGTGCTGCCGGAGCACGCGTGTATGATGTCGATGGCAATGTCTATATCGACTACGTGGGCCCTGGGGCCTCTATCCTCGGCCACGCGCATCCGCAGGTCGTGACTGCCGTACAGCAGGCCGCCGCCGATGGCTGTAGCTTTGGGGCGCCGACCGAACGGTGAGGTACGCCTGGCGCAACTGATCGTCGACGCGTTTCCCGCCATGGACATGGTGCGCATGGTGAACTCCGGCACTGAGGCGACGATGACGGCCATTCGTCTGGCACGGGGGCTTTACGGGGCGCGACATGATTGTGAAATTTGCCGGCTGCTATCACGGTCACGCCGATAGCCTGCTGGTGAAAGCTGGCTCCGGCGCCATGACCTTTGGCGTGCCGGACAGCCCAGAGGTGCCAGCGGCTCTGGCCCGCCATACCTTGACCGTGCCATTCAATAATCTGGCGGCAGTGCGTCAGGCTCTGGAACAGCACCCAGGGCAGGTCGCCTGTGTCATTGTCGAGCCGGCCGCGGAAATATGGGTCTGGTGCCTCCTGAGCCGGGTTTTCTGGAAGGGCTGCGCCAGGTCACGCGTGAGCATGAGACCTTGCTCATTTTCGACGAGGTCATCACGGGCTTTCGCGTGGCGTATGGCGGCATGCAGACGCTCTACAACATCAGAGCCCGACCTGACGGCTCTCGGCAGGTGATTGGCGGCGGTCTCCCGGTGGGGGCCTATGGGGGCAGAGCGCGAGATTATGGAGCGCATGTCGCCGATCGGACCAGTGTATCAGGCTGGCACGCTGTCGGGCAATCCACTGGCGATGGCGGCTGGGATCGCCACCCTCGAACTGTTGCGTGCGGCGCCACCGTATGCGGCTCTGGCAGAGCGTACGGCCTACCTGGTGCAGCAGACCGGGCAAGCGGCACAGCGGTACGGGGTGCCAGTCTATATCACCTCATTAGGTTCGATGTTCACCGTCTTTTTCAATACCAGGCCTATCACACCAATTACGATGACGCCAGCACCTGTGATATTCCGGCATTTCGGCGCTATTTTGCCGCCATGCTGCAAAGCCGGCATCTATCTGGCACCATCACAGTTCGAGACGGGTTTCCTGTCGACGGCCCATACCGATGAGGATATCGACCTAACGCTGCGCGCCGGGGCCGCAGCACTGCAAGCGGTTGCGGAGAAGGCCTGAGTGCTATGGGGAATATTACGCACGTAGTCGGCCGTGAGATTCTGGATAGCCGTGGCAACCCGACCGTCGAGGTCGAGGTCACCCTGGCCAGCGGTGTGCATGGGCGGGCGGCAGTGCCTTCTGGAGCGTCGACCGGCACGCGTGAGGCTGTGGAGCTGCGCGACGGTGATCCGCAACGTTATCTGGGACGCGGCGTCCTGCAAGCCGTGCAGCACGTGAATGGCGAGATTGCTCGGGTCCTGCTCGGCATGGAGGCCACGGCGCAGGCGCAGATCGATGCCACGCTGATAGCGCTGGATGGCACGGACAATAAGGGACGTCTGGGCGCCAACGCGATCCTTGGGGCCTCTCTGGCGGTAGCGAAGGCGGCTGCGGCAGAGAGTGGCTTGCCACTGTATGCCTATATTGGCGGCACAAATGCGTCGTGTCATGCCAGTACCTATGATGAATCTCCTCAATGGTGGCGCCCATGCGGATAACAACATAGATATCCAGGAGTTTATGATTTTGCCCGTGCGCATGCCAGTTGCTTTGCGGAAGCCCTGCGCATAGGGGCAGAAGTTTTCCATCGTCTGCGCGCCAGTGCTGCACGAGCATGGCTATCCAACGAACGTGGGGGATGAGGGGGCTTTGCGCCAAATCTCACATCAATGAAGAAGCCCTGGAGATGGTCCTGCGTGGCATCGAGCGGGCTGGCTATCGCCCGGGGAAGACGTGTATTTAGGCCTTGACTCGGCGGCCAGTGCCTTTTATCACGATGGTGTGTACCGGATGGCGGCTGAGTCCCAGCCAGAGCGCAGCGCTGACGACATGATCGCCTGGTATGAGACACTGGTGGATGAAGTATCCTATCCTCTCTCTTGAGGACGGTCTCGCAGAGCAGGATTGGGAGGGATGGCAAAAACTCACTGCCGCATTGGGAGAGCGCGTGCAACTGGTCGGCGATGATATTTTTGTCACCAATACGCGTATCCTGGAACGCGGTATTCGGGAGGGCGTGTGCAATTCTATCCTCATTAAACTCAACCAGATCGGCACCCTCACAGAAACGCTCGACGCCATCGAGATGGCCAAACGGGCCGGTTATGCCTCGGTCGTCTCGCATCGCTCCGGGAAACCGAAGATACGACTATTGCCGATGTGGTCGTCGCTGCTAATGCTGGACAGATTAAGACCGGTTCACTGTCCCGTACTGATCGCACCGCGAAATACAACCAGTTGTTGCGCATCGAGAGCCGTCTTGGCCCACAAGCCCGCTACCCGGGTCTCGCTGCCTTCTACAACATTACGGCCCTGAGGAAGTAAGCCGCTGGCCCAGAGAATCCCTGGCGCGCCTCCGCAAGCGCCGTATGGTGAGATGCCGAAGCCGAGTCTGGTGCGCCAGATTGTGGCCACGCCCTGGCTGACGCTGGTGCTCATGGGCAGCAGTCTCTTTTTACTCGCGATGATGGCGTTCACGGTCTGGGGTGATCGTGGGCTGCTGGCCATGTGGCGTACGCAGCTACGATCTTGAGCGTCTGGTGCGCGAGATTGAGATTGTCGAGCAAAAAAATGCCACCCTGGTCCGCGAGGTGCAGCGTCTGCGCAGCGATCCTGGGTACATCGAGAAATCGCCCGCGAGGAACTCGGGCTGGTGCGCCCTGGCGAGATCGTCTTCTGAGTTTGCAGATTAAGGTCTTCGACGCGCTCCCGGCTTCGTCGGTGCTTGACAAAGCGCTGGTGAAAGGGTATGCTCTCGCTATCATTGCGGGGTGGAGCAGTCAGGCAGCTCGTTGGGCTCATAACCCAAAGGTCGCTGGTTCAAATCCGGCCCCGCTACTCTGCTCAAGGGTCCTGGAATAACGAGTTCTGGAACCCTTTCTTTTGGCATACCCCGATTATTTCTCCTATCAGATCAGTTTTGGCTCCATTTTGGCTCCACTATGGTCGTGCCCGTATGTTTCCTCATTTTCCCCGTACTACTCCAGAGGGGGAATGAGCCCATGGCGAGTGTCTCCACATCCGCAAGAAGAAACTCTCTGGTGTTTGCTATCTCGTCGATTACCGTGACAGTACGGGCCTATTCCACGCCGGTTCCCATCAACCTTGGCGTCATGGCAACAGAGTGGATGGCGCAGACAGAAGCACTCGGCAGAGTTGGCAGACCACGTCCTTAGGAGACTGTATGGATTTCCCCATGTATGACATGCAGGTAATGCTATCCAAACCTGTGGTGGACTGGGCATCGGAGATGGCCCAACAGCAGGGAGTGCATCCCGTGGTAGTGTTGAATGCGCTCTGATGTACGCGATGTATGAAATGACCACCGAGGTGCGCAAGGCATGGCGAAACTCCAAGAGTTCATCCACACGCTCAATGCCAGTACGCCCGTCAGGGAGGAAAAGCCCTGGTAGAGGCTAGTGGAGCACGGCGGACATTCTCCGCCAGTGTCTATGCCCGATGCCCCAGCAAAATAGCTGATGATCCACCCTGCCAAACTGGCGGGGCAATTGCGGTCGCGCAGCACTAGCACGCACATCCTGGCATGGCAGGAGTAATGATAACTCCTCCCTAGCAGTATCGCGGCCAGCTGACTGGCTGTCATCGTCTGTCCTCATGATGTTCTGTGTCCGAGCGCCACTCCCCGTGGTCCAGCACCGCGGCCAGGCGTTGCACCCCAGCACGGATTTCCTCCTCAGTCAGCGCGGCATAGCCGAGGAGTAAACCAGCCCGCGGCGGAGGCATGAGATAATAGGGTGTCACGGGGTACAGTCCTACCCCGCCCGTGCTGCACAGTCGATAAAGGCGCTGAGTTGCTGGGGCGCCACATCCTGGAGCCAGACCAGCAGGTGCACGCCGGCGTTGGCCCCAGACACCTCAACACGCCTGCCCAGATGTGTGTCCAGCGCCTCCAAGAGAGCGGCCCGACGGGCGGCATTCCGTGTGCGTGAACGGCGTAAATGATGCTCGAAATGGCCCTCGTAAATGAAGTCGGTGAGGACGGCCTGCTCGAGCGTTGACGTGTGACGGTCGGTCAGCCATTTGGCTGCCGTAAAGAGTGGGACCAGCGGCGGTGGTAAGACCAGATATCCGAGGCGTAGCGCTGGAAAAGCACTTTGGAGAAGGTGCCGACGTAAATGACCCGGCCGCTACGGTCGAGGCCCTGGACAGCCTCAACCGGTCGTCCAGCATAACGAAACTCGCTGTCGTAGTCATCTTCCAGGACATACGCCTCAGCCGTCTCGGCCCACTGCAGCAGCGCCAGGCGGCGCACGAGGGACATAATCGCCCCGGTGGGAAACTGGTGCGACGGGGTGACATACACCAGACGGGCCGCTGCCGCCGCATCTGGCAGTGCCGTGGTGACCAGCCCTTCGGCGTCGATCGGGACCGTCATGAGGCGGGCGCCGGCGGCTAGAAAGACCTGGCGGGCACCCTGGTAGTGCGGCTCCTCGATCAGGACCCGGTCTCCGGCATCGAGCAGCACGCGGGCAGTCAGGTCGAGCGCTTGCTGCGAGCCGTTGACGACGATGATCTGCTCCGGCTCACACACCACGGCACGCGCCCGCTGCAGGTAGCCGGCGATGGCCTGGCGCAGTGGGGCATAGCCCTCCGGTGGTCCGTAGTGCAGCTCCTGTACCGGAGACGGCGCGCGCCCAACGCGCCAGCAAGCGCCGCCAGGTCTCATGCGGAAACGCTGCCCCATCTGGCAAGCCATAGCGAAAATCATAGTGCACGGGCTGACAATGGGGCACAGCACTCGGCGGAGGTAAAGAAGTGTTCTGCGCCACACGCCGACCGTAGGCGGACAGATGCAGGGGAGTGCCCTCACTCGCACGCACATGGCCTGGACACGCGCATCAGGGGAGACAGCGTCACGTCCGGGAGGGCCGTGGCGACATAGGTGCCTGAGCCTGTCTGCCCAACCGTATAGCCCTCAGCCAGGAGTTGGTCGTAGGCGAGTAAGACCGTATTGCGCGACACGCCGAGCTCGTGCGCCAGGACGCGCGTGGCCGGTAACCGTGTCCCCGGCGCGAGCTGTCCGGCCAGAATGGCGCGGCGCAAGGCCTGGTAGATCTGCTGTGAGAGGGCTCCAGAGCCGTCCAGTTTGATGAACATGGTCAGGCTTTCACAAAAAGATAAGCACACCACACAAGACGCGCGTGCCGGCCATGAGCAAGAATACCAGAGGCCAGGGGCTGCCACTCATGTTCAGCAGCACGCCAAAAGACAGCGGATTGCAGGCCAGCATAGAAGTAGCCATGCGCATCAAGGAGGCCAGAGGCCGTACCGGCCATATGGCGCCCAGCAATGTCCACCGCCACGGCCGCCATGGGCGAGAGGCTCATGGCAAAGCTGCCGATGAAGAGCAGCGCCGCCCCCATATACACCTGCGTTGGGGGCAGCAGGGCAATGCCGATCAGGGCCAGGGCGCTCACTACCGCTGAGAGCAGCACCATGGGACGGCGCGCGCTGCGCAAGAGACGGTCCGAAATAACGCCAGCACAGAGTGGGGCAAGCACATAACCGATGGGTAGGGCCAGGGTGAACAGGATGGTGGACTTGAGCTGCAAGCCGGCTTCCTCAAAGTAGTAGAGTGGTATCCAGGTCACCAGCCCATAGCGCACGACATTTTCCAAACCCTTCACCTGGCACGCGAGTAAGAACTGCGGGTTCGCGAGCAGGCGTTTATAAGGGCCAAAGCCGTGCAGATGATCGGCCCCGGTGGCTTCGGCGGTACGCGACAGGTGGTCATCTTCGGTATACTCCGGCAGTCCGACATCGCTGGGACGATCCCGCACCAGGGCGTAATACATCATCCCAGTGAGGGCAATAAGAAGGGAGGATACCGAAACGCTGCACGCCAGCCAAACTGCTCTCCGACCCAGCCGCTGACTAACCACATCACCAGCATCGCCCCACCTGCAGCCATGCCGACGATCCCGAGCGCCTGACCGCGCTCACGCCGCGGCCACCACTGCGCCAGCAGACTGATGCCAGGACTCCAACAGGCAGCGTTGACAAAACCGTTGATACACCACAAGATAGCCAGAGTGACGGCTGAGACACTCAGACTCGCCAGCCAGTTACACGCCGGTGGTGAGCAGAGCACCCAGCAGCACCCACAGGCGCAGGCCATAGATCTCGCCCAGACGCCCGTGTACCAGGTCGCCGGCCATGAAGCCCCAGTACAGCAGGGCCGTGATCCACCCCAGGGTGTGATGATCGATGGCCAGATCCTGCATCACCAGGGCAGCGACCTGGGAGAGGTGAAAACGTCCCACGTATTGGAACAGATAAAAGCTGGCATAGACCACTAAAATCCGCCACTTCCACACGCTGATAGAGGGCTGGAAGCTGGGTGGCGGGCACAGTCCCCTGGGTGGTCTGTGGCCGATGGTGGCGGCATAGGTCCCTTTCCCTGAGCCTACGCCTTGTCAAGGCGCAGGCGATGCAGTTCTCCGTTATAATCAGGGCGACGGTAGGAACATATGTAAATTATAAATCCTGCCAGGTCGTCGATGACAAAAGAGTATTTTTCGCATGGTGTGGAGAGAGAAATTCACATGAGAGGGACACGGCATCGTCTGCCACCATTAGTGGCTTTGCGCACCTTGAGGCTGCCGCCCGGCGCTGAGCTTGCACCCGCGCTGCGCAAGAGCTGAGCGTAACGCATGGCGCTATGAGTCATCAAGTCAGAGGGCTGTTTGCTGCACACCGACACCGCAAACATGCCTGGCATGACTGGCTGCGCCTACAGGCGTGACGGGCGTTGAGCCCACGGCTGGGCAACCGTTTCGAGACCTTTTACTTTCTTCTGCAAGGCAGCCGTCTCGGGTTTCGGGGTGGCAATCGGTCCCCATCCGCTCGTGGCCGATGACGTTACAGCGGGACGACTCGTGGCGCCCTTTGGCTTTTGTGCCAAATGGTCTGTCCATGTATGTCGCCTATCCCAAAGCCCGCGCCACGGATCCACAGGTTGTGGCGTTCCGGGACTGGCTGCTGAGGCGGGGAGAGAGCGCCGGGTGCAGACGGCCTGGGATGAAAGCAGGGCTTCAGCGGTCGGTGTGGAGGCGTACGGTGTTCTGGGACGGTGTGCGTGGCTCCCCGTGGAGTTTCGCCTGAATCAGCTCAGGCCGATAGAAGCGCTCGCGCGAGTTGCTCTCCCGGGTAGCTCCACAGCTAACCGTGGTCGCCGCCCCACCGCGCTATGAGGCGTTTCAGCGCATGCGAGGGACGCCCACGTTGCTTGGGTGGGGTCCAGCGTCGCGGTGGGACATGAAACGATAGGAGTTCCTGGACGCTCCAACAGTGGTCCGTGATGCCAGCAGCCATCGCCGGTGTGGTCCCACGCCCGGCGTGGGCCAGACTCGCATGCGGCGTGCAGAAGTTATAAACCGTCCCGATGAGATACATGCCATGCTGCAGTGTCAGGGTGTGGCGCGCCAGCGCACGCCCTCGGCGTGTCAGCGCGGCCAGCCGCTCACGAAACGTGGCGTTCAGCCGCTCGATGGACGCGGTATTGATCACGCCCTCCCCTTGCGACCGGCGTCGGAGGGTCTCGACGCGTGCCGGCGTCCCATCGATCATACGGCGTTCGGTCTCGATCACCCGCCGTCGCTCGGAGCGCTTGACGACTTGGGCGAGCAAAATATGGCGCCACCGACGCAGCCGGGGCCGTCCGCCTTGCCCTGGGTGTACGGGCTCGCGAAAGGTCTCCCGTATGGCCCGGATGTACGACACCAAGCCATCGGTACAGACCAACAAGGGACGAGGGGCTGCGCAGCGTTTCACCCGCGCGATCAGCCGCCGGATCAGGGGCATGTCACGCTGCTCGCTGACCTCGCCGGCCAGCCACAAGCGTGTCTTGACCATCATGGCCAGCGCCATCCACACGATGCCCCCTGTTTCTTCACGCGGATCTCATCGGCTTGGACCTGTCCCAGGTCGCGTGGTTGTTCCACCAGATGCTCCTGGACAGCCTGCCCCTGTCGCCCGGCGCGGGTCCCCACGCGGCAACGGTCCGCTCGTCAAACCCAAAGGCGACAACGATCGCGTGCAGGGGACAGCCGTGCGCCAGGAGCGTGAGCACGAGAGCGACGGTTTCGGCTGGCGTCCGCAGGCGGGTAGCATGCCGTGCCTTGCGTGGCACTGAACGTCTTGTGACACGCCGTGCAGAGCAAGCGCTTGTCCTTGCACGAGTGGATGCCAATGTTGCCCTGGCCGGTTTGGCCTCTGGCGGCGCAGGCCAAATGAGGGGCAGAATGTTGGTTGCGGGGTCCATGCGTGTATCCTCCGAGTCGCGTTGGGGAACGTACCCAGAGGAAGTATGCCTGGACCCCCATTTTCATGGCAAGCACCATCCCACGGTTAAGTGTGAAGCTACCCTGCGCTCCGATAGGTTGCAACATCTCGGTATCTGAACACCCCGCAGCGCTACGGTCGTCGCGAGGACGAACCACCCGTGCTCGTCCTGGAGCCCGCTCCAGAGCCGCGTTCTCGACTCGCAAGCGATAGTAGACCTCTGCCTGGGGCGGCTCCGCCTTCGGAGGGCGTCCCCGGCGCGCCCGTTTTTTCCGGTTGCTGGCGGGATCTCCAACCCTATAGCGGAGGGCATGCTCGCGCCAGGGCGCGTGGCCGGCGGCCTCGCCGCCCTGGCCGTGGCCTTCGTAATCGGCGAGCGCGGTCTCCGCATCGGCGGCACAGGCAAAACAGTCGCGCCTCGACGCGCTCTGATGTGCTCGGCCACCCTCTCTGCCTCGTGGGTTTGCGCTTTGGCGTACGTCAGCGGCTGCCTGCTGGGCCAACTGACTGGAGTGCACGACCACAAACCGGAGCGCCTCCAGGGCGACCCGCCCGTCACTATACTCCACCTCTACCACGCCGCCTGACACTCTGTCCGTGCCACTCGGCGTGGGGACTCCGACCGAGTGCGGCCAGGTTTTTCGAGCAACAAGGGCAAGGCGCCCTGCGCGCGGCCCCCACGCTGTCCAGCTCCTGGCGCACCGCACAGGTGCGTGGGACCAGCGTGATGAGCCCCACCTGCTTCGCCAGGCACCAGTCCCAGCGTGCGCTTACAGTACGCTGTGCTCTCCGCCACAATACCGCGCACCCTCGAGTCCCAGCGCGAGACATTCCTCGATGGCAACCGGCGTCTCCGTGCTTCATCACTCGTGTTGCCGTCCCGCACGCCCAGCGCGAGTGGCAATCCGCCATCACTGCTGACCCCGAGACTCAGCAGCACCTGTTTGAGATCATCGCGCCCATCCTTGGCTGTGCCCATAGGGCAGGACGAGGCGGCGACAGGGACCGCCAGCGTCTTGGGAGGCTTGGCCAGTCTGCGCGCGTCGCCTCCTCATAGGCACCCATACAGGGTGATCGTCGTCGTATCCTGATGGAGCCACGGCGTCGGGATCGCATAGACCTCCAGCGCCCGCAGGGCCACGGCGCCAAACACCCGATTGAGGTTTGCGGCAAACAGCGCATCGAGGATCTGGCCCAGTCGATAGTCATGCAGGGCGGTGCGCTCCAGCCCAGCCTGGAGGAGAGGTAACAGCCCACGCTCCTCGGCCGCGGGCCCACCTTATAGAGGGCATGATGCCCGTCCAGAATCGCCAGAATCAAGGCTTCTACGCCCCTGCCGCCGGAGAGCACATGCGCGCGGGTTCGGCGGGAACAAGCCGTCGATGATGGCGGCAACGTCTAACTTGCGGAGCTATGCCCAGGATCAAGGGCAAGTGGGCCACAGGACTGATCTGATGCACCGTGATCGCCATGATGAATCCCCTCTGCACACTTCAACAACGGGCTTCATCATAGCGAACATCGAGCATTGGGGTCATAGCCTGCAATGTCGCCTGACCAAAAATCACCCCTCACGGCCAATACCCCTTGAACGTGGGTTGTATGTATCAAAACGACCTATTATGAACATAGTCTTCTACATGCCTATCTGCACAAAGGGTATCGCAAAAGCACCCATGTGCAATGTAAATTCAGAGAGTTGTTTGCGGAGTTATGAGGGGAGCGTCAGAAGGGAAAAAACGGAATGAGGCGGGCACAAACAGCAGAAGTGTCAGCGGTGCAATTACCTTGTGCTTCCCGCGCTGCCTTCCCTCAGGGCATCCCTGCGCGCGCCCTCCCCCATCCTGCGGCGCCTGTCCAGCACCAGCCAACGCCACGCCGCGCCAGGCTCCGCCGGGCTCCGGGGCGCGCTGGCGGGCCGCCGCAGCGCGTGGGCGGCAAGAGCCGTGCGCACGGTGGGGCCGCAGACCGGCGGGGATGCTGGGGCGGGCGCCGCCGGCGGGGCGGCGCCAAAAGACCGTTTAATTTCCTATCCGCTCCCTGCTCGGGCTGGTCTTGCCTGGCGATTCGCTGCTGTTTACCGCAGGCCTGCTGGCGTCCCAAGGCCATCTCAACCTCTGGCTCCTCATGCTCGTGGCCACGCTGGGTGCCATTCTGGGTGATTCGGCCGGGTATGCCTTTGGCAAACGCATGGGGCCGCGATTATTTGCGCGGGAGGACTCGTGGTTTTCACCAAGCATCACCTCGACCGCGCGCGCCACTTCTATGACGCGCCACGGGGGAAAACCATCGTGCTGGCACGCTTCCTCCATTTTATCCGGACCCTGGCGCCCATGATCGCCGGTGCGGCAGACATGCACTACGGCACCTTTCTTTGTATAACATTGTCGGCGGTCTGTTCTGGGCCATCAGCGTGTCCGCCCTCGGCTATTGGCTGGGCAACACCATTCCGGACATTGACCATTATATTCTGCCGATACTCGGTGTCATTGGCCTGCTGGCGCTGTCCCCGACCCTCGTGCGTCTGCTCCACCGCGGCGTGCAGCAACGACACACGCGCGAATAGTCACTCGCCTTTGTGGGGATCCCCATGTTTCTGGGTGAGGTCACCTCAGCGTCGCTCCCAGCCTCTCTTTCCTCGCTCGTTGATCTGATGTACCCTTTTAGGTACACACCCTCTTGACAGCTCCCGTCAGTGCGCTATGCTGGAGTAGTAATTTCTAACTTTCATACCTATGAACCATCAAGGAGTCCTTGCTTTGCCTCTCGTGAAGGTCAAAGAGAAATTTCAAATTACCCTGCCCGCTGAGCTGCGGGAAGCACTGCACCTGGCGGTTGGTGATCTGTTGGAAGCCACCATCCAGGACAATGTGATTGTCCTCAAGCCGAAAGTCGTGGTCGACCGTGCGCAGGCCTGGGCGAAGATCGAGCACGCTATGGCCAGTGTCAAAGACCTCGCCCCCAATCCCCAACAGAGTCCCCAGGAACAAGAGGGAAGAAATAGCGGAGATAATCAAAGAATATCGCCAAGACCATGCCAAGCGCCGTCCTTGATTCCACTGTCCTCATCAGCGCCTTCCTCGCTCAGCGTGGGGTATCGAACGCGCTCCTTCGCCATGCCCGCGAAGGAGCTTTTCTCCTGTTCCTCTCGGAGGAGATTCTCGAACGAAGCCTAAGGGGTGCTTCTCGATGAGGAGCGACGCCACCGCCAGCGCTACCACTATCCCAATGAGGAGGCCATCAATTTTATTGAGGGACTCCGTGTCTTTGCGCACCTTGTGACCGATCTGCCCCAGGTGGCTGTGGTTGATCCGTGATCCGAATGATGATATGGTGGTTGCCACTGCTCAACGCGCCCAGGCCGCCTACATCGTGACCCGAGATAAAGACCTCTTGTCGCTGCAACACTATGAGGGCATCACCATGATCACGCCGGAGGCCTTCATAGCGATCGTGCGGGAACGCGGGAGATTGAACCCATGAGCAGCACACCTGTATGCCGGATAAAGGATATTGTGCGAATTTTCTAGCTTACCGGTGCAGAAGAGATATTGAAACCACCGAAAAAATTAGTGGGGGTAGGTTGTTGCACCAAGATGTTGATTTATTGTAAGCGATCACAGGGGGTCAAATTCACAAGTCATTGATTTTGAAAGAGTAGAAATTTATCCCATTTTTACAGCAAAAATAAAAAATCCTGAAAAATCAAACACTTAACAAAATCTATGGGCAAAACCTAAGAAATTAACCCATTTTGATTTTCCAGCGTAGTTAACCCCGTGATCAGCTTACGATTTATTTGGTGGAGAATAAACTTTGTTACTCTATGAGGCGGGAGGAGTATAATTGGATGCAATTACAGAGGAGAATACAAAATGCCACGGTTTTCAGCGCAGATTTTTTCCCAAGATGGGGACGTGATAGCTAGCAATGTCGATATGTTGATTAATTTTTCTCGACAAGGTGTATTGCAAAATTGGGATGGAAACTTTGATCTGTCTCCTACTCCTCAGTTCAATCCAAATTCTGTGAATCGAACAGCAACTTACAAAGTTAAGTTGAATGATGGTCGGACAGGAGAGATTCGTCTCAGAAATTATACCATATCAACTCGTACCGGAAAATGGAATATACAATTTAACGGTGATGGAGCACTTGAATAAGGGATACCCCGGTACAGAGGATGTGGTATAAAAACGTCGGAGGTACAGCTTATGAGTATGTATTGTGAATTATCAAATAGTCGTCTCGGTCTACTTTACGTTGCTGCCATGGTACTTGGTGCGGACCTGATACTGCTTTGCTGGCGTTTTTGGGATGGACAGTCTGGCTGGATACCTGCGCTTGGGGGATCGCAATGCTCTGTGCCTCGTTCAGTGTTTTGCTCTCAGCAAAGAAACGAGAGGGTATGGTATAAGGGGGTACGGTTAGGAGAGGAGATAAAAAAGGAGTAGTATGCCTTGGTATAAAGTAGTTATTGTCAATAATGCGCATGCATCTTGGTCGACATTAGGGCTTATGAGGCAGTTTATTTTGAGGTATAAACTGATTGGATCACCCAAAGACGCTGTTGTGTATCGTGGGGTGAATGACGTAGGAGATCACATTTATTATTTTTCACCCCAAGCCTCTGTTATTGCTATCGCCGAAAAGTTTTTTACACATTTGATGTCACAGAGTGTTCTCAACAGCCTGACTTGGACGGATTTCAGGAGATTGTCATCAAGTGATATGGTTATGCACACTTGACATTCCCCCTCCTTGAAGGAAAAGAGCAATCCCCCGCAGACGGGTTGGTTGCTGCAGAGGGGATTGCTCTGGCAAGGCTCTTCCGGGATGTTCTCGTCTCTGCTGGTAACCTGAGATAGTCTGCGTTGTCCTTCACTTTGTAGATGGTACCCACAAGCCGAAAGTGCGATAGTGATTTGTTGCGGTCGGCGTCGGCATGTTGTTTGCGCGAGATGTCGGACGCGGCTAAAGCGACTTTGAATGACGAGGCTTACCGCCTGCATTGTGAAAATATGCCCCCAGTCGCTTGAAGCGTTTGCAAGATATTTTTTCATAGGTTTTCAAAGTGCCACCCGTCTTCACCTACTCCATCATACCAAATGCCCTTCCCAAAAATGGCGTATCTGAGCCAAAATGACCGATTCTACGGCTTAGGTATGCGGCCACTTGAGAAACTTGACGCGATAGCTATGCGAAGAATTGATGAAATTTCTGTGGATAACCTTCTTTTCGTGGACCCCTAGGGGGAGGGTGGTATAAGGGGAAAAATAGGAAGGATACCCAGTGGAGCCAAACATTGTACGAGTAGGTATTTTCCTTAATTTAAGTACGTTATTGTGGGCAGAGATTCGAGGCTTCTTCAGAGACAAGCAGGCCGATTCTTTCGCTTGTCTACGGGAACACTGGGAAATCAAAGATTTATTTTACAGATTAACTATCCAGACTCAGAAAAAGTCATTCATTATTTGAGTCAAACAGTCAAGATTTGCGGCATTAATTTATCCCCCCTTCCAGCCCTTTGATACGATTTCCGCCTTGGAGCGCATTTACGTGCAGGCCGAAGAACGGCTGGTACGCCCCAAGGTGATGTATATAGACGTCTACGGGAAAAGTTTGGCGTCCCGTCCAACGCCAGTGAAGGAAAGAATCGATCCGTAAGGCATGGGGGCAGGAGAGGAGAGGGTGTCAATGACTCTCGTGCGCAGCGTCTCGTGGTGATCGGCTGGTAGGAGCGTGGTGAGCTGTTACCAGCCGTAGCTTCTACAATGTATCTCCCCTCATGATGTCATGCCCGCCAGAGAGGCCTCGAAGCCAGGGTTCCTTCCCCCTCGATGACGTTCTTACCGACTTTTAGCTATCCATTCTCGGTAAAATGCGCTTGCTTGCCCTGATGTGGGCATTTCCGGGAGTATGTTGCGCTTTGGCATTATGGCTTCCCTTGATTTACCCTCGAGTTTTACCAATTCACGCGGCCTTTGGCTGCTGTAACTCATTGATAGGCGTATGCTCGTGTATTACTCTGTAGTTTCTTGGTTCGACCCCTTGGAGGGCAAGAGCCGAGAAATGGGCGGCGTGGATATCCAAATAATTGGCCAAGCGTCCGGCCGAAGGCATCGGCTTACGATCCCATGGCCCCATGGCCAACGGTGCTGTCGCTGCGGCGATGGCTTGCAACAGCGATCCGGTCAGCAGCGACAAACTGATGCGCCGCTCCAGTGCCTTTGTGGTCCACGCTCTCGGCATCTCCATCGCGGTCGTGTCCTGGGCCACAAAGAAGTTGGTCTCCACGGGCCAACGATGCGGATACGCCTGCAAAAATTCGTCTGTGGTCAGTTCGCGTGCCGTCGTCCCACGACCAACGGCCGCTTATAGGCCGGGTCATCAATCCGCAGCACGTCGAAGCTGGTATGGCGCGCCTCCTCAAAATGGAGGGCGTTCCAGCGCCGCACCCGCACCTCGCCCTTGTCGCCTGGCCGTGTGCACTCTTCCGCTGGCTCGACCTCAGGCAGAGGGGCGCCTGGATGCAACACTGGGCCGTGCCATGTTGGATGTCCGCGTGTGCCGCTCGGCGGTGGCGGGGGCACAGCGCAGCTTGCAGTTGATCCGCAAGCGTCCCACCAGCGCATCCTGCTCCGTGGCGGCCGCAAAACGCTCGTGGGTGGCAATGCCCGCATCAACAATGATCAGGCGCTTGCGCGCACTGGGAGGTAAGGCATGAAAAAGCGTCTCCACGGCCTCCTCACACCGTGCGCCAAAACGCGTGCGGCGTACCAGTCCCACGCGCACCCCACCAATCATGACGATGCTGGTGGCGGCGGCAACGAGGTTGGCCCGCACCGCGCGACCCGCACGGTGACAGAAACCCTTCCCGGCCAAGGCCAACCGGGCACCCGCCCGCAGCCGGGCGATGGTCGAGGTGTCAATGGCGACCAACTCCCGTTGTGCCTCGCCCAAACGCACAGGCTCGACCGGCAAGTTGGCCACACACCACATGAACGCGTGATCAAACAACGTATCGAGGCCCACCTTCCCGCGTTCCATGGCGCGCTCGACGCGGTGCCAGCCCCAGTGCAGATGCACGACAAAAGGCAGGACAGCACGGGCCAAACTGCCTTTGTGGTGGACCAGGCGACCGGTCATCATGACAATCAGCACCACACCAATACCAAAGGCCGTGCCCGAAGGCAGCAGCTGAATCAGACTATGCACAGCAGCCGATGCAAGGGACACTGGATCAGTGTTCGGGTCTTGGGGTATTGGGTTTCGCTTTCTCATATACCCCTTTATCCCAGATCAAGAGTGCGCTAGCGCCAAATTGGTCAAACCGATTTACGGAGTTACCTATATTTGCGGTAACACATATTTCTGGCTGGCCAGTTGCTGCTGCGACGTAATTTCGCACTCTAGGGGTTCTGCGAAATGCGGGCGCGGTCAGCCGGGCTGGCATGGAGGAGCACGCCCTGGCACAGCTCAGGCGTAGCGCTATGGCCTACCCCGTGTGACCTCGGACGCCAAGGGCTCGACGGACCAGCCTTCGACGCCATCCTGACGCGTCAGGATCCCGCCTTGCGCCAGCGGGTGATTGTTCTCACGGGCGATACCAGAACCTGCTGCACTGCCAAGAGAAGTGATCGCCTGGCCGGAAAACTGCCGGGGAGGAGGGCAGGTAGCGTGCGCACCTCGGGAGCGCTCCCGCTGGTCGCCGCCGCACTCACGCTCCGGATGTGGTGTCGCGGTAGATCGTGGGTGTGGTGCCGACGTGCTGCCGAAACATCGCGGTGAAGTGATTGTGGTCCGCGTAGCCGACCCGGGCACCGATCTCGTGGAGGAGCAACGTGGTCTCCGTCAGCAAGTGCTTCGCACGCTCCATCCGGCACAGGATCACGTACTGGTGCGGCGTCTGCCCGGTCGCCTGCTTGAACAGGTGCGCAAAGTGAGGAGGGCTGGTCTGCGTCACCGCGGCGAGCTCGACGAGGGACAACGCGTGCGCCAGATGCGCCTGAATATAGGCGGTCGTGCGCTGCAACTTGGACGGGGTGAGCCCGCCGTGGAACGGCTGATCGAGGTGCCTGCCGAAGGAGTTCATGACGTCCTGTGTTCCTGTGGGCCTCTGCCCTCCACGCCCCTCGATAGGAGAGACACGTCCATTGTAGCACAGCCTGACGCAGCGAGGCATGCTCACCTTCGACATGGCCAAAGAGTTTTGCATGATGGAGCGGACCCCGCGAGGAAGCGGGCGCGGGCAGCGCCCAGCGTCGTAGACGGCGCAGGAGCCACGGGAACGCCACCCAGGGAGAGTAACAGAGAAGCGTTTGGCAGGTGGACGCGTCCTGAGGGCAGGGAGAGGCCTTCCTAGGGGCATCCCTTACCGCGCCTCGTTGCTGTCCCGGGCATGAGCCGGACACAGATCCGTGTCGGGCTCAATGTGAGAGGCATGCTCACACACACCGCGCGGTCACAGGTCTGCGCGGGTCCTGGGCCTCGGGCATAATCGCAGAGTTTCATCGTCACCACCAATCTGGACAATGGCACACGATGCAGCGCCGGGGCGTCCTCCGCAGCGCTGGCCCACAGACGAGAGCGATCCCCTACCGGGGATGGGGATGGTTCGACAGGCCATGTGGCTTCCTTCCTGAGGTGGCTTTGCACCAAAGCCTTAGTTTTCAACACCCTTTGATGCAACAAGCCCTTCTGCACCCACAGTCGAGGGCCACTCTGCGCACCGGTCCTGGAGTTTGAGGGACTGCTCCCATAGCTCGCGAGACTTTTCCAGGAGCTGGTGCACGTCACTCCAGAGCTGTGCGCACTCCTCCATGAGCCGGGCATTCTCCTCGTGAAGGTCTCGCATCCATTGGAGGTCGGAGGATATCTGCCTGCCTATCGCTTGGGCGTTCATAGACTCCGCCCTCTGAGAACAAGGAGTCGTCATGGCTCCTGAGGGAGGCTCAGGCTCAGCATCTTTCCAGGCTCTTGCGCAAACACGGGCTCAATGCCCAACTCGTGCATGGCCTGGATCAGACACACACATTATGACAGAGCACCTTGCACAATACCTCATTGAGCTGCCCCATAGCGCTCTTGCTGCGTACCGCGTCCCCGGACTTTGCAACAGAGGGAAGGGGAGGCCCCGCACAGCACAGAGGCAGCTAGGGGCCTTCCTAAGGTGTGCGACAGCTCAGAGCACAGACGCCTTGGCGCGGGCCTGCCTCCGGCGTGGTGGCCATCGCGTTAGCCCGTTGCTTGGGGTAAACTCAACACTCCTGTCACCGGGGGCAATAAGGCGTAAGAAATGATAAAGGAAAGAGTTATCGGATGATCTCTTGCGCACTTTAAGAGCCGGAAGCCTTGTCTGAGACTTTGCAGTACGCTCAGTGGCTCAAAAATGAAAGAGAAATAGTATTAGTCTTTCACCAAAACGCCCATAGCTCCGTCTCAGCAGGGCTTATTGCCCCTGGTAGCACACTTGTTGGGTTTGGGCCTACAAAAGCGCCATCACCCCCGTGCTGCCCCAGGGCATATCCGACTGTGCCTTCAGGCAACCGCAGACAAGTTCCTGCACCAACCCCAGCGTTAGAGCCCCAGGGCCAGCCTACTTCAGGCTGGCCGGACCGTATATCACAGCTCGCGAGCCTACGCTTCTGTCTCTGCGAAGCGTTGTCAAGATTTTTATTTGTGACCTTGTGAGACTTTGTGGCAGCGATGATATGGCAAATGAGAAGGAATCTGGATGCAGATATTTGTCACTTTTTTACCTTGAAGCTCCCGCGCTGCCTTCACTCCAGGGCATCCCTGCGCGCGACCCTCTCCCCCATCCCGCAGGCGCCTGTCCAGCACCAGCCAACGCCACGCCGCGCCAGGCCTGCCGGCGCCTGGGGCTCCGGCGAGGCCGAAGCGCTGGCGCGGCCCATAAGAGCCGGGCGCACGCTGGGGCCGCACGCCGGGGATGGGGCGATGCCGGCGTGGCGCAGCCAAGAGATCTCGTTCGAATTTCCTATCCGCTGGGCGAGATACCCCCCGGTTGGCTCTCCCCGCCCCTGGGCGTCGGGGGTCGCGTAGATCGCCATGTCGAGGCTCTCCATGCGCACGAGATCCTCGGAATGTACAGGTGATCTCTGGTCCGTCTGCTCGGCTATGATGCCGTGCATCCTCTCTCCCCTCTCTGTTGTGGGACCGCCGGGCGCTGGCGGCCCCGTGGTTGCAGCGGCTAGGGGCGTCCGTTGGGGCGGTCCGGCAGATCGCGGATGGCCTGGAGGATGGTATCCAGGCGTTTCGCAGCCGCTCGGCATGCCGGGCCTGCTCTTGATCAAGACGCGTCACCATGGCGTCCGCACGGGCCAGGGCTCTGGCATGCAAGCCCTGCTCCTGGTTGAGCCGGGCGGTGATCGCAATGAGCTGGTCGTTCAGGCGCAGTTGCTGGTCGGCCATCCGCTCCAGCGAAGGGTCAGGCGGTCGGTGTCAGGGGTGTCCAAGGCCCCGCTCTCTCCTGTGCTGGTGGGCCCCTCTCCTTGCCCTCCGTGGTGGTCGATGCCCGCTTGCGTCTGCACGAGCAGCGCCTCGGCCAAGCGTCCCACCCGTCGTGTCAGCGGCGCCTTGCCGCTACCGAGGCGGATAAATATAGTTCGCGTGATAGCCCAGAAGCGCCCCCCATGGCGCGCTGGGCCAGGAGCGTGCTCTTCGCGTAAGGCGCGCAAGGTTTCCTTGGTCATCGGCGTTCTTTCCTCCCCTTTCCGGGACGATCTGCATGCCTCTCCATTATGGAGGTTTCTTCTTTGTCCATCACAAGCGCGCCATTTCTATCCTTCAACACGGCCTCCCCCGCCTCGGGGGCACCACCTTCTCGGGCGTCCGCGTGGCGGAGGTGGGTTGCGCCGCCTGTGCCGCAGCTGGCGCTGATCGCCCGCGTACGACTAATCCACAGATGGTGCTCGCAGGCTTCCCCGGCAAGGTGATGCTGGGCATCCATGCGTGCCGCGAAGTGCCACCAGGGCGGGCGGCAGCTCGCGATCTTCCACCCACAGTTAGCGCCAGGCGTGAGCGTGATGCCCTGGGATTCCGGGCTCGGGGTGGCACGGGGGCACGGGCGGCGCGACGTCGAGCAGCTCGGGGGAGATCGGGCAGGGGACACGGGCGCCAGTCACCTGCTGGGCCAGAGCCTGGGCCGCCAGGAGGCGTGCCAGCAGCAGCAGGGAGGGTTTCACGCGTGCTGCGGCCATGCTCCAGGCGTGACAAGGTGCCATAGGTCACGCCTAGCATGGCGCGAAGGTGCCCTGGGGCACGCGCAGGGTCGCACGAATGGTGCCGCAGCTCGCGCGCCAGCAGCAGGGTCGATGGGGGTCGGCATGGTTAGTGGGCTCCTTCTTCGTGGGAGGGAAGGCCAGATCCAGAACCGCAAGGCTCTCCTGGTAGCAGCTGCCTTCAACTCCAGGAGGCATCCCACGCGCCGACCCTCCCCCACATCCTGCGGCGCCTGTCCAGCACCAGCCAACGCCACGCAGCGCCGGGCTCCGCCGGGCTCCGGGGCGCTCTGGGCGGCACTGTAAGAGCCGTGCGCACGGTGGGGCCGTCGGCGGGGATGCTGGGGCGCGGCGCCGCCAGCGGGCGGCGCCAAAGACCGTTTAATTTCCTATCCGCTGCAAGGAAATGCCTTGATTGCGGAAAGATTTCCGAGGGCTGTGTACACCCCTCCTCATCTCGTAGGGTGTAGGGATGGAAGTGCGTTAACTTCCCCAGATGATCCCACCGTGACGATTGAGTCTTAACCTTGAGGCTGGGAGCTGAACAGTTGGAGTTCGTGGAGTACGTAAGCGTCGGATGGATTTGCCTTGTTGAGCCATCTTGAGGCTTATGCCTCTTCGTAGCTTCAGCTTTGGACGCCCTGTTTTTTCGTCTACGTATCCAAGCTCGATGGCACATTGAAAATCGTGCTTCGCCTGCAATAGCAATACGTAAT
>ERZ1370068.5896-contig-49_pt1 | contig 42239 bp, 64 predicted proteins | sample MGYA00561227_ERZ1370068 | MGnify/ENA primary metagenome ERZ1370068 (study PRJEB38410, sample SAMEA6850437) | metagenome | study: Metagenomic assessment of the ecological functions of the soil: analysis of the soil microbiota associated with the... | reverse complement strand
CAGTTACGTATTACTCGGATATTATCTGGCTCAGCCCGCTGATTATCCTCGGCACCCAGTGGTACATCCTGTTCAATGTGATCGCCGGCACGACGGCGTATCCCAACGACTTCCGCGAAGCGGCGACAAATTTCGCATGCGCGGCTGGCAATGGTGGCGCCAGGTCATGCTGCCCGGGATCTTTCCTATTTCGTGACCGGTGCGATTACGCGCCGCGGGCGGCGCGTGGAATGCGAGCATTGTCGCCGAAGCGGTTTCGTGGGGCGACACCAAGCTTACGGCGCATGGCCTCGGCGCCTATATTGCCGAGAACACCGCCGCCGGCGACTATCCGAAGATCGTCGCTCGGCATCGCCGTCATGTCGATGCTCGTCACCCTGTTCAACCGCTTGCTGTGGCGGCCGCTCTATGCCTATGCGGAAGATCGGCTGCGCCTCGATTGAGAAATCGCAATGGCCGCAATAGACACGGTGCGTGACACGACGCGCCGGCGAGCCGATCCTGACGGTACGGGGCGTTAGCCGCGGCTTTGCACGGGGTCGGGCGAGGTGCGCGTCCTCGCCGATGTCGATCTCGTCGCTGCGCAGCGGCGAGATCGTCGGTCTGCTCGGCCGTTCGGGCTCGGGCAAGTCGACGCTGCTGCGGATCATCGCCGGTCTCATCAAGCCCAGCGGCGGCGAGGTGGTCTATCGCGGCCATCCCGTCAGCGGCCCTGCCGGAAGGGATCGCGATGGTGTTTCAGACCTTCGCCCTCTTTCCGTGGCTGACCGTGCTGCAGAATGTCGAAGCGGGACTGGAAGCGCTTGGCGTGCCAGCCAAGGAAAGCCGCCGGCGTGCACTCGCCGCGATCGACCTGATCGGCCTCGACGGTTTCGAGATCGGCCTACCCGCGGGAATTGTCCGGCGGCATGCGCCAGCGCGTCGGCTTTGCCCGCGCGCTCGTCGTCGAGCCGACCATCCTGTTGCTGGACGAGCCGTTTTCGGCGCTCGACGTGCTGACCGCCGAGACGATCCGCACCGACCTTCTCGATCTCTGGATCGAGCGCCGGCTGCCGATCCAGATCGATGCTGCTGGTCACCCACAACATCGAGGAGGCGGTCTTCATGTGCGATCGCATTCTGATCTTTCCTCGAACCCGGGACGCGTCGCGGGTGAAATCGAGGTCACCTTTCCGCATCCGCGCAACCGCCTCGACGACAGCCTTTCGCCAGATGGTCGACGATATTTATGCCAAGATGACCGCGCGCCCAACCGTCGGAGCCGTCGAGCATTTGCCCAAGCTGCAGCTCGGCAGCCGACTGGCGCCGGTCTCGACCAATGTGATCGCCGGTCTGATCGAGACCGTTGCGGCGCCGCCCTTACCACGGCAAGGCGGACCTGCCGGAACTCGCGCGCAACCTGCAGCTGGAAATCGACGAACTGTTCCCGGTTGCCGAAATTCTCCATTACCTCGGCTTCGCCGAGATCAGGAGAGGCGATATCGTGCTGAGCGCGGCGGCACGCAATTTCGCCGAGCTCGACACGCAGACGCGCAAGGAAATCTTTCGCCCGCCACCTCCTCGCCTCGGTGCCGCTGGCCCAGCACATCAGGCGCGTGCTCGACGAGCGCCCCGGCCACCGCGCGCCTCGGGTACGGTTCGAGCAGGAGCTGGAGGACCATCTGAGCGACGCCGCCGCCGAGGAAACGCTCGACGCCGTGATCGATTGGGGTCGCTATGCGGAAATCTTCGCTTACGACGATCAGACCGAGATGTTCAGCCTGGAGGACCCAAAGGGGTAGCTATTGATGCAGCAGGGCCGCGGAGGGATGGGCAGCCGGAAGCACGGCAAGAGCGGCCATGCGTCGCGGTCGCCGCGGTTCCGCCTGTGGGCGCGGCTCGAGGCCGAGCGAACGCCTGAGCCAACGCGCCCCAGGGCGAAATTCCGCGCCTCGATCCGCGAGCTGTTTTCCCGAGGAAAGCCGCGCTGAGCCCGTCGACAGCGCGGCTCAGTCGCGGCTGGCGCCGCGCGGATGGCGCGCCACACTTTTTCGGCGGTCGCCGGGCAGCTCGATCGCCGGCGCGCCGATGCGCGCGAGCGCGTCGTTGACCGCATTCATCACCGCGCAGATCGCGCCGAGCGTCCCCGCCTCGCCGACGCCCTTGACCCCCAACGGGTTGCGGTCGGTGAACGAGTGGTTGCTGCCGAGCGTCGAAGTCGCAGAAATCGTCGGCCCGCGGCATGCAGTAATCCTGGAACGAGCCCGACAGCAGCTGGCCGCTGTCGGGGTCGTAGGCGATGTTTTCCATCAGCACCTGGCCGACGCCCTGGACGATGCCGCCATGGATCTGCCCCTCGCACAGCAGCGGGTTCAGCACCGTGCCGACATCGTCGACCGCGACATAGCGGGTGAGCTGCACCTCGCCGGTCTCGGCGTCGATCTCGACCTCGGCGAGATGCGCGCCGCTCGGAAAGGTCGCCGCGCCGTTCGGGCCGAAATTGGCGCGCTCGGTGAACCCGGTCTCGATCTCGTTCGGGCAATTGCGCGGCGTGGAACGAGTGCCTGGCCACCTCGGCGATGTCGACCGCGCGGTCGGTGCCGGCGATGACGAACCTGCCGTCCGCGAAGACGATATCGTCGCGCGCCGCCTCCATCATGTGGGCGGCGATGTGGCGGCCCTTGTCGATCAGCTTGTCGGCCGCCGTGACGATCGCCGAGCCGGCGAGCTGCGCCGAGCGCGAGCCGAAGGTGCCGATCCCCATCGTCACCAAATCGCTGTCGCCGTAGCGGTAGCGGATCAGGTCGGCGTCGATGCCGAGCTTTTCGGACAACACCTGCTTGAAGGTCGTGGCGTGGCCCTGGCCGTGATCCATGCTGCCGGTGATCAGCACGACGCGCGCCGGCGGGATCGAAGCGGATCTCGGCGTGCTCGTAGTCGCGCCCGCCGCTCGCCGCGACCGCGGTCGCGACCCCGACGCCGTAGAGCTTGCCGCGCGCGCTGCGCCGCGCGCTGCCGCTCGGCGACCTCGCCATAGCCGGCGAGCGCCAGGCAATCGTCGAGGTTCTTGGTGAAATCGCCGCTGTCGTAGATCTGCTGCATCGGCGTCTTGTACGGCATCGCCGCGGCCGGGATCGTGTTGCGCCGGCGCAGTTCGGCCGGGTCGATGCCGAGCTCGCGCGCCGCCTGTCTCGATGATCGCCTCGGTGACGAAGATCGGCTCGGGCCGGCCGCCGCCGCGATAGGGCGCGATCGATCATCGTGTTGGTCAGCACCGCGGTGACCTCGACATGCACCGCCGGGATCGCGTAGGTGTTGACGAGGCAGCCGAGTGCCGACGGTCAGCGGGATCGTCGGCCGGTCGGTCGAGTAATAGGCGCCGATCGACGCCGCCCAGCGCGCTCGCAAGCCGAGGAACTTGCCGTCATTGTCGAGCGCCAGCTCGGTATCGATGACGCTGCCGCGCGCTCTGCTCGTCGCTGAGCAAGCCCTCGCAGCGCTCGGCAATCCAGCGCACCGGACGGCCGGTCACCTCGGCCGCCCACAATGACAGCGCGTATTCGGGATAGCGTGCCGCCCTTCATCCCGAAGCCGCCGCCCATATTGTCGCAAACCACGCGGAACTTGGTGGTGCGGCAGCTTGAAGATCTGCTCGGCGAGCGCGGCGCGGATCCGATGCACCGACTGCACCGTGCAGCGGATCGTGTAGCGGTCATCGTCGGGATCGTACTGGGCGAGGCAGCCGCGCGGCTCCATGCTGTTGGCGGTGACCCGGTTGATCACGGTCTTGCGGCGGACGATGCGGTCGGCCCGGGCGAAGGCGGCGTCGACCGCCGCCTTGTTGCCGGCCTCGTGGAAGAAGCGCCTCGTTGCCCGGGTTGTCGGGCCACACCGCAGGCGCGCCGGGGGCGAGCGCCGCCTCGGCCGTACGTCACCGCCGGCAGGGTCTCGTACTCGACCGCGAGCAGCTCGGCCGCGTCCTTGGCCTGGTCGAGCGTTTCGGCGACGACGAAGGCCACCGGGTCGCCGACATAGCGGACATAGTCCTGCGCCAGGATCGGCTGCGGGCAGACAAAGGCCGGGCGGCCGCCGCGCCGCCTGCGCGGCACCAGCGGGCGCAATGTGCCGAGCCCGCGCGCCTTCAGATCGTCGCCGGTGAGGACGGCGAGCACGCCCGGCGCCGCCCGCGCCGCGCCGGCGTCGAGCGAGACGATGCGGGCATGGGCATGCGGCGACCGCACGACATAGCCGCGCGCCTCGCGCGGCAGCCTCACATCGTCGACGTAGCGGCCCCTTCCGCGCAGCAGACGGAAATCCTCTTCGCGGCGCACCGGCATACCGATCGATTGCACGCTCATGTATCTCGATCCCGTCTCAGCTAGCGGCGCCGCCGCCGCCCATCCCGCCCCCGCGGGCAGCGGCGAAGCCATGACCGAACCCGGATCGACCTGAGCCATGGGCGAGGCCGCGGAAGCCCCGGTGGAAACCGCGGTGGAAACCGTGGTGAAAACGGTTGAAGCGCTGCACGACGAAGATCGACGGCGCCAAGCCGAAATACCCGGCCGAAATACCCGGGAGAGCCCCACCAATCAGGAAAGTAGTCGGGATAAGCATAGCCGAGGGCGTAGGGATAGGAGGAGGAGGTCGGCGCCGGGACCTCGTAGACCTGGGGCGGCAATCCCGGCGTATTCTGGGTAATTCGCCAACTGCCATCGGGCTGCTGGCAGGCCTCGACGACTCGCCTGCTGCTGCTGGCCGCCGACGGTCACCGGGGCGGTGTAGCTGCTGCATGCGGGCTGCGCTGCGGCGGGCTGCGCATCGGGGTTCTCAGCCGCGGCCGTCGTCCCGGCGACCGTCGCATCGGGTAAGGGCTGACACGCTCCACAGGCCAAGACCATCGCCAGGATCGAGAGCCGACGCATCGCTACCTCCGTGTCGGGTCGTCGCCGAGCTTGACCACGAGCTTGCCGAAGTTGCGGCCCTGCAGCAGGCCGATAAACGCCTCGGGCGCCCGGTCGAGACCGTCGACGATGTCCTCGCGATATTTGAGCTCGCCGCTCTTCACCAGCGGTGCCGCCATCGCCCGGTATTCGGCGAAGCGCTGCCACTGGTCGCTGACGATGAACCCCTGGATCTTGAGCCGCCTGCGCACCGCCGAGGTCAGATTGGGGCCGGGCCGCGGCTCGACATCGTTGTATTCCGCCACCATGCCGCACATGACCATGCGGCCGAAATCGTTGAGCCGCGGAAAGACCGCCTGCTGCACCGCCCCGCCGACATTCTCCCAATAGACGTCGATCCCCTTCGGACAGGCCCGGTCGAGTGCCGCGCCGAGGTCGGCGGCACGATGATCGATGCACGCATCGAAGCCGAGCTCGGCCTCGACATAGCGGCATTTGTCGGCGCCGCCGGCGATGCCGACGACCCGCGCCCCTCCCGCGCTTGGCGAGTTGGCCCGCGACCGCGCCGACGGCACCCGAGGCGGCCGACACGACGCACGGTCTCGCCGCGCTGCGGCCGGCCGATCTCGCTCAAGCCGACATAGGCGGTGAGCCCCGGCATGCCGAGGACGCCGAGTGCAGTGGAGAGCGGCGCCTCGGCCGGATCGAGCTTGAGGCAGGCCCCGGCCGGGGACCGCGCTATAGAGCTGCCAGCCATATCCGCCCAAGACATAGTCGCCCTCGCGGAAGACCGGATCGCGCGAGCGTGCGACCTCGCCGACCACCCGGCCTTCGATCACCGCGCCGATTTCAGTCGGCTTGGCATAGGACCGCACCCCGCTGATGCGGCCGCGCATATAGGGGTCGAGCGAGAGATAGATCCCGCGCACCAGCACCTCGCCCGCGCCGGGATCGGGCAACGGCGCGTCGGCTGATCGTCGAAATCGGCCGGCGGTCGGCGCCCCGGTCGGCCGCCGTTTCAGCAGCACCTGTCGGTTCCGGTTATCCATCGACTGTTCCTCCCGTGGCGGAGCGATCGCGGCGAAGCCAGCTTATCGCGCGTACCACGCCGAGCGCCATCGCCCCCGGAGGGCCTTTCCCTGCCAGCAGGGAAAAACCGTCTTTCGCGCTCCCAAAAGCGCTCCTCTCGACGGCGCAAATCCATTGTAATCAGTAGCTTGGATAGGCTTAGCCGAGTCCGTCGGCAGCGGAATTTCGGCGCGTTTGCACCGCCGGCAGCGGAATGGCAGCGGAATTCGGACGGCCATTCCCTCCCGCAAGACAGCCGCCGCGATCGCCCCGCCGCAGGTCATCCCGGCGCCTCGCCGAGGATCGCCTTCGCCGCGTAGGACAAAGGCGTTGGCGAGTTGACCGTCTTGCACCAGCTCGCCGATATGACAATTGAACACTGCGCAAATCGTCCGCGAGCTCGGTGAAATGAATATGCCGCGCGCCGGTCTCGATCCGGTGATAGGTCAGGCGCGACATGCCGAGGACGCGCGCCGCCGCTTCCTGGGTCAGCCCTAGCGTGCGCCGCCGCCGTCGCAGCGCCGATCTGATGCATGCCTGCGTATCACCTGTATCTCGCGTCGGCCTCGCCGACGATCCTGAGCTGAACAGCCGCGCCCCCGAGGGCGTCACCCGATCGCACCGGATTTCGATCGGTACTCTGATGAACGTGCTCCCGCGAAATCGCCATCTAGTCTGCGCTCCTTCCGATGTCTTGCTCAAATCGCCAAACACGAAATAGCGATAAAGGTATTTAATGATTACGAAATAGCAACAATAATGTCAACATTATCGTGCTAAACTCGCACAGATTTGACGCAGTCTTGACGATCCTGGCAGCAGCCCTGACGATGCTCCGCTGTCAGTATTCCGGAGGCACCCGATGGATTTTTCGCTGTCCGACGATCTCGCCGAGCTGAAGGAGCGCACCGAGCGTTTTGTGCGCGAGGAGATCCTGCCTTACGAGAACGACTCCCAGGCAGACCGCGCACGGGCCGGCCGAGGAATTACGCCGCGAGCTGGTCGGGCTCGGGCGCCGGGCGGGTTGCTGAGCCCGCATGTCGGCCGCGGAGTGGGGCGGTCTCGGGCTCGATCACCGGGCGCAGGCGGTGGTCTTCGAGGCGGCCGGCTATTCGCCGCTCGGCGCCGGTGGCGCTCAACTGCTTCGCCCCCGACGAGGCCAACATGCACCTCCTCGAGAAGGTCGCCGACGAGCGCCAGAAGGAGGAGTGGCTGCGCCCGCTCGCCGCCGGCGAGATCCGCTCGTGCTTCATGATGACCGAGCCCGCGCCGGGGCCGGTGCCGACCCGTCGATGCTGCTGACCACCGCGCGCCGCGCGCGGCAACAGCACCGATTTCGTCATCGACGGCACGAAATGGCTGATCACCGGCGCCGCCGGCGCCGCATTCGCGATCATCATGGCGAAGACCGACAGCGACACGCTCGGGCCGGCCGGCGCGACGATGTTCCTGGCGCCGATGGATGCGCCGGGCATCCACATCGAGCGGGTGCTCGACACCCTGGACCAGCTTCATGGCCGGCGGTCACGCGGTCATCCGGCTGGACGGGCTGCGCGTCCCCGGAGAGTGCGGTGCTCGGGCAGGTCGGCGCCGGCTTTCGCTATGCCCAGGTGCGGCTCGCCCCGGCGCGGCTGACGCATTGCATGCGCTGGCTCGGTGCCGCCCAGCGCGCCCACGACATCGCCGCCGACTACGCGCGGCGGCGCACCGCCTTCGGCAAGCCGCTGGGCGAGCACGAGGGGTGGGCTTCATGCTCGCCGACAACGCGATGGACATCCACCACAGCCGCCTCGTGATCTGGCACACCGCCTGGGTGCTCGACCAGGGCGAGCGCGGCACGCCACGAGTCGAGCATGGCCAAGGTCATCTGCTCGGAGGCGATCTGGCGCGTCGTCGACCGCAGCATGCAGATCCTCGGCGGGCTCGGCATCACCGACGACACGATCGTCGCCCGCCTCTTCCGCGACGTCCGCCCCTTCCGCATCTACGACGGCCCCTCCGAGGTCCACCGCTGGTCGATCGCCCGCCGCGTCTTGCGCGCGCGGAGCGAAGCCGTAAGCCAGCCGAGGTGACCAAACCGACGGTTCGCGGAGACAGGTCTTACAAGAGGACGAGTGGCGATGGCAGGACCCGGGAACGCGCCCTCCTATGAAGACGATTTTGTCGCCTGGCTGGAGGATCAGGCACAACGCGCGCGGCGCGGCGAGACAGAAAGCCTCGATCTCGAAAATATCGCCGAGGAACTCGAAGGCATGGCGCGCAGCGACCGGCGGGAAATCCGCAGCCGTCTCATCGTTCTGCTGACGCATCTGCTGAAATGCTCGGCACGACCCGAGAGGCGCTCGTCAAGCTGGCTTGGGACGATCGACGAGCAACGAGACGGCATTGCGCAGCTGATCAAGGATAGTCCGAGCTTGCGAAACTATCCTGCCCGGATTCTCGACGATTGCTATCCGGCGGCACGTCGGAACGCGGTGAACCAAATGCGCCTCTCCCTTCATGCCTTCCCGGAGCACTGCCCCTTCGGGGTAGAGGAAGTGCTGGATGCGCATTGGCTGCCCGGCCGAACTAAGTCGCCCCACCGGCCTGCGGGCTGAGGGGATTTTCGTTTCCACAAGATCGATGTGCTGGTCAACAATGCCGGGATCGCCTGGACCGGTCCGGCGCTCGATATGCCGCTCGACGTGCTGCAGACAATGCTGCGGGTCAATGTCGAAGGCGTCTTTATTGTCAGCCGAGCAGTTTTGCCGCACATGATCACGCAGCGTTTGGGCTCGGTCGTCAACCTCGCTTCATGGGCTGGCAAGATTGGCAACGCCTATTTCGCCGGCTACAGCGCCAGCAAGTTGACGGTCATCGCCCTGACCCAGTACTTGGCGCGCGAGATGGCGCCATACGGCATCCGGGTCAGCGCAATCTGCCCCGACATCGCCGCCGACTACGCGCGGCGGCGCACCGCCTTCGGCAAGCCGCTTGGCGAGCACGAGGGGGTGGGCTTCATGCTCGCCGACAACGCGATGGACATCCACCACAGCCGCCTGGTGATCTGGCACACCGCCTGGGTGCTCGACCAGGGCGAGCGCGGCACGCCACGAGTCGAGCATGGCCAAGGTCATCTGCTCGGAGGCGATCTGGCGCGTCGTCGACCGCAGCATGCAGATCCTCGGCGGGCTCGGCATCACCGACGACACGATCGTCGCCCGCCTCTTCCGCGACGTCCGCCCCTTCCGCATCTACGACGGCCCCTCCGAGGTCCACCGCTGGTCGATCGCCCGCCGCGTGCTGCGCGGCGGCGCAGGAGCATGACGACGATGACGCCGGCCAGAGCGTTGATCTTCGGCCTGGGACGCGCCCGGCGATCTGCACCGCGTTTCTGAGTATAAATACGGGGCAGGGCGGCGAGGACTAAAGGGTTAAGAGTTATACTTTTGAACACTTCAGAAAATTCGCTATAAAAGGGCATATGCGACATGCTTTGTGTCTTACAGACGCGTGACTTGGCGCGTTTGTGTTCAGTACGGGCTCGACCCGGCCGAGACAAGGCGCCTTGCACGTACGGCTATCCCATAGCGCCGTAGTGCGGAGCAATTGTCTGTGCCGCGGTTATCCCGGAGCACCGGAAAAACATCACGGATAGCTGCACAAGTGGCCGCACCAGAAGCAAGTCGCGGAACATGAGCTCTAAAGCTGCTCACTTACCGGGTGTGTCGGATGCTCCCGCCGGGTTCGCACGATCCTGCCGAAGGCAGTCCCTCAGCAGTTTGTTCCCTCGGACTGACCGCACCTCCTGCGATCTTCCGCCGCCACCACCGCTCGAGCCTGGAGAAGCAGATCTTCAGCGCGCGTATCAGTCCCAGCTTCCCAATCCCCTGCGGAGATACAGAGCCAGCCTCCGCGTCCGCTTGAACGCGACAATGACGCCTTCGTCGTCATAGAAATAGCTTTACGTCTGGAGCTTTTTACTGGGCAAGACTACATGAGATCCTCGGGACCAACCCGTCGTCAGTCCACATTGAGTAATGATTGATCGTATGCCGATTAATAGTATTATCTATTACAATATTGCCCTTTCGCGTAGCGGTATCTACAGGATCTTCGAAAAAAATTAAGTACGTGTTCGACGGCTTATGCACGAGCATCCGGTCCGCCTAAATGTGGTGTACAAAACGGGAACATAGAGGTAAGGTCACTGCCCGTCTAGGATGAGCAGGGTGAGGCCATGTCTGGGTCCGAGGGCCGGTTTCCCAAGTCGTTGATCGAGTTCCAGGGCCGCTTTGCGACGGAAAGCGCATGTGCGGAATACCTGTTCGCGCGCCGTTGGCCGGAAGGGTTCGTCTGCCCCGGTTGCGGCGACGGCCGCGCCTGGCTTCTGAAGGCGAAGGCCTTCACCTATGAATGTGCCGCCTGCGGCCGGCAGACCTCGGTGACGGCCGGGACAATCATGCACGCCAGCAAGCTGCCGTTGACCAGGTGGTTCTGGGCCGCGTTTCTGATGGCGACGCACTCCAACGGCATCTCGGCACTGCAACTGCAGAGCCAGCTCGGCCTCGGCTCGTACCGAACCGCCTGGATGTTGTGCGCCAAGCTGCGCCGGGCCATGGTCAATCCGCAACGCGAGCCGCTGTGCGGCGTCGTCGAGGCCGACGAGACGATCATTCCGTTCCGCACCAAGGACGACCCCGTGGTCGTGCCGGCCGGCCGCAGTGGGGTCGGCAAGATGCTGGTCGCCGGCGCGGTCGAAGTCGACGGCGGCACGCCGCGCCGCGCCCGGCTGAAGGTGATCGAGGGCTTCGGCAAGGACGAGATCCACGCTTTCGTGCTCGGCGCCGTCGCCCCCAACACCCGGCTGGTGACGGACGACTGGCCATCCTACAACGACATTCCCGAGATCACGCACAAGGCGATCACGGTCGGCCCGATGGCGGCGCACATCGTGCTGCCCTGGACCCATCGGCTGTTCTCAAATCTCAAGCGCTGGGGCCTGGGCGTTTACCACGGACTGCGCAGGGCCAACCTCCAGCACTACCTCGACGAGTTCGTGTTCCGCTTCAATCGGCGCCGAACACGGCATGCCGCGTTCGATACGCTGCTCGGTATCGGCGCCCGCACCGCCCCAGCTCCCTACCACGTGCTGATCCGCAAGACTGCCAGCCAATCATCGCACCGAATTCAGCCACAGCATGTAGAGCTACCTGACGCTCGTGCAGAAGCCTTCGTGGGTTCGATCCAGCTATAGTTCAAACGCCAGCTACCCAAAGAGGTGGGTATCGACTCAGGTATGCGGTTCGCATAGAGTTCTGCCATTTCGTACCGATTGAGCACAAAGGCGACTTCTGGTTATTTGTGCCGTCCGAGAGAAAGATGGTCATACGGCATCAGAGTCTGTAGTAGAGCCCTTTCTCTGGGCTTATACGATCCTCGAACGAACCAACCGCTCCACGATCTCTTTTGCAATGCCGTGGCGGATTGATCGGCAGCGTTCACAGTCGTGATCAGCGTCCTGAGGAAGCTGCTTGTCTCTCTGGTCAGACATGGATTTCGCCAGGCACAAATGCAGCCACGACTACGAGAGCGCTGGCAATTTGAACCGCGCGGTTCTTGCTCCAAATCGCCAGTACAATGGCTACAAGGCAGCCAAAGAGGTGGCAACGATCACCGCGACATCGACCGATTCCATAGCCATCGTGACCGACGTTCCTGGATACCTGGGCGGTGCGGGCCAAGGTCTGCCCATCAGGCCTGTTTGGCACCCAAATTCGGGCGCAGGGCGCCCGGCTCTGGGGCCGCCACCGTCCCCGCGAACGCCCCCAGCACGCGGCGCGCTCCCCAATCTCGCGGTTCCCGCAAAGGCTTAGGACGCAGCTCTGCGTTTGCCCGCCTCGTAACACAGCGCGCTTAAAGTCAGGACTTTCGGGAAATCTCCTTTCCCCGCCCGATCAATGGGTTACGCTTCCTGCAAGGCAAGATATGACTGGAGAAACGGGGGCTCAGGTCAAAACCAATGTAACAATCGTCTAACATTACGGAACGCGCCTGTTCGGTCGATCCGCAAATTCTCCTGCACAAATTTGTCTATGCACACGCCCGCCACTTCGAGAGAACCCCGATATCGCGCGGCCAGTTGCAATTCCGATTGTCTGATTTATTATCGGTCAGATCAAATTTCGCGATCGAGGGTAATTTGCGTTTAGTGCATTTTCTGGAGGATTGTCCTTACGATATACAGAAAGCAATGGCCTAGCTTCCCGCTAGTGTGGTTAGAACCTTCGGTTTATTTTTGTCTCGAGCATGCCGCAAGAATTTGCGGTACGCCACATGCGTGCCGTATTCATCAGCAGACGTGTCTAGAAGCACACGCAGTTTGCTCTTCGATGACCAGCCAGCGTTCCCGGCAAGCTCTACAGCTTTATAAATGCGTCAAACCAGTTGTCCGCCCGACCTGCAAAGACGAGCATGTCGGCTATTTGATCGTTCTTCGGCAGCGCCGATCCACCTCTGGGGCGATCGACGGTCGGGGGCGGAGCGATGGGATCGGGTTGCCCTCCGAGTCGCGAGGACTTCCACTTCGCCACCTGTGGTCAGCGTAACCTCGAAGCTGCACGTTCGCCCACTGCAAGTATCGAGTGAACTTCTCCCCTTGATCGTCGATACGACCAATCCCATCAAGCTTAGAGGCTCAGCGCCGACTCTCCACACCAAGTGCACCGTTCAGTAGCTGGATTAGTGCGCTGCGCATTTTCTCACCTCATCGGCACTCTGCAAGTCGTCGAACCTGTGACTACGGAGCACCAAGCGCCCGTCCGTGGCAGGCGATCACACTAGCGCGATCGAACGGGAGCCTTAGCGATTGCTCCCAATATTTAAAGTCGAATTCGTCGCCGCCGCACTATCCATCCCGCCGCGAGCGGAGCAGCTCCATCTTCCATCCGTTCAAAATAAGGAGCTCCCGCCTGTGTAGCTAGTGGAGAAAATCGCACGCTTGGTGCCGTGCCTAGCGCCGGCAAAAAGCGCGATCGACCATTCCCTGCTGCCTCAGCCCCCCGGCGTAGGGCCGGCCCCCAGCGGTCCCGGTAGACGACCTCGGAAAGCGGGATGCGGCGCACCGGCCCAAACCGGCCCGAGCGGATAGCCGATCGGCAGCAGCGCACAGCATTGCTGACGCCTTCCGGCAGGCCGAGCGCCGCCGCTACCTCCTGCTCGTAACGCAAGAACAGCGTCGTCAGCGTCGCCCCGAGACCAAGCGCGCGCGCCGCCAGCAGCATGTTCTGCACCGCCGGGTAGATCGACGAGCCGGACCAGTAGGTCGGGACGCCGTGCACGCCGACGCCTTCGAGGCAGGCGATGATCCACACCAGCGCCTCGTGCGCAGGTGGTCGGCGAGTATTGCGCGGCATCGAGCATGCGGGCGAAGCGATGCGGGATCGGCCGCCGGGCGCCGGCGCGCCCGAGCGATAGGCTCGGTCTGACGATACTCGTTCCAGGCACGTTTGTAATAGTGCCGCGACCGTTTCCGCTTGACCTTCGCGTCCGTCACGACAGGAAACGCCAACGCTGCATGTTGCCGCCGCTCGGCGCGCAGACGCCGGCCTCGAGAATCTCCCTGACCAACTCGTCCGGCACCGGGTCCGACTTCAGCCGCCGCATTGAGCGGGTGGTGCGGATGATCTCGAACAGGCCGGGATCGGCGTCTGCGGGCATCGGTTTGTCCCTCGCGAAAAGTCCGGCGCTACTTTGAGGCGAAAGCGAACGAGCAGCCATGAACCAATCGCGCGGCCGCATCTTGTGGAGCAATCCCGGATGCCGATCCTTACACCGCCTCTCGTCGGACACGACAGGCAGACGGACTTGCGCGAAATCCGCCCCTTTCCGCATCACTACGACGGCCCCCTCCGAGGTCCATCAAGCTGGAGCATCGCACGGCGAGTATTGCGGGCGGTGGCGAGCTCCCTCACCCACCCGCTGGGACGTGGGCTCCCTCCCTCTCCCCGCTTGCGGGGAGAGGGTTGGGGTGAGGCTCTCGCTGAGGCCGCTCGACGGGCGGCGCCTGACGCATTGTTCTTCTCGCCGGCGGGCCCACCTGTTAGGCCACCGCTCCACGGGCTTCCAATGACATCACCTCCGGCAACGGTCCTTCTGCGACTGGCGGCCCTCTTCCTCGTCGTCGGATCGTGGTATCCGGCGCGGGGTCTCGCAGCGGACGCGCCCCCAGCGCCGCCGACGGTGACGGTCAGCCAGCCGCTCCAGCGCGAGCTCGTCGAGTGGGACGAGTACACCGGGCAGTTCGCCGCCATGGAATATGTCGAGATCCGCGCGCGGGTCAGCGGTTATCTCGACCGAAATCCATTTCGAGGACGGGCAGCTCGTCAAGGAGGGCGATCTGCTGTTCGTCATCGATCCGCGCCCCTACGAGGCGACGCTCGCGGCGGCGCGGGCGCAGCTCGCCCGAGGCGAGGCGCCAAGTCGAGCTGGCAACTCGGCAGCTCGGGCGCACCGCCGAGCTGCGCAAGAAGGATTTCGAGCCGGCCAGCGCCTACGACCAGCGGGTCTCGGACCTCAAGGTCGCGAGCGCCGCCGTCAGATCCGCCAAGGCCGCGATCCGCTCGGCCGAGCTCAATGTCGGGTTCACCCGGATCACGGCGCCGCTCACCGGGCGCATCAGCAACCATCAAGTGAGCATCGGCAACCTCGTCAGCGGCAGCGACAGCGCGACGACGCCGGCGATGACCACGATCGTGTCGCTCGACCCGATCTACTTCTATTTCGACATGAGCGAGGGCGACTATCTCGCCTATCAGCGCGCCACCGCCGCCGGCATGCTGAACGAGGCGCGCGAGACAACACCGCCGGTTTATGCCCGCCTGACCGACGAGACGGAATGGCCGCGGAAAGGGCAGCTCAACTTCCTCGACAATCAGATGGACCGCGGCGCCGGGACGATCCGCGCTCGCGCCGACCTTCGCGAACCCGGGTTATTTCGTCACGCCCGGGCAGTTCGGGCGGATCCGCATCCCGGCCTCGCAGCAGCACGTCGGCGATCCTGATCCCCGACAGCGCCGTCGTCACCGATCAGTCGCGCAAGCTGGTGATGACCGTGAAGGAGGACGGCACCGTCGAGCCAAAGGTCGTGCGTCCGGGCCCGATGACCGAGGATGGCCTGCGCATCATCCGCTCCGGCCTCGACGCGAGCGACCGCGTCATCATCAACGGGCTGGTGCGGGCGCGGCCGGGCGCCAAGGTCACGCCGCAGCCGGGCACAGATCGAGACGGCGCGCTCGACCTTGAGCCGGACAGCCGCCGCATGAACCTGTCGCATTTCTTTGTCGACCGGCCGATCTTCGCGACCGTCCTGTCGGTCTTTGTCATCATTGATCGGCGGCGGCGGCCTATTTCACCCTGCCGGTCGCTCAGTATCCGGAGATCGCGCCGCCGACGATCGTCGTCACCGCCAGCTATCCCGGCGCTTCCGCCGAAGTCGTCAGCGATACCGTCTCGACGCCGCTCGAGCAGGAGATCAACGGCGTCGAGAACATGCTCTATATGAACAGCCAGGCGACCGGCCGACGGCAATCTGCAGCTCACCGTCACCTTCGCGCTCGGCACCGACCTCGACATCTCGCAGGTCCTCGTCCAGAACCGCGTCGCCGATCGCCGAGCCGAAACTGCCCGAGGAGGTGCGGCGGCTCGGCATCACGGTGCAGAAGAACTCGCCCGACATGCTGATGGTGATCCACCTCGAGCTCGCCGGACGGGTCGCGCGACCAGCTCTACATCTCGAACTACGCCACGCTGCAGGTGAAGGATGTGCTGGCGCGGCTCGACGGCGTCGGCGACGTGCGGATCTTTGGCGCGCGCGACTATGCGATGCGGATCTGGCTCGATCCCGACAAGGTCGCGGCGCGCAACCTGACCGCCGGCGAGGTCGTCGCCGCCCTTCAGGCGCAGAATGTCCAGGTCGCCTCGGGCGTGCTCAACCAGCCGCCGACCACGAGCCCCGGCGCCTTCCAGCTGAATGTCGAGACGCTTGGGACGGCTCGTCGACCCGCGCCAGTTCGCCAACATCGTTGTCAGGAACGACCCGAACGGCCGGGTCACGCGCATCCGCGATGTCGGCCGCGTCGAGCTCGGCGCCCAGGACTACAGCGCCAACGGCTATCTCGACGAGCGCGCAAGCCGTGGCGCTGCTGATCTTCCAGCGTCCGGGCTCGAATGCGCTGGCGACCGCCGATCGTATCAAGGCGACGATGCAAGGAGCTGGCGCGCAGCTTTCCCGAGCGGCCTGCAGATACGACATCGTCTACAACCCGACCGAGTTCATCGCCGAGATCGGTCCACGAAGTGCAGAAGACGATCTTCGAGGCGGTCATCCTCGTCGTCATCGTCGTCATCCTGTTCCTGCAGACCTGGCGCGCCTCGATCATCCCGATCGTGGCGATCCCGGTGTCGCTGATCGGCACCTTTGCGGTGCTCGCCGCCTTCGGCTTCTCGCTCAACAACCTTTCGCTGTTCGGGCTCGTGCTGGCGATCGGCATCGTCGTCGACGACGCGATCGTCGTTGTCGAGAATGTCGAGCGCAATTTGCGGCTCGGCATGAGCCCGAAGGAGGCGGCGCACCGGACGATGGACGAGGTCGGCGGCGCGCTGATCGCCATCGCATTGGTGCTGTCGGCGGTGTTCATTCCGGCCGCCTTCATTCCCGGGATCTCCGGCCAGTTCTTCCGCCAGTTCGCGGTCACGATCGCTTCGGCGACGATCATTTCCTGCCTCTGCTCGCTGACCTTGAGCCCGGCGCTCTGCGCTCTGCTCTTCAAGCCGCATCAGGAGCACGCGGCGGCGCGGATCGGCTGCTGACCCGCCCGATCACCGCTTTCTTCCGCGGCTTCAACTACGGCCTTCGACAAGGCTGTCGGCCGGCTATGGCGCGACTGACCCGGCGGCTGCTGCGCGTCGCGGTGCTGGCTGCTGGTCGTCTATGCCGGGCTCATCGGGCTGACCGGCTGGCAGTTCGTCCGCGCGCCCACCGGCTTCATCCCCAACCAGGACCAGGGATACCTGATCACCGTGCTGCAGCTGCCGCCCGGCGCCTCGCTCGCCCGCACCGACGCCGTGGTCCGCCGCGCCGCGCAAGATCCTGCGCGACACGCCGGGCGTCGCGCACGCCGTGCCGTTCGCCGGGTTCGATGGCGCCACCTTCACCAATGCACCCAACGCCGGCGCCATCTTCTCGCCGCTCGCAGCCGTTCCCGGAGCGCGCCGCGCAGGGGCTCAGCGCGGACCAGATCCTGGCCGATCTGCGCAAGCGGCTCGGCCGAGGTTCAGGACGCCTTCATCATCACGATCTCGCCGCCGCCGGTGCGCGGCATCGGCACCGCCGGCGGCTTCAAGATGATGGTGCAGGACAAGCGCGGCCGCGGCTTGCCGGCGCTCGAAGCGGCAACGCAGGACATCGTCGACCGCCGCCAACCAGATCCCCGGTCTCGTCGGCGTCTTCTCGCTGTTCAACACGCGCACGCCCAAGGTCTATGCCGATATCGATCGGGTGCGCGCCGAGATGCTCGAGGTGTCCGGCCAACCGCGTGTTCGAGACGCTGCAGGTCTATCTCGGCTCGGCCTATCGTCAACGATTTCAACTATCTCGGCCGCACTTACCGGGTGACGGCGCAGGCCGACGCGCCGTTCCGCGACGAGCATCCGCGACATCGTCAATCTGAAGACGCGCAACGACCGGGGCCAGATGGTGCCGATCGGCTCGGTCGCCGCAGTTCCGCGACATCACCGGGCCCTACCGCGTGCCGCGCTACAACCTCTATCCCGGCCGCCGAGGTCCAGGGCAGCACCCTGCCGGGCTACTCCACCGGCTACGCGCTGGCGGCGATGGAGAAGCTCGCCGCCGAGCGGCTGCCCGACGGCTTCGGCTTCGAATGGACCGATCTCGCCTACCAGCAAAAGCTCGCCGGCAACACCGGCCTGCTCGGTCTTCGGCGCCTCGATCGTCTTCGTCTTCCTCGTGCTGGCGGCGCAATACGAGAGCTGGAGCCTGCCGCTCGCGGTGATCCTGATCGTGCCGATGTGCCTGCTGGCCGCGGTCAGCGGTCTGCTGCTGCGCGGCATGGACGTCAACATCCTGGCGCAGGTCGGGTTCGTGGTGCTGGTCGGGCTCGCCGCCAAGAACGCGATCCTGATCGTCGAGTTCGCGCGCCAGGCGCGAGGACGAGGGCAGGACCGGTTCGACGCCGCCGTGCGAGGCGGCGCGCACGCGGCTGCGGCCGATCCTGATGACGTCGTTCGCCTTCATCCTCGGCGTCGTGCCGCTGGCGATCGCCACCGGCGCCGGCGCCGAGATGCGCCAGTCGCTCGGCACCGCCGTGTTCTTCGGCATGCTCGGCGTCACTGGCTTCGGCCTCGTCTTCACGCCGGCTTTCTATGTCGTCGTTGCGCGGGCTGTTCGGCGCGCGAAAGAAGCTGGCAACCGTCAGCGCTCCGCCGCTGGCCAAAACCGCCGAGTAGCTTTCAGCCGGTCAGCCGCGATTGAGCCGTCGGGGCGGCGGGTGTACGCACTCTATGTATGCCCGTCGCTTAACACCAAAACATATAATCGGTTACTAGACTTCATAAATGCGAGAGGGTGACCCCACAGACCAGCTGAAAGGAAGTGACGACTGCCTGATTTTCCCGCCGATCTCAAAGACGAGGCTCCCACCTGGCGCCAGACGCGCGAACCGACAAAGCTGGAATGCGGGCTGCTGGGAGCATTGACCGCGACGATCGGCCTGGGGGTCTTGTTCTGGCTCGGTGTACAGTTGTCGATCCTGCGGTTGATCGTTCAAATCACCTGATCGCCGGGCCGGTCGCCGCAACAGCGGCTGTGGGCAAACCTCGATCTGGGCCCAATGGTCGAGCATCATCGCCGGGGGTATTGCTTAGACTAAGTCCACTGATCATGCTGTTCATCGCTGGCGTCCTCGACCGGTCCGTGGTCTCGCAAAACCGCGGCGCGGCGTCGTGCTCGCGCCCGATCCGGTTTGAGCAGAAAGTTGGCGGCTCGACGCAAGTGGCCGTTAGCGCTAAGGCGCCCTCGTCGCGTATAGGCCTTCACACGCGCTAGAGCGTTTCCACAGCAGATTGCGGATCTGCTGCCGCTGGCGGGCATCGGGCAGTCTGCCGAACCCGGCGGCGAGATTGTCCTTCATGTGATCGGGGTGCCGGTGGCCGGGATCACGCAGGTGACGGCGGGCTCGGCGAGAACGTATTTGAGGAACAACTGCGCCCAGGCTTTCGCAGCCGAATTCGCTTGCCCATTCGGGGAAGCGGGCGCCCGCGGACCCGGCGGAACAGATCGCCGCGCTCGAGCGGCTGGTTGGCGATGACCGGCGACGCCGCGCGCCGCGGCCACCGGCAGCAGCTCGGCCTCCGGCGCGCGTGTGCGCCAGCGAATAGCCGAGCTGGACGAAGTCGATGCCCGGCTCGCCGGCGAGGATGCGCGCCAGCTCCTTCAGACGCTCCGGTCGTGTAATGGGTGATCCCGATATAGCGGATCCGGCCCTCTCCTTCATCCGCCGCAGGCTCGCCAGATGGGTGCGCCAATCGACCAGATTGTGGATCTGCATCAAATCGATGACCTCTGAGCGCAGCAGTTGGGCCGAATGCCGCATCTGCTCGAGCCCGCGCTCGCGGCCCGTCGTCCACACCTTGGTCGCGAGAAAGGTGCTGGGCCGCGCCGCTTGCTCGGCCAGAAGATCGCCGGTGACCGCCTCGGCGCGGCCGTACATCGGCGAGCTGTCGATCATCCGGCCGCCGGCATCGAGCAGCAGCCGCAGAACTTCGCGCAACGGGCGCCTGACCGCTGCATCGGCGCCGACGTCAAAAGCCCGCCAGGTGCCGAGGCCGATGACCGGCATCGCCTCCCGGTCGACGGGATCGGGCGGGTCAGCATCAGCGTCGGCGCTGGCGACCCTCGCCCGGCGGCGCCGAACTCCTGGAAGAGCGCGTCGCGCACCGTGTCGAGATCGAGCCCATGCTCGGCGATCAGCGGGCTCGTCTCGACGATGATGTCGTCGATGTCGCTGATCAGCTTGAGCCGCTTGTAGAGATCCTCGGCCCGCAGCCCCAGCCCTCGCCGAGAATTTCCATGAAGTTGACGACCTCGAAGCTGCGCCCGTCGCCGACGTCGCACAGCTCGCGGTGGCAGGCATGATAGATCGTCGCCAATGTCGTCACCCCGGCATCGGCGACCGCAGCGAGCTTCGCGCGCCACCAGCTCGCGCTTGAAGTCCGGCAGTACCGCCAGTGCTGTCTCGCCTGGGTGCCGACGCCGCGGCACATCGATTTCAACGAGCTCGACGCCGGGAACGATCGACAGCAGCTTGCGCACCGCCGCCTGCACCGCGGGCAATACCGGCCGCTCGTGCAACGCCACGCGCTTGTCGACCCGGTGCTTCATCAGCCCGGCGAGGGTCTCGGCGTGATCGGCCAGAAATACCAGAAACGGGTTCAAGTCGAACGGCCGCGCGCCAAAACGGGCTCTCATAGCTCGGCAGAGCCACTTCGCCGATCTGGACTTGGCAGCTCGGGCACCACGACAGCACGGTCGAGGTGCCCGCCGCGGCGAGCCCGTCGATCGTCGTATAGCCGACCCGCCCGGTGTTGGCGAAATCGCCTTCGCGGAACTGGTAGACGCCGCAGCATTGGCCGGGCCGCCCATGACCTCGTAGTCGACCCCGAGGAGATCGAGGGTGTCGAGGCATAACAACGCGATGTGCGGGTCTTCAGGATGTTGCACCCGGTGTAGAAGACGACATCGGGCGGGCTGCGGCGCGGCTGCCGGAGACTGCCCTCTGACGCGGGCCAAGGTGTCCGGCGGCAGCTGCAGCCGCGACAGGATGCGCACGCCGCGGCTCATCGTCTGGAAGCCCTGGCGCCAGCGGGTGTTGCAGCGGCTTGTCGCCAGCCTGCGCCCGGGCGAAGCCGCGGGCGAGCTGCACCATGAAGCGCGCATTGATGCCTCTCGGGGCAGGCGGGGATGCAGCTGCCGCTGCCGCTGCACACCGAGGCCCACGCGCCGCCGCCGCGGTCCCGCTGCCGCCGGTGATCAAATCGACGATGCCGCCCGTGGTTTCCGTCAGCATCGGCCTCGGCGAGCCCGGCCGGCGCCACCATCGGGCAGGCGCGAAAGCACTCGCCGCAGCGCGTGCAGGCGTCGGCGATCGCCTCGCCGCGCGCTCTGAAGTCCTCGAGATACCCGGCTCCCGCGCCGATTTCGGTCATGCTATTCACCCGAGGCTGCTGGCGTTCCCTACCGGATTCGAGCCGGTGTTGCCATGAGAGTGTTCTGGTCATCTGGCAAGCCTACCGGCACATCTTGCCGCCCAAGCAATGCGGCCGTTCCAGACGCTTACGATAAGCTTGCCGAAGTTGCCGTCGAGCATTCCCGATGAACGCTTTGGGCGCCTTGTCCTGCCGTCTACATGGCCCGCTCGCGGCGGCGACCAGCAGGGTCTCGCCCGGCTGCAGCTTCACGATGCAGCCAACGCTTTGCTCTTTTTACAAATGTTTACCAGAGTTAACTGGTCCGGCTTGTCGCGGATCCTAATCCTGCTCGCAGGCAGATCAGCGGCGCCTGGACAATAGAACACGGAAGTGTTCCGGAACCGCTCCAGCAGGGGGATAACAGATGGCAAAAACCGTTGCTGATCAGTTCGCGGAAACCTCGCGGCAGCCGGCGTCAAGCGGATTTACGGCATCGTCGGCGACAGCCTGAACGGGCTGACCGACGCCGCTTCGCCGGCAAGGCAAGATCGAGTGGGTTCATGTCCGGCACGAGGAGGTCGCCGCGTTCGCGGCGGGCGCCGAGGCGCATCTGACGGGCGAGCTCGCCGTCTGCGCCGGCAGCTGCGGCCCGGGCAATCTGCACCTCATCAACGGCCTCTTCGATTGCCACCGCTCGCGCGTGCCGGTGCTCGCGCATCGCCGCGCAGATCCCGTCGGCCGAGATCGGCAGCGGCTATTTCCAGGAGACGCATCCGCAGACGCTGTTCCAGGAGTGCAGCCATTATTGCGAGCTGATCTCCGGCGCCAACCAGATGCCGCGCGCGCTCGAGGTCGCGATCCGCGAGGCGGTCGGCAAGCGCGGCGTGTCGGTGGTGGTGATGCCCGGCGACGTCGCGCTGCAGCCCGCCGCCGATGCGCCGCCGGCCAAGGCCGCCGGGCTTGCTGCCGCCGCCGCCGGTCGTCACGCCGTCAGCAAGCAGGATCTCGATCGCCTGGCGGCGCTGCTCAACGGCGAGAGCCGCGTCACGATCCTGTGCGGCTCGGGATGCCAGGGCGCGCACGATGAGCTGCTGGCGCTGGGCGAGCGCCTCAAGGCGCCGATGGTGCATGCGCATGCGCGGCAAGGAGCACGTCGAGTGGGACAACCCCTACGACGTCGGCATGACCGGGCTGATCGGCTTCTCGTCCGGCTACTACGCGATGCTCGACTGCGACGTCCTGCTGATGCTCGGGACCGACTTCCCTATCGCCAATTCTATCCTCAGGGTCGCGGCGTCCGCATCGCGCAGGTCGATATCCGAGCCGGAGAACATCGGCCGGCGCGCGCGCCGTCGATCTCGGCGTCGTCGGCGACGTCCGCGCGACGCTCGCGGCGCTGCTGCCGCTGCTCGAAGCAGAAGCGCGACGGCACGCATCTCGCCCAGGCGCAGCAGCACTACGCCAGGGCGCGCAAGGCGCTCGACGATCTCGCCGTCGGCACGCCCGGCAAGGCGGCTGATCCACCCGCAGCAGATCGCCAAGGCGATCAGCGACCACGCCGCAGAGGACGCCGTCTTCACCTGCGACGTCGGCCTGCCGACGGTGTGGGCCGCGCGCTATCTCGCGATGAACGGCAAGCGGCGGCTGCATCGGGCTCGTTCTGGCACGGCTCGATGGCCAATGCGATGGCGCAGGCGATCGGCGCCCAGGCCGCGTTTCCCGGCCGGCAGGTGATCTCGCTGTCGGGCGACGGCGGCTTCACCATGCTGATGGGCGACTTTCTCAGCGCTGGCGCAGCACGGCCTGCCGGTGAAGGTGGTGGTGTTCAACAACGGCGCGCTCGGCTTCATCGAGCTCGAGCAGAAATCCACCGGCTTCCTCGATTTCGGCACCGAGCTTCAGAACCCGAACTTCGCGGCAATGGCCGAAGCCGTCGGCATTCGCGGGATCAGGCTCGAAGACCCGGCCGAGGTCGAGGACGGCATCGCCGCCGCCCTCGCCCATGACGGGCCGGTTCTGGTCGATGCGGTCGTCAACCGGACCGAGCTCGCGATGCCGCCCTCCATCACGCTCGAGATGGCGAAGGGCTTCACGCTCTACATGGTCAAGGCCGTGATCAGCGGCCGCGGCGACGAACTGATCGATCTCGCGCGAACGAATCTGTGGCGCTAGTGCCTTTGACGACCGCATTCAAACATTCACCAGCAGCTCCTGGGCTACTGGCATGCTGACGGCTCGCGCCGCATCGGAGAATGGAGGCTGCAATGAAGGCCATACAGCTCACGTGGTTTGGGCGCCAGACGTGCTCGACCTCACCGATGTCCCGACCCCGAAAGTGACAGACGGCAACGCCGTCGTTGTTCGCCTCCGGCGGCTCCAGAAGGCCCGTCGACTGTAACAATGAGGTCTGAATGCTAGAGCCCCACCGATCTCCGCTGGGATCGCTGGCGCTGATCGCCGTCGTCATTGGCGCCGGCGCCGCTGCCTTTGCCTATACGGCGGGATGGTTTTCGCCTGAGCGTCTCACGCCGGGCAAGACTGGTGGCAGCGCTGGCGCCGCCCACCGGCGCCGGCGCTCGGCCATCGCCGCAACCATGCCAAGGGCATCTGCTTCACCGGCGTGTTCGAAGCGAACGGGGCCGGGTCGGCGCTGTCGCAGGCCCAGGTTTTCGCCCGCGGGCAGTATCCGGCGCTCGGGCGCTTCAATCTCGGCACCGCCGATCCGAACGCGCCGGATGCGACGGTCCGGGTGCGGGGCATGGGAATACGGATCTCGACGCCGGACGGGCAGGAATGGCGCAGCGCCATGATCGATCCCCGGTCTTTCCGGTCTCGACGCCGCAGGGCTTCTACGAGCTGCTGCTCGCGTCGGCGAGCAAGGACCCGAACGCGATGAAGACTTTCGCCGCCGCGCATCCGGAGTTCGCGCCGTTCGGCGCTTGGGCCAAGAGCGCGCCCTGGACCGGCAGCTACGCGGAAGAGCGGTTCAACAGCCTCAACAGCTTCATCTTCGTCGACAATTCCGGCGCGGAGCACGTGGTGCGCTGGTCGCTGCTGCCGGCGGCGCAACCGGTCCCGATCTCGCCCGATGATCTCGCCAAGCGCGGCCCCGACTTCCTCGAACAGGAGATCGCCGAGCGCGTCGCCAGCGCGCCGCAGCGCTGGACCATGGTGGTGACGGTCGCCAATCCGGGCGATCCGACCGCGGACCCGAGCAAGGCCTGGCCGGCAGATCGCCGCACCGTCGAGGTCGGCACGCTCGTCGTGCAGCAGATCGAGGCCGAGCGGGACGGCCCGTGCCGCGACATCAACTTCGATCCGACCGTCCTGCCGACCGGCATGCAGGTACGTCGGACGATCCGTTCCCGGCCGCACGGTCGGCCGCCTACGCGAAGTCATATGACCTGTCGCACGGCGGAGGCCAAGGATTATCCCCGAACTGCAACGGGCACCAAGCCATGATCGGCGTCCACCAACGCTTCACCCCGCTCCAGCGCCTGCTGCACTGGCTCATGGCGGTCTGCATCCTGGCCATGCTCTTCATCGGCGTCGGCATGGTGTCCACCATCATGCCGAAATATCTGACGCTCGTTTCGATCCACAAGCCGCTCGGCATCGCCATTCTGGTGCTCGCGCTGATCCGCTTGGCGGTGCGCCTGCGCTACGGCGCGCCGCCGCTGCCGGCCGACCTGCCCGAGCCGATGAAGCTCGCGGCGCACCTGTCGCATTACGCGCTCTATGCCCTCGATGATCGGCATGCCGCTGCTCGGCTGGGGCATGCTGTCGGCCGCCGCCTATCCGGTCGTGCTGTTCGGGGGCGTGCATCTTCCAGCGATCCTGCCGCAGAGCGACAGCCTGCATACGCTGCTCTGGGACGCGCATTTCTATCTGGCTTTCGCGTTCTTCGCCCTGATCCTGATGCATGTCGCGGCGGCGCTGTTCCATGCGCTCGTCCGACGCGACGGCGTGTTCGAGACGATGGCGTCCGTGTCGGTGTCGACTCAGGACGAGCTCGTGCCCGCCGAGTGAAAGAATAGCCCTCAAATCACCGCTTAGGAGGCTGGGTCGCTTAGGGGTCATCCGCAAACGACATCCAAGACGGCATCGCGGCGGCATTGGCGCCATAACTATCTGCGATCGTCTGTGAAAGGGTACCAGTAATGAGCAATCAGCAGCCTCCCCACTCCGCGGCCGACGACTCTAATCATGAACAGGCTGACAAGCCGGTGTTCGCACCCTATGCCGCGCCCGCTGGCGGCTGGGGGCGCTGCACGCCACCGCCAGAGCGCTGCGCGAGCAGAGCGTCGAGCTCAAAGGCTCCAGGGCACTGCTGTCGATGAACCAGCCGGATGGCTTTGACTGTCCCGGTTGCGCCTGGCCCGATCCGCGACATACCAGCTCGTTCGAGTTCTGCGAGAATGGCGCCAAGGCCGTCACCTGGGAGCTGACCAAACGCCGCGTGACGCGCGAGTTCTTCGCGGCCCACACTGTCCGTCAACTGGAACAGGAAAGCGACTACTGGCTGGAGGAGCAGGGGCGTCTGACCGAGCCGATGCGCTACGATCCCGCGACCGACCATTATGTGCCGGTCGATTGGGATGAGGCGTTCGCACTGATCGGCCGCGAGCTCAACGCCCTCGATGACCCGAACGAGGCCGAATTCTACACCTCGGGACGCACCTCGAACGAGGCGGCGTTCATGTACCAGCTGTTCGCGCGCCGCTTTGGCACGAACAACTTTCCCGATTGTTCGAACATGTGCCACGAGCCGACCAGCGTCGGCCTTCCCGAAAGCATCGGCATCGGCAAGGGAACCGTGCTGCTCGACGACTTCGCGCATGCCGAGGCGATCTTCATCATCGGCCAGAACCCGGGCACCAACAGCCCGCGGATGCTGACCGAGCTGCACCGGGCGTCGCGCCGCAGCGTGCCGATCGTCGTGTTCAACCCGCTGCGCGAGCGCGCACTCGAGCGCTTTGCGGCACCCCAGGATCCGGTCGAGATGGCGACGTTGGGCGAGACGAGGATCGCCAGCGAGTATTGCCAGGTCCGCATCGGCGGCGATGTCGCGGCCCTCAAAGGGGTCATGAAGCTGGTGCTGGAGGCGCATGACGAGGCGCTTCGCAACGGCGCTGAACCAGTGCTCGATCTCGATTTCATCGCGCAGCATACACACGGCTTCGAGGCGTTCGCCGACGATCTCCGCCAGACAAGATGGGAAGACATATTGCGCGTCTGCGGCACTGCCGCGCGAACAGCTGGAGCGGGTGGCGGCCGTCTACATGCGGGCGCGCGCCGTTATCGTCGTCTACGGCATGGGGATCACCCAACACCGGCTCGGCACTGCAAACGTGCAGCAGATGGTGAATTTGCTGCTGCTGCGCGGCAATTTCGGCAAGCCCGGGCGCGGGATCTGCCCGGTGCGCGGCCATTCGAACGTGCAAGGCGACCGCACGATGGGCATCGACGAAAAGCCGAAGCCGGAATTGCTCGACCAGCTCAAGAAAGTGTTCGGCTTCGAGCCGCCGCGGGCTCGCGGGCACCACGTCGTCAACGCCGTACAGGCGATGGTGGATGGGCGCGCCAAGGTGTTCATCGGGCTCGGCGGCAATTTCGTCAGAGCCGTGCCGGACTGGACCGTGGCCGAGGCGGCGATGCGCCGCTTGCGGCTGACCGTCGCCGTCAGCACCAAGCTCAACCGCGGCCATCTGGTTCATGGCGAAGAGGCGCTGATCCTCCCTGCTCTGGCGCGCAGCGATATCGACATGCAGGCCGGCGGTCGGCAGTCGGTCACCGTCGAAGACAGCATGTCGATGGTGCATGCATCATCCGGTCTCGTCTACACCGCCGAGCGAGCATCTGAAGTCGGAGGTCGCCATCGTCTGCGGCATGGCGAAAGCCACCTTGCCCGATTGCGGCATCGACTGGGACTCTCTATGCCGCAGACTACAACCGGATCCGCGACAAGATCGAAGAGGTCTTCCCGGAGCTGTTCGCCGATTTCAACAAGCGGATCCGCCAGCCGGGCGGCTTTCACCTGACCACTCCGCCGCGCCAGCGGGTCTGGAACACCGCCACGGGCCGCGCCAATTTTCTGGTCTTTCCCGGGGTCGACGAAGACCCTCCGGTCTCCGACCCCGCAATGCTTCGGCTGGCGACACTGCGAAGCCACGATCAGTACAATACGACGATCTACAGTCTCGACGACCGGTATCGCGGCGTGTTCGGGGGCCGCATGGTGGTGTTCATGAATGAAGCCGACATGCAGGCACGGGGGATCGCGGAGGGCGACATGGTCGAGATCGAATCGCTGGCCGAGGACGGAAAACGGCGGGTCGTGGGCGGCTTCTGGGCAAAACCCCACAGTATCCCGGTAGGCTCGATCGGCGCCTATTATCCGGAGACCAATCCGCTGCTGCCGCTCGCCTATCATGATCTGAAGAGCGGGACACCGGCGGCAAAGTCGATCCCGGTCTTGGTTCGCCCGCAGCCGGCGCAGCTCAATCCCGGTGAATGAGAATGTTTGCGTTGGAGGCCTCGCGTGTCGTGCCGCCGCCGGCGCAACGCGTCCCAGGCAAGCATGGCGCAATGGCTCTACGCTGATCGGGGAACGCACCTTGGCCGAGGAGGTGCCGGTCGCGTTCAGCTATGACGGCGCAGCGCACGCAGTCTTGATGGCGACGCCCGACGATCTCGAGGATTTTGCGCTCGGTTTCAGCTTACACCGAAGGAATTATCACCGCGGCGGCCGAAATAGCGGAACTGGCTGTGGTCAGTGTTGCCGACGGGATCGTGCTGCGAATGTGGCTGACGGGCGACCGATCCGATGCGTTCGCGGCAAGGCGCCGCCGCTTTGTTGGACCGGCCGGATGCGGCATGTGCGGGTTGGAGAGTTTGGCCGAAGCCAATCGCGCAATACCGATGGCGAGTTATGACTTGCAGGTGAGCCGGCAGGACATCGCAGAGGCAGTGGCCGCGCTGCCGGCGAGACAGCAGTTAAACATGCAGACTCGAGCGGTCCACGCCGCGGCGTTTTGGCAACCGGATCAGAGCCTGGTTCTCCGCGAGGACGTAGGACGGCACAATGCGCTCGACAAATTGGCGGGCGCATTGCTGCACAGGCTAGTCGGCCGCCGAGGGCGTCGTTGTACTGTCGAGCCGGATATCCATCGAGCTCGTGCAAAAAGCCGGAATGATGGGGGCGGCTATCATCGTCGGGGTGTCTGCGCCGACGGCTTTGGCCGTCCGCACTGCAGAGTCGACGGGCCTCACCACTCGTGGGCATCGCACGCGACGACGGGTTCGAGGTGTTCACCCATCCCGAGCGGATCACACGATACTGGTGAGGAAATACCAATGGACCTCACGGCGCTTCTCCTGTCCCGACTGCAGTTCGCCTTCACCATCTCGTTCCACATCATCTTTCCGTCCTTCACGATCGGGCTGGCGGCGTGGCTCACCGTGCTCGAGGCGCTGCATCTGTGCGACCGGGCGTCCGGTCTATCGGCGTGGTCTTCGAGTTCTGGCTCAAGATCTTCGGCGTGGCGTTCGGGCTCGGTGTCGTCTCCGGGATCGTCATGGCGTTCCAGTTCGGCACCAACTGGAGCGTGCTGTCGCGAGATGTCCGGACCGATCCAGGGGCCGCTTCTCCTGTACGAGACCTTCACCGCCTTTATGCTCGAGGCGAGCTTCTTCGGCGATCCTGCTGTTTGGCCGCAGCCGCGTGCCGCCGTGGTTCTATCTGTTTTCGACCGCGATGGTGGCGCTGGGAACCACGTTCTCGGCGTTCTGGATCATGGTCAACAACAGCTGGATGCAGGTGCCGGTCGGCTATGTCGATGGAAAACGGCGCCTTCGTTCCGAACGACTGGATCAAGATCATCTTCAGTCCGGTGGTCTGGGTGCGCTTTCCGCACATGCTGCTGGCTTCTTACCTCACCGGCGCCTTCTGCGTCGCCGCGACCGGGGCGTGGTACCTGCTGCGCGAGAATATCCACGCCGAGGCGCGCATCATGCTGCGCATGGGCTTGTATCTCGCCGCCGTGCTGCTGCCGGTCAGCTCTTCTTCGGGCACCTCAACGGCGATTACGTCCACCACTATCAGCCGGCCAAGATTCGCGGCGATCGAGGGCCGCTGGCACGACGAGCAAGCCGGCTAGCGAGGTGCTGATTCGCGATCCCCGATGAGGCAGCGGAGACGCAACCGCTACGCGATCACGATCCGCCGTTCTCGGCAGCCTGATCGGCAGCATGAGCTTCGACTCGAAGGAGGTCGGGCTGACCGAGCTTTCCGCCGCAGGACCGGCCGCCGGTGCTCATCCCGTTCTTCACGTTCCGGATCATGGTCGGCTGCTGGCTGCGTCATGCTGCGGGCTCGCCTGGCTCGGCATCGTATCTGAGTCCACAAGGCAGCGCATCGAGCACAACCGGCTGCTGCTCTGGGCGACGTTTCCTCAGCTTCCCGCTGCCCTTCATCGCGATCATTGACCGGCTGGTTCACGGCCGAGGTCGGCCGTCAGCCCTGGGTGGTCTATGGCGTTCTGCGGACCGCCGACGCCATGACGCCGTTCCTGACGGCGCGCGCGGCGACGATCTCGCTGGTCGTCTTCTGCGCCGTCTACACCTTCATCTTCGCGTTCGGCACCTTCTACATCTACCGGCTGCTGCGCACGGGTCCTGCCGGACAGCCTGGTTCTGCCGCCGTCTGCCGCGGTTCCCAACCGCCCGATGTCGGTCGTCGATGAGCACCGCCTCACGCAGAGCACTCGATCACGTCGCCGCAGGAGAATAGCCATGGTCATGTTCTGGGTCTCGCATTCTGGCCGTCAGCATTCTGCTCTACGTGCTGCTCGACGGCTTCGATCTCGGCGTCGGCATTCTGTTCGGCCTGACGCGCGACGAGACGAGCGCGGCGCGCGATGATGAGCGCGGTGGCGCCGATCTGGGACGGCAACGAGACCTGGCTCGTGGTCGACCGGCGTGGTCCTCTGGGGCGCCTTTCCGGTCGTCTATGCGACGCTGTTCTCCGGCGTTCTATCTGCCGCTTCTGCTCATGCTGGCGGGGCTGATCCTGCGCGGCGTGGCGTTCGAATATCGCTACAAGACGCGAGCGGATGCGGTGGATCTGGGACGCCGGCTTTGCCGGCGGATCGCTCGTCGCGCAGCGTTCATGCAGGGCTTGACGGTCGGCGCCCTCGTGGAAGGGCTGCCGATCACCAACGGTCAATATGCCGGTGGCGAATTCGGCTGGTTCAGCCCGTTTGCGGTGCTGTGCGGCATCGGCCTGTGTCTCGGCTATGCCCTGCTCGGCGCCTGCTGGCTGGTCAAGAAATGCGAAGCCGATGTCCGCGAGGCGGCGCTATCGCCTGATCCCGTATCTGTCGGTTGGACTGCTCGCTTTCCTGGTCGTCGTCTTCGCCTATGCGCTGGCCGAACACCTTCCGGTCATGCAGCCGATGGATCGAGCGGCCGTATCTGTTTGTCTTCCCGGCGATCGGCGTCGATCGCGGCGCTCGTGCGGCCGCGAGCGTTCGGCACCGCCGGGATGGAGTGCCGTTCTACATGGTCGCACTGATCTTCGCGGCGGCGTTCGGCACGCTGGCGATCTCGTTCTGGCCCTACATGATCCCGTTCTCGATCACCGATCGACGAAGCCGCCGCGCCGCATTCCAGTCTCGCCTTCATGTTCTGGGGCGCGGGTCTCTTCGTCTTCCCGCTGATGCTGCTCTACACGGTCGATCAGCTACAGCGTCTTCAGAGGCAAGGTCCGGCCAACCGCCGACCACTGCTGAATAAGGGCAACGACATGGCAGCCAGTCCTGGACCAGAACAAGGGTCTCAATGATACGCTGTATCCGGCTTTGGACCGGGGACGACGACAACTCGTACTTCGAGGAAGGCGTAATTGACCTTTCCAAGGGCGAACGCGGTGACATTCTCAGCGGCACCGTCGACGTCGTTAGCATCTCGTTCCGCGAGACTAGAGCCGGTGGCGCCTTCGAATGGCACGACGCGCCGGCCCGCCAGTTCGTCATCACACTAAGCGGCACGCTCGACTTCCAGACGCGCACGGGCGAGCACTTCATGCTGCACCCGGGCGACATCCTCCTTGCCGAGGACACCGCAGGAACCGGGCACAGCTGGAAGCTTGTCGACGAGAATCCCTGGCGCCGGGCCTACGTGATCCTTGGCCCAGGCGTCGAGGCGCCGTTCGTCGCCAACTCGCCCAGTTCGTCGCCAAGCTGACCAATAGGGAGGCCCTTCATGATCCAGACCCAAAACCCTGGCGCACTCGATGTCGTGCTGATCGGCGCGGGCATCATGAGCGCCACCCTTGGCACCGTGCTCAAGGAGCTCGAGCCCTCGCTCAGCATCACCATATTCGAGACGCTTGAGGATTGCGGGCAGGAGAGCTCGCAGGCCTGGAACAATGCGGGTACCGGCCACGCGGCCAATTGCGAGCTGAACTACACGCCTCAGCGCGCAGACGGGAGCGTCGACATCTCCGAAGCGCTCAAGGTCAACACAGAGTTCGATCTGTCGCGCCAGCTGTGGTCCTACCTGATCCGCAAAGGCGCAATCCCGGACCCGCGCGCTTTCATCCATCCCTGCCCGCACATGAGCTTCGTGTGGGGGAAGGACAATGTCGCCTTCTTGCGCAAGCGCTTCGAGGAGATGTCCGCGAGCCACTGCTACTACGGAATGGAGTACACCGAGGATCGAGCCAAGATCGCCGAATGGGCTCCGCTGATCATGGACGGCCGCGGGGACGAGGAGCCGTTCGCGGCGACTCGCATCATCACGGGTACGGATGTCGACTACGGCGCGTTGACTCACTTGCTGGTAAAGCATCTTTCCGCCCAGCCCGGCGTTTCAGTGCGTTACAAGCATCGCGTCGTGGATCTGGACCGTGAGGACAACGGCGCTTGGCGGGTGGATATCGAGGACGTCGACACGTTGGAGCGCCACGCAGTGTCGTCCAAATTCGTCTTCATCGGCGCGGGTGGAGGTGCCATCGAGCTGCTCCAGAAGTCGCGCATCCCCGAAGGCCATGGGTATGGCGGCTTCCCGGTCAGCGGGATCTGGCTGCGGTGCGACGAGAGTGCGGTAAGCGACCGCCATCACGCCAAGGTGTACGGAAAGGCGGCGCAGGGATCGCCGCCGATGTCGGTGCCACACCTCGACACCCGCATCATCGAAGGCAAGAAGTCGTTGCTATTCGGACCCTATGCCGGCTTCTCCAGCAAGTTTCTGAAGCACGGTTCGCGGACCGACCTTTTCGAGTCAATTACGCCCGGCAACATCGTGCCGCTGCTGGCAGTGGCGCGAGACAACATCGCGCTGACTGAATATCTGATTGGTCAGGTCTTCCAAAGCTCGGCACACCAGTTCGCGGCCCTTCGCCAATTCTTTCCCAAGGCCGCTCGAAACGACTGGCGCGAAGCGGTCGCAGGGCAGCGCGTCCAGATCATCAAGCCCGACGAACAGAGGGGCGGCTTGTTGGAGTTCGGCACCGAACTGGTCGCAGCCGAGGACAAATCCCTTGTCGCCTTGCTCGGCGCCTCGCCAGGCGCGTCCACCGCAGCCTTCATCACTGTCAGCGTGCTCGAAAAGTGCTTCGCGAGCGAACTCACCGAGAGCGGATGGCTCCCCAAGCTAAGGGAGATCATTCCGACATACGGGATCGATCTCGCTCAGGATGCAGACGCCTGCCGCAAGACCCGCGCGGATACTGCCGGCATCCTGAAGGTAGAGAATATTTGATTCGGGCCCCAGTCGACCAGCCTCGTCACCGAAGCGGGCGTCTTAAATTACGCGATTTGAGGATGATTGAGCCTTGATCGTGCGAGTTGAGCAGAGGAGGAAGAATAGCCATGGAACGCCCACTGTCGCCATTCATGTTCCCGACGTGGTACCGCTTTCAGATCACGTCGGTGCTGTCGATCCTGCACCGGCTGACCGGCATTGCGCTGGCCGTGGGCTCGATCCTGCTCGCCTGGTGGCTGGTCGCCGTGGCCGCCGGCGGCGAGGTGTTCGCGGCGACGCACGCCTTTATCGCCTCGCCGATCGGGGTGCTGCTGTTGTTCGGCTGGTCGGTCGCGTTCTTCTATCACCTGTGCAGCGGCATCCGGCACCTGGCTTGGGATGCCGGCTACGGCTTCGAGATCCGCGACGCCTATCGCAGCGGCTACGCCGTGCTCGCCGCGACCGTCGTGCTGACCGTGCTCGCCTGGCTCTACGTATTGCTGGCCTAGGAGGCGGCGATGGCAAACACGCGCTCTTTGTCGAATGCAACCGCGCTGCGCGATGAAAACGTGCTTCGGCGCGTCCGCCATCTCGGCAGCGCCCGCGACGGGCTTGCAGGAGTGGCGGCTGCAGCGCAGGACGGCGCTCGCGCTCATTCCGCTCGGGCTCTATTTCGTCGCCTCGATGCTGCGGCTCGCCACGTCGGACCAAACGACCGCGGCCGCATGGCTCGCCTCGCCGGTGCCGGCGCTGCTTGACCATCCTCTTCGTGCTGGCATTGCTGGCGCATGCGGTGGTGGGCATGCGCTCGGTCCTTGTCGATTACGTGCACACCCGCGCCCGGCTGGTTGCCGCCGAGCTGCTGGTGCGCGGTGCTGCGGTGGTGCTCGCGGGCGCCAGCGTGCTCGCCGTGCTCAAGCTCTTTCTCGGCCGGTAGGGAGGCAAACAATGCCCGACAGCTACGACATCATCGACCATTCGTTCGACGTCGTCGTCCTCGGCGCCGGCGGCGCCGGATTGCGCGCGACACTCGGCATGGTCGCGGCGGGGCTCAACACCGCCTGCGTCACCAAGGTCTTCCCGACGCGCAGTCACACGGTCGCCGCGCAGGGCGGCATCAGCGCCGCGCTCGGCAATATGGAAAAGGACGATTGGCGCTGGCACATGTTCGATACGGTCAGGGGTTCCGACTGGCTCGGCGACCAGGACGCGATCGAATACCTGTGCCGCGAGGCGGTCCCTGCGGTCATCGAGCTCGAGCATTTCGGCGTGCCGTTCAGCCGTACCGAGGCCGGCACGATCTATCAGCGCCGCTTTGGCGGGCACACGACCGAATATGCCAAGGGCGACATGGCCTATCGGGCCTGCGCCGCCGCGGACCGCACCGGCCACGCCATCCTGCACACGCTCTACCAGCAGTGCCTCAAGCACCAGGCGCGCTTCTTCATCGAGTATTTCGCCATCGACCTGTTGATGGACGAGGACGGCGCGTGCCGCGGCCTGCTCGCCTGGTGTCTCGAGGACGGGTCGATCCACCGCTTCCGCGCCAACATGACCGTCATTGCGACCGGCGGGTGCGGCCGGGTCTACCAATCCTGCACCTCGGCGCACACCTGCACCGGCGACGGCAACGCGATGGTGCTGCGCGCCGGGCTGCCGTTGCAGGACATGGAATTCATCCAGTTCCACCCGACCGGCGTCTATGGCGCGGGCGTTTTGATTACCGAGGGCGCCCGCGGCGAGGGCGGCTATCTGACCAACAGCGAGGGCGAGCGCTTCATGCCCAAATATGCGCCCCGCGAGAAGGACCTGTCCTCGCGCGACGTGGTCAGCCGAGCCGAGGCGATCGAGATCCGCGAGGGCCGCGGCGTCGGCGAGAAGAAGGACCACATCTACCTGCATCTCGAGCAGCTGCCGGCGGATGTCCTCGATCGCGCGCCTGCCCGGCATCGTCGAGACGGCGCGCATTTTCGCCGGCGTCGATGCGCACAAGGAGCCGATCCCGGTGATACCGACCGTCCATTACGTCATGGGCGGCATCCCGACCAACGATCAGGGCCGAGGTCGTCTGTCCGACCAAGGACGACCCCGATGCGGTCGTGCCGGGTCTGATGGCGATCGGCGAGGCGGCGTGCGTCTCGGTGCATGGCGCCAACCGGCTCGGCACCAACAGCCTGCTCGACCTGATCGTATTCGGGCGCGCGGCAGCGCTGCGCGCGGCCGAGATCGATCAAGCCGGGATCACGCGTGCGCGGAGGCGAACGGCCACTCGCAGGAGCGCGCGATGCAGCGCTTCGACAGGATCCGCCACAGCAAGGGCGGCAACAAGCCCGGCGAGGTCCGCCCGCAGATGCAGGAGGCGATGCAGTCGAGCTTCGGCGTGTTCCGCCGCGGCGACACCTTGAAGGAGGGGCTGGATAAGCTGGCAGGCCCTGCGCGATCCGCTCGAGCGCGTTACGGTCGACGACGACTCGCTGCTGTGGAACGTCGCGCTGGTCTCGGCCCTGGAGCTCGCCAATCTCGCGGATCAGGCGGTCGTGATTGCCCATTCCGCCGCTGCGCGCGCACCGAATCGCGCGGGGCACATGCGCGCGAGGATTTCCAGAAGCGCGACGACAAGAATTGGCTGAAGCACACCGTGCGCGTGGAAGGACGAGGACTGGAACGTCACCTTCGCCTACCGCCCGGTGCATCTCAATACGCTCTCCAACGAGGTGCAGAGCTTTCCGCCCGCCGAGCGCACCCACTAGCACGTCGGGTACGTCGATGCGGCAAGGCGCATCACGAACAGGAGAGTCTCGAAATGTCCGAGTTCACGCTTCCCGCAAATTCGAAGGTCGGCGAAGGCAAGCACTGGGCGGCTCCGCAACCGGCCGAGCACGTCAAGAGCTTCCGGATCTATCGCTGGGACCCGGCGAAGAACGCCAACCCGACGATGGATACGTTCGACATCGATCGCGATCACTGCGGGCCGATGGTCCTCGATGCGCTTGGTCAAGATCAACGACCAGATCGACCCGACACTGTCGTTCCGGCGGTCCTGCCGCGAAGGCGTGTGCGGCTCCTGCGCGATGAATATCGACGGGGTCAACACGCTGGCCTGTCTGACCCCGATGGACAGCCTCAAGAAGGGACGAGCCGGATCACGCCGCTGCCGCACCTGCCGGTGCTGAAGGATCTCGTCCCCGACCTCACCGGGTTGTACGCGCAGTACGAGCTGATCGAGCCATGGCTGCAAACCGACCAGCCGCCGCCGGACCGCGAGCGCCAGCAGTCGCCAGAGGAGCGCGCCAAGCTCGACGGGCTGTGGGAGTGCATCCTCTGCTTCTGCTGCTCGACCTCGTGCCCGAGCTACTGGTGGAACCAGGACCAGCTATCTCGGCCCGTCGATCCTGCTGCAATCCTATCGCTGGCTCGCCGACAGCCGCGATCAGCGCACCGGCGAGCGCCTCGACCGGCTCGAGGACCCGTTCCGGCTCTATCGCTGCCACACGATCATGAACTGCACCAGGACCTGCCCGAAAGGGCTCAACCCGGCGCGCGCGATTTCCAACACCAAGCGAATGATGGCCGAGCGCGGGTGAGGTCCCAGGCTGTATCGAACCATGCACCCATTGGAGATTGATGATGACCAGAGCAACCACGGAACACCCCACCGGCTATGCACTTCTTCATAACCCGCGTTTGAACAAGGGCACGGCATTCACCGAGGCCGAGCGTCGCGCATACGGTCTCGAAGGCTTGCTGCCGCCCGCCGTCACCACCATCGAACTGCAGGTGGCGCGCCGGCACGCCGAGATCGCCAATCTCGAGAACGATCTGCAGAAATACCTCGTGTTGTCGGACCTGCAGGCCCGCAACGAAACGCTATTCTACGCAGTCCTTATGTCGGATCCGGCCACCTACATGCCATTGGTCTACACGCCGACGGTCGGTGAGGCATGTCAGAAATTCGCTCACATCTTCCGCGAGGCGCGGGGCATCTATCTGCCGATCACCGCGCATGGCCGGGTCCGCGACATTCTCCAGCACTGGCCCGACAAGGACGTGCGCTTTATCGTGGTGACCGACGGCGAGCGCATCCTCGGCTTGGGCGACCTCGGGGCAGGGGGCATGGGCATCCCGATTGGGAAGCTCGCTCTGTGCACGGCTTGTGCCGGCGTGCCGCCGCAATACTGCCTGCCGGTCGTTCTCGATGTCGGCACGAACAACCAAGCTCTGCTCGACGACCCGCTCTACTTCGGCCACCCGTGGCGTCGAGCAACAGGGTGATTCCAGCAGCTGCGCGGGTTCTTCTGCGAGCCCGGCTTCGAATGGCACCCCGTCCATGCTCGCTGAGCGCGACCAGGGGTCCCGCCGCGCTTCGTCGTTCAGGTGAAAAGCGCCATCGGCCGCGAGCACGAACCCGGAGGACTCGGCGAGAGCGCGCAGTTTCGTTCCGAGCAACCCCATGGCTTCGTTCGGGACGACATTGGGGCTCGATGGCGACATCGTGATCTGCGCAAAACGCGTCCAGCTCCGCGGCGGTGGCCAGGGCGGCGTTCTCGTCATTCGCGAACTCCACGGTCGCGCCGAGGTCCGCGGCGGACGCCTGCAACAGTTCACCGAAATCGCGCGACCTGGGCGACGGACAACGGTCCGCTGCGATCGGAAACGAGCTGAACGTCGAAGCGGGCTTCCGGGGCGCTCTCGGTGGTCGGGTCCACGATCGGCCGCCACGGACTCTCCTGGCCCCGTCGCGGACCTCGACGCGTACCGGCTTGCCGATGCCTGCGACGCGCCTTTCGGCGAGCTCTGCCAGCGCAACCCCGCTCATGGGACCGGCCGCCGCGAGCCGCGCGCGGTAGTCGATGGTGCTGTCCCCGGCACGACGTGGACTGGCTCGCGGCGGACCGGGACCGCCGGCGCAGGGATGACGACGGTCGGTTCCACCCGCGTGCAGCAACCACGGCTTCCCGCGATCCGACGGGTTCCGGAGTCTTCACATCCGCTGCCGGCTTGTCCTCCGCGACCGGCCTCCTGCGCGGCTCGACCCGCTCCTCGGACGGCGGCGGTTCCACTGGCAAAGCCGTCCCGGCGCGGCCTTCTCGACTGGGGCGAGGCATCTCGCTACCTGTTTTCCGTCGAAAGCGCCGCTCCTGGTTCCAGTTGAACAGGTAGACGCCCGCCACCACGAGCACGCCGATTACGATCAGGACTCGAGTTGCCGATCACTCGTTCGAAAGCCTACGCCGTCGCCTCTTCCTGCATTCTCATCGCCTGCTTCCACGTCCACCGCCACCACCCGGGATACGCCAAGCTCCTGCATCGTCACCCCGGACAAGCTGTTCGGCGAACTCCATGGTGATCTTGTTGTGGCTGATGACATGAACTGGGTATGCGTGGCCATCTTCTTCAGCAGTCCGGCAGAACTGCTCGGTGTTCGTATCGTCGAGCGGCGCGTCGACCTGTCAGAGCAGAACGGTGCAGGATTCAGCAGGAACAGGGAAAACACCAGCGACAGCGCCAGAGCGCCTTCTCGCCACCGGAGAGCAAATGGATGGAAGTGTTCTTCTTGCCCGGGGGCTGCGCGATCACCTGCAGATCCCGCTGTCCAGAATCTCCTCGCCGGTCAGGACCAGCTTTGCCTGTCCGCCTCCGGAGGAAGCGCAGGAACATCTCGCGGCCAGATGTGCATTCACCTGCTCGAAGGTGGCAAGCAGCCGTTCCCGCGTCTCCCGATCGATGCGGCTGAATCGCCGATTCCAGCGTGTCCATCGCTTCGGTCAGGTCGGCGGACTGGGCATCGAGGCAGTTCTTCCGCCTCGGTTGCCGCGTTGCAGGCTCTCTCGACGGCGGCGAGGCGTTCCACCGCGCCCGGGGCCGCGATCTCGCCGTCGAGGCGGGCGATCTCGCCGTTCAGCGCACCGAGCGCATCGCCCTTCTCCAACCGGCCGGCAAGCGCGGCCTCATCGGCTCCCGTTTCCTCGAGCTGATGCGCGAGACTCTCTTCGTTGAGCCGCGCCTCCTGTTCCTTCAGCCGCAGTTCACCGATGCGCTCGCGCACCGGATCGAGTTTCTGCTCCGATGCGAAGCTGCTCCTCCTCCCGCTCCCCCGCAGGCTCGCCTCGGCCGCCTCCACGGCTCGCCTGCCGTCGGCCATCTTCGCCCTCGCGTTCACTCCGCCGCGCGAGAGACACCTGGAGCGCCTTTCGCCGAGCGGCGCCTCGTCGAAGCTGCATGAGAAGGTTCCGTCTTCAGCTCGGCGAGGCTCACGGCCTCCACGCGTCGCCTCGCTCCTCGATCAACGCTGCTGGTTCTCCAGCTCGTCCAGCTTGGCGGCGCAGGTCTTGCGCTGGAATTCGGCTTCCTGACAATCCCGTTCGGCGCCCGCCGTTTCGCGTCGCTGACGCTCAAGAAGAGCCTGCTCGGCGCCTGCAAAGGCGCCCCCGGCAGCGCCACCGAGACGCGAACGGGCAACGCTGAGCCTCTTCGCCGAAGCGCAAAAGGTTCGAATCCGCAGCGTCGCGCTGAGTGGTTTCGAGGGCGATCTGATCGTCGATCTCGGTGAGCTCGCGCTCGATCTGCGCATCCCGGCTTCGGGCCCGCTCTCCCTGATCCGTAAGCTTCAGATGATCGAGCTGCATCTGGTGGCGACCCTGGCGCAGCGCCTCGAGCTGCTGGCGCGCGTCCTCGATCTCCTGTCGATCCGCGCGCAGCGTCTCGTCCACCGCGTCGCGCTCGACCGCTGACGGGTGAGCAGAGCTTCCTGATCCGTCAATTCGACGCGCAGATGCTCGATTTCCGCTGTCGGCTGATGACCCCGTGAAGATCCGATTCAGGCGCATGAAACACCACGCTCTGGCGCGTGAACAGATGCCCGCTGCGGCACACGATCAGCTCACCCGGCTGGAGGCGGTGCCGGGCCGCAAGTGCTTCGTGGCTCCTGTCCGCAAGGTAGACTGGCGCCAGCCACTCCTCGAGCAGCGATTGCGCGGAGGGTCCTTCGCAGCGTACGAAATCGATCAACCGTGGAAGTCCGCGGTCCGGCGCCGCCATCGGCACCGTGGGGGTGCCTCCGGCGGTGCCGAATATCGCAGAAGAAGCTTTCCGGGAGGCCGATCGGAGAACAAGGTCTCGGCCCGTGCGAGGTCGCCCACGTCGACCGCGTTCAGCCTCTCGCGCGCAGCACCGACTCCGAGCTGCTGTCCTCCCATCCTTCCTCGATGTCGATGCGCTGCCAGAGCCTCGTCAGCGCGTCCATGCCGTGGCGCGTGAGCCACTCGCCCAGACGCTGACTGTTTGCGACCCGGCTCTGGAGTTGCTCGAGGGCATTGAGCCGCGCGCTCGTCTTCGCCAATGCCTGCGTTGGGCGTTCTCGACCGCGGCGGCGGCCACGCGCGCCCGCTCCACGCGGCCTGGGGAAGCGGCCTGCTCCATGCGCACGAGCCTCTCCGTCCTGGTCGGCGCCGATCTCCGTGTCCATGCTTGCGATGCCGTTCCCCAACGCGGCCAATGCCTGACCGTCGGGGTGGGCAAGCGCACTGCGCTCATCGAGCAGTCGGGCGCGGCGGTGCGAGTGCTGGGTGAGCAGCTTCCGGGAATGTTCGCAGCGGGTCTCCTCGACGCGCCAGGTCTGCTCGATTTCCGACAGGGACCGGGCGGCATCCTCTGCCTCGGTCTGGCATGCCGAGCGGAACTCCGTTTCTGCTTGCCTGGCATGTCGGCGCGCGCCGCATCGAGGCGCTGGCGCACTGCTTCGACGGCTGCCACGGTCCCCGTGAGTTGCGATTCCCACTGTCCGCGGGACGCGCGCAGGTCTCCTCACTCTGGCTGCGCCCCCTGCTCGATCCGACTCTCGATCGATGCGATGCGCTGCTCCGTACGGCTGTGATTGTCCCGGACGAAGATTCGAGCTCCTGCTCGATCCTCAGCAACCTCGGCGTGCCCGCTTCGTAAAGCTCACCCTGAAAGACGTGCAGCGCATCGCTCGCCGCGTAGTGATCCGCGCGCAGCTGCTCAGGCGCCGCTCGATCTCTCGCAGGCGCGCCGTATCGCCTTCGAGCTCGATCAGCACGCGGTCCAGTTCCCGTTGCAGACGTCCGCGCTGGCTAGCGATTTCCTGCTTCTTCACATACCACAGAAGCTGGTGCGTGCCGGCAAGGTCGGCCTGCAGATCGCATGACGCTGAGCCACTTCCCGGCCTGGGCGCGCAAGGTGCGCGAGCTGGTTTCCGAGCTCGCTCCGGATGTCTTCGACCCGGGTCAGGTTCTCGCGGGTGTCGGCGAGCCGAAGCTCGGTCTCCCGCCGCCGCTCCCGGTACTTCGAAACGCCGGCAGCTTCTTCGAGAAACACCCGGATCTCTTCGGCTTGGCCTCGACGATGCGGGAGATGGTGCCCTGCTCGATGATCGCGTACGCGCGCCCCCGAGGCCCGTGCCCAGGAAGATGTCGGCGACATCCCGCCGCCGCACGTGAAGATTGTTGACGTGATAGCTGGAGTCGCCGTCGCGCTGGAGCACGCGCTTGATCGGCGATCTCCGCATACTGGGACCAGGCGCCGCCCGCCTTGCCGAGGTTGTTGTCGAAGTGCAGCTCGACGCTGGCGCGCCCGGCGGGTTCGCGCGTTCGCCGGCAGCCGTTGAAGATGACGTCCTGCATGGTCTTCCCACGCAGGTGGCGCGCGGACGATTCGCCCAGCACCCAGCGCACCGCGTCGATGACGTTCGACTTCCCGCAACCGTTCCGGACCGACGATGCCCACGATGTTTCCAGGCAGTGCGACCTGGGTGGGATCGACGAACGATTTGAAGCCAGCGAGCTTGAGGTGGGTCAGGCGCAAGTGAGGTCGGCGGGGTAGTTATAATACGAAACCTCTGCCGCATGTGTCCGTTGCAGCGCGCCTTCACGCCACCTCACACTCGTCAGAGGTTTGCATACCGGATTTTACTCTAACTCGAAGAGCGGAAGAATGCCGAATCGACCGCGCCGGACCCTGGAAACGTTCGACAATCCCCATCCCCGGCGGGACTTCGTGATTTACATGGAGATTCCGGAGTTTACGTGCCTGTGCCCGAAGACCGGTCAGCCCGACTTCGCCACCCCTCGAACTTGCCTATGTTCCGGACCGCAAGTGCGTGGGAGCTGAAGAGCCTCAAGCTCTACATCTGGTCTTTTTCGAACGAGGGCGCCTTCCACGAGGCCGCCACCAACCGCATTCTCGATGACCTAGCGGCTGCGACCAAACCTCGCTTCATGCGGCTCACCGCACGGTTCAACGTGCGCGGCGGCATCTTCACCCACGTGGTCGCCGGAGCACCGGAAG
>ERZ1370068.9527-contig-830_pt1 | contig 42249 bp, 70 predicted proteins | sample MGYA00561227_ERZ1370068 | MGnify/ENA primary metagenome ERZ1370068 (study PRJEB38410, sample SAMEA6850437) | metagenome | study: Metagenomic assessment of the ecological functions of the soil: analysis of the soil microbiota associated with the... | reverse complement strand
AGCAGGAAAAGAGAAAACCCATATAACAAAGAAAGAAAAAGAAAGAAGAGAAAGATATAAGAAAGAGAAAGAAGAAGAAACAAACAAAGTTAAAGTTATATATAAAGAAAGCATATGCTGCTGCGGTATATGCTGCTCACAGCCATACTAAGGCTGTTAAGCTACTGCTATGCTATGCTGTTGCTATGAAAGTAGCAGAGTAGAGTATGGAAAGGCAGCATAAGCAAGAGTAAACACATACAAAGAAAGAAAGATAAGAAAGAAAGATATGCAAGCAGAATGCTGCACCATTGAATGTTTTCAGAGAGTTATTGTTGTTAATACTTTTCACGCTTAACACAACATACGTTATCATTACACATTAATACATCATTGTTGTTATTGCTTACATAATACATGCTGTTGCTGTTTATGCTGCAGAAACAGCAGACAGAGAAAGAAAGAAAGATATAGAAAGAAGAAAGGTTAATAAGAAAGAAATAACGTTACAAGTTACAAGAGCAATATACAAGTTGTTAATATTGCAAGAAAGATGAGAGTATTGTGAGCCTGGAGGGGTGCCGGGAACCGCCGGAGCCCGACGGCATCCTAAACTTCTTTGGCACGTCCGGCTGCCGCACCCCCACGTCGTGCGGCGGTGGCGGCACCAATATCCTGGACCAGCGCGGCCGCGTTACGGATGACGCCGTCGCGTATGGCGCTTCGCGGGTCCCCTGAGGAATCTGACCCGCCGGATCGCCGTCTATTGGGCCATGCGGCCTGACGGCGGATGACATGAAACTGCGCAACTTCGGGGGCGACATCGGCCCGCAACGCGTCGATAATGCCAACGGGTTCGATTTCGACACCGGATTCGGATTCGTGGACGCGCAGCGGGCGCTGCGCGCGACCCGCGGCTTCTAACAAGCCCCGAGGTTTGCCAGACAAGCCGGTCGCGGCCGCCGGCATCCGCTCAGCGCGGGTGCCGGCACTTTGCAGAAATGGAGTCAGCTAACACATGTTTTCAACTGCGCGCGCAGTGATCTCGATCAGTCTGCTTTCCCTTCCCGGCGCGGCCCTGGCGCAAGCCGGACCCAGCGATCCCCAGATCATCGCCGCCGCTCCCACGGCCAAGATCAACGTCGGCGCGCAGCAAGCTCGCCGGCCAGATGGTCGCCACCGCTGCGCGTCGGTGACGACGGGCGGGTGCGCGACGTCGCGGTCACCGAAAACACCGCCGAGAGCGCGTTCGAGCCGCAGCTCGTCAAGGTTCTGCAGAGCGCGCGTTTCCGTCCGGCCATCGACGCGAACGGCCAGCCCGTCGAGAGCAGCGTCGACGATGAAGGTCGAGCTGCGGCCGTCCACGGGCGCCGACGCCCAAGCCGGTCGCGCGCGAAGCCCGATCCGCAGCTCACCGACAAAGAGAAGGCGCGCATCCGCAAGATGAAGCTGCTCGGACTTCATCTGGGAATGGGAGCTCATGCGCAGACGAAGCCGACGACGCGGCCGCCACCGAATTCATGCCGCGCATCGCCATCGCCATGTATGCCGCGGCGCGCACCGAGGCGGGCGAATACGTCGACGCGAAGGTGTGGAAGGCCTCGGCCAAGGCGCTCAAGGAATCCGCCGATCGCTGCGGCGAAAATCCGACGGCGCCGTTCTGGGATGGCGTCTTCAAGACCGTCCTGGACGAAGCCGTGCCGAAGTGAGCCCGTGCTCTCCTCCAATGAATCGATTGATTTCGCCCGGCGAATCCTTCAAGCTGCACGGCATCATGTACGCACTGTCGATCCGCGGGCTCACCAAGACCTACAAGAACGGCGTGCAGGCACTCAAGGGCGTCGATCTCGACGTGGAGCAGGGCGATTTCTTCGCCTTGCTAGGGCCCAACGGCGCCGGCAAGACCACGCTGATCGGCATCCTCACCTCGCTGGTGAACAAGTCGGCGGGCACGGTGAGCGTGTTCGGCCACGACCTCGACCGCGAGCTCGAGGCGGCCAAGGCCTGCATCGGCATCGTGCCGCAGGAAATCAACTTCAACCAGTTCGAGACGCCGCAGACCATCGTGGTCAACCAGGCCGGGCTTCTACGGCATCGAGCGGCCGCTGGCGCGCGAGCGCGCCGAGAAATATCTGTCGCTGCTGCAGCTCTGCGACAAGCGCAACAAGATGGCGCGCGGCCTGTCCGGCGGCATGAAGCGCCGCCTGATGATCGCGCGCGCGCTGGTGCACGAGCCGCGCCTGCTGATCCTCGACGAGCCCACCGCGGGCGTCGACATCGAGATCCGCCGCTCGATGTGGGAGTTCCTGCGCGAGATCAATGCGCGCGGCACCACCATCATCCTGACCACGCACTATCTCGAAGAAGCCGAAACCCTGTGCCGCAACATCGCCATCATCAATGGCGGGCTGATCGCCGAGCGCGATCGCATGTCGACGCTGCTGCGCAAGCTGCAGGCCGAGACCTTCGTGCTCAACCTGCGCGAAGCCGTGCGCAGCGTGCCGCAGGTGCCGGGCTACGAGTTCGAGCTCATCGACGAGCACACGCTCGAGGTCGAAGTGTCGAAGGAGCAGAGCCTCAACGAAGTGTTCGCCAAGCTCATCGGCGCAGGGCATCGGCGTGCTCTCCATGCGCAACAAGGTCAACCGGCTCGAAGAGCTCTTCATGAAGCTGGTCGAGCGCAAGCCCGGCGTCGCGAGCGCGTCGCCATGAGCGACGCTGCCGCGCAAGTCGCCGCCGCCGACTCCGCCAGGTCACTGCGGCAGGCGCGCTGGATCGGCTTCAAGACCATCATCATCCGCGAGTACGGCCGCATCATCCGCATCTGGGCGCAGACCATCGTGCCGTCCGCGGTCACCTCGGCGCTGTACTTCGTCATCTTCGGTAGTTTGATCGGCCAGCGCGTCGGGGCTCATGGACGGCGTGCCCTACATGCAGTACATCGCGCCCGGGCTCATCATGATGGCCGTGATCACCAACTCCTACGGCAACGTGGTGTCGTCGTTCTTCGGCGCGAAGTTCGGCAAACACGTCGAGGAGATGCTGGTCGCGCCGCTGCCCAACTGGATCATCGTCGCTGGGCTACGTCGGCGGCGGTCTGGTGCGCGGCTTCGCTGGTCGGGCGGCGCGGTCACCATCGTCTCGCTGATCTTCACGCACGCTGCACCGTGCATCACGCGCTGGTGATCCTCGCGCGCCGTGGTGCTCACCTCGGTGGTGTTCTCGCTCGGCGGCTTCATCAACGCGCATGTTCGCCAAGAACTTCGACCAGGTGAACTGGATTCCCGACCTTCGTGCTCACGCCGCTCACGTATTTCGGCGGCGTGTTCTATTCCATCTCGCTGCTGCCGGAGTGGGCGCGGCACATTTCGTACGCGAACCCCATCCTGCACATGGTGAACGCGTTCCGTTACGGCTTCCTCGGCACCAGCGACGTCAACGTGTACGTCGCCTTCGCGCATCATGCTGGCGTCGGCGGTGGTGCTGTTCGCGGTGGCGCTGTTCTTCATGAACCGCGGCACCGGGATGCGCGAATAAGCCTACTTGAGTCTCTGCCTCTCGGCCTCGGTGCGCGCGTCGGCCGCCGCCTTGTTGCGCGGCTTCGATGTCGCGCTGCACCTTGGCTTCCAGCTCCTTGCCCTGCTTGGCCTGTTCGGCGGCCGATGTCGGCCTCGGTCGCGGCGACGGCGGTCGTTTCCGCGAGGCCGCAGCCCGTGAGCAGCAAGCGTACTGCGGCTGCGGCCAGCGCCAGACGCAGATTGGCAATCGTTGAATTCATCATGGTCGATCTCCGGATACCGGCTTCGCTAAATACGCCGTTCTGTGCGAGGAAACTGAGCACCAGCTCCCACTGCGGCGGACAATCGTTGTGGCCGCAATCCTGCAGATGCAACGTCGCGCGTGGCGACGCCGCTGTGCAGCGCGTGGGCGTGCGCGACCGGAAAAGTGCCGTCCTGAGTGCCATGCAGGATCAGCACCGGACCCGGATACTTCGCGAGGACGGCGCGCGTATCGAACTCGTTGACCACCAGCCAGCCCGGTATGCCCTTGCGCGCGCACCATGCTCGCCGATGCTGGTGAACGTGGATTCGAGCACCAGCGCCGCCAGCGGCCGGCGCGCGGCGAGTTGCGCAACGGCGCCGCCGCCGAGCGAGCGGCCGTAGCCGATGATGCGCGCGGCGTCGACGCGCGAATCGTGCTTCGCCCAGTCGTACGCGGCGACCAACGTCGCGGTGACGGTCTGCTTCCGGACGGATTGCCGCCCGAGCGGCCGTACCCCGGATATTCCACCAGCAGCACGCGCGATGCCGGCAGCGCGCAAGCGGCTCGACGGATCGCGTCTGAATGTCGATGAGTTCGCCGTTGCCATGCGCGTGGATCACGAGCGGCGCGGGTTGCGCGACCGTCGCCGGCAGAAACCACGCTTCGACGCGGGCGCCGTCGATGTCGAACCAGATCGCTTCGCCGCCGGCGGCGCGCGCGCGCGGCCGGCTGCTGCACGGACGGATGCGCGCGGGGAAACGTGATGAATCTTCTGCAGCGCGACGATCATCCAGATCGCCGCGATCGCCACCAGCAGCAACGAAGCCGCGCCGACAATCAGCGAATGCACGCCGCCGGAAAGCGAGGGCCCGATCCGGCGATGCGGAACGGGCCCTGCATCGTCATCTAACTAGACTACTTCTGCTTCCAGGAGCCGTCGTCGCCCTGGTAGTACCAGCCGGGCTTGGCGCCGGTGGCGACCCAGCGCTTGGCGAAGCTCTTCTTGATGTCGGCTTCCCACTCCGGGTGATTGCTGGCCTTGGCAATCTCCGCGTAGAGCTGCGCGCGGTCGGCGTTGTCTTCGGACGACCAGGCGCTTGACCGTGGCGCGATCCGGCAGCGCGACGGCGTTGAGATCGCGCACGTCGACCAGTGCCGTCCTTGGTGAGGCCGATGGCGCCGCTCGCGAAGAACTTCTCGAGCTCGCCGAAGCGCGCGCCCATCGACTGCTTGATGCGCGTGACCGCCGGCGAGCTCACGTTGAGCGCGGCCTCGGCATCCTGCGCGTTGCGCGGCGGGCACCAGCGCATACAGCGCGTTGCCGAAGGCGGCCACGAGCAAGTTAGGCTCATCGTCCGGCGTCGCCGGAACGAAGTTGCGACTGCGGCGGTGTGGTGGTGCCGCCCTTCGCGCCACCGCCGGTGATGTCGTTGATCACCTGGTCGGCAGCCTTGTCGGCGGCAGCGGCCGGAAAGTAAACGTTGATGGTGACGCACGCGGCGATCAGCAGACTCGCCAGTGCAATCTTCAGCGGCAATACGCGTCGCATTGATAACTCCTTATTCCAAGCGCAGGCCTGGACGCGGGCATGATCGGGCGCGGCCGATGAATGCGCCCTGAACGTGCCATACGTCAAATGTGCGCGCGATTATTGGCCCGAACGGCGCGCCGAGTCCATCGACGCTCACTTCACCGTGGCGGCTGCTGAAGTCCGTGGTCGGAATCGACGACAGCAGCTGATTCCAGTTGCACGCGTCCCTGGCTGCCGACGATGTCGATGCGCGGCAGGCCCGCGCCCTTGACGATGTAGTAGCCGACGCCGGCGGGCTCGATGCCCGACATCTCGCACACGTCGCCGACGCAGCTTGCAGGTGATGCCGAGCTTGTCGTAGCTGTATTCGTCGAAGAACTCGCAGCACGCCGGATTGCAGCGCCTGCACCACGCCGCCGCCGCCGCCGCCGACGTTCGACAGGCTGCTCACCGCCTTGGCGCTGATGCGATGCCGCGATTTGTCGCCCTTCGGCGTGGCGAGCCGCGCGTCGAACGCCGTCGGCGACCACGCGAACAACTCGAGGCCGAGCACGTCGACCTCGAGCTTGCCGGTGATGCTGCCCACTTCGAAGGTCTGCGTGACCAGGCCGAGATCGAGATCGCGCGCGCGCACGTCGGCGAAGAATTGCGGGAAATTGCCGAGCGGATCCTGCAGGCGGATGTTGCTGCCGACGATGCGCCCGCCGAACACCTGCGATTCGACGTTGCCCTGGAACGTGAGCACGTTGTCCTTGAGCGTGACGCCGGGAATGCTCGCGGCGAGCGTGCCGGAGAACTCCGGCCAGCCGAACGCCTTGGCCAGCAGCGGCATGCTGATCGGCTCGACGTTGCCCTTGAACGCCACTTCCATGTTGCTCGCCGCCGAGATTGCCGATGCGACAGCGTGTCGATGGCGAGCGCGCCGTCGAACACGGGTAGTTTGGTGGGGCGCGTGATGTGCGAAGTTCGCGCCCGTGCGCGAGGAATTCGAGCGGTCGCCGCGCCGCCGGACAGTCCGTAGGCGCCGCCCGACGACCACGGAAAGCTTCGACGCGCGGCGCGTTCGCACGCCCGCCGGCGTCCAGTACACGTCGCCGTTCACCTGCGACAGGTGCAGGCGACCCTTGTTGTCATGCAGCTCGAGGTCTTGCGGCGAGATGCGCAGCGACCGTGATGCCGTTGTCCACGCACCGAGAACTCGCCGCTCAAACTACCGCTCGTCTGAGAGTCGCTGAGCACGCTGGTGGTGGCCAGCGTGATCTGCATGTAGCTGCGTGTACGCGGCCGGGAACTGGAACTTCGCGAGCTGGAAGTCGCCGCTGACACGCGGGATTTCGCCGGCGAGATTCACGCTGCCCGCTGCCCGTGAGGTCGATGAGATCCGTCTGCGTGAGCCGCAGCGACTCGATCGCTCAGCACGTCGCCTTTCAGAGTTGCCGCGTGACTTCGAGCGCCAGCGGATTCTTGCCGAAATCGAGCAGCACCGGATTGACCACAGCACCTGGCCCTGCTTGCCGGTCAGGTTGAAGTCGAGCGCGGTGTCGGCGTCATTGAGGCGCGCGCGCAGGCGCGCGACGGCGGCGAGCTTGTCGGTGACGATGGTGCTCGCCTCGTTGGTCAGGTCCACGCGCATCGAGATTCAGCGTGGCGTCCACCGGCGTGCCCGCGCCGGTATCGGCCGCGCTGCCTTCGACCGCGACCTTGCCGTCGCCGGTGATGTCCTTCGGCAGCTCGAACCACGGCGCGGCGAACTTGCGCAGCGCCGCGAACCGTCGTCGTGCCGGTGCGGCCTTTCACCTGCCAGCCTTTGTCATCGAGGCGTCCGTCGAGACGTCGCCGTCGGTGCCCGCCAGCTTCAGGCCGCTGCCACCGAAGGTGGTCACGCCCGTGTCGGTGTTCATCATCGGCCGTCACGCCGCATGTCGATGCGAGCCGGTCAGGACCGCCGCGGCCAGTCAGCCGCCCGGCGTCGCAGCCGAAACGCGGCTCGGCGATCACCGGCGATGTGCACACGAGCGTCGAGGTCGCGTGAGCTTGCCCGCGGGATCGGGCAGCGTGGCGCGCGCGCGCCCTGAGCGTCACGCGGGTTTGTTTGTCGGAGAGCAGATCCAGGCGCGCGCTGGCGCGCTTCCACGGGAATGCCGCCACGACGCAGTTCGCCGACCTCGAGCACGATCGCGTCGACCGCGTGCGCCGCGGGCGCCAGTCCGCACACAACAAGAGTAGAGCGGCGCCGGGCGTTCGCCGAGTCGCGGCATGCGGCTTGGCGTGCATGGGCGCCGATTGTATCGCATCGCCGCGCAACCGGCCTGCCGGACGCAGCTGGTAAGAGTCGAACAGCCAGCAGGCGCTCCGGCTGAGCGATTTCAGGCGACTTGGCAACAAATCCTTCAACGCTTCGTCACGGCGCCGCCTTGTGCGCGGCCCGAGACTGTGCACCCCATGGCAACCCATGGCTCACTGCTGGCTCGATTCGACGCGGCCGAATACCGGCTCTGCCGCCGGCTCAACCGCGGCGTCGAGAACACCGGCATCCGCCTGTTCTTCAAGACCGCGAGCCGGCTCGGCGACGGCGTCATCTGGTACGTCGCTCATGCTCGCGCTGCCCTTCATCTACGGCGCAGCAGGGCCTGAAGGTCGCGCTGATCATGCTGGCGACCAGCGCCGTGGGCCTCGCCGTCTACAAATTCCTCAAGCGCACCTTCGTGCGCGAGCGCCCGTTCATCCGCCACGCGGGCATCTCGCTGGCGGGCGCGCCGCTCGATCGATACAGCTTTCCGTCGGGCCACACGCTGCACGCCGTGGCGTTCACGTGGCAGGGTTGCGCGGCGTTTCCCGAGCTCTCGGTCGTGCTGGTTCCGCTCGCGCTGGCCATCGCCGCGTCGCGCGTGGTGCTCGGCCTGCACTATCCGACCGACGTGCTGGTCGGCGCCTTGTTAGGCGCGACCACGGGCGTCGATCGGCGCGTCGTTCGTCTGCATGCGGGTACTGTTCGTCTCCGACGTCTACTTCCCGCGCGTCAACGGCGTCTCCACTTCGATCCGCACCTTCCGCGCCGATCTCGCGCAGCTCGGCGTGGAAACGACGCTGGTCGCGCCGGCGTATCCGGGCGCCGCGACGATGCCGAGCCCGTCGATCATCCGTGTGCCTTCGGGCGGCGTGCCGCGCGATCCGGAAGACCGCCGCTTTCTGGGCGGCCCGCTGCAGGCGCGTGCTCGACGCCGCGCTCGCCGCCAGGATCGACCTGGTGCACATCCACACGCCGTTCATCGCGCACTACGCCGCGCGTGCGGTTTGCGCGCGCGCACGGCCTGCCCGTGGTCGCCACCTATCACACGTTCTTCGAGGACTACCTGCATCACTACGTGCCGATCCTGCCGCGCGGCATCGGGCGCTGGCATCGCGCGGCGCTTCACGCTCTCGCAGTGCGACGACGTCGCCGGCGCTGATTTCACCCAGCGCGCCGATGCGCGACGCGCTTGCTGGCCTACGGCGTCACCACGCCCATCGAAGTGCTGCCCACCGGGCTTGCCCGCGGAGAGTTTCGTGCGTGGCGACGGCGCGCGATTCCGCAAGCGCGTTCGATCTGCCGCCCGACCGTCCGCTGCTGCTGTACGTCGGGCGCGTGGCGTTCGAGAAGAACATCGACTTCCTGCTGCGCATGTTCGTGCGCCTGCGCGCGCGCCGGCCGGATGCGCTGTTCGTCATCGCGGGCGAAGGTCCGGCTTGCGCGCATCTGACGAAACTGGCGCGCGAGCTTGGATCTCGAGACGCAGGTGCGATTCATCGGCTACCTCGATCGCAGCACCGAACTTCCGGACTGTTATGCGGCCGGCGATGCGTTCGTCTTCGCCTCGCGCACCGGAAACCCAGGGGCTGGTGCTGCTCGAGGCCATGGCGCAGGGCACGCCGGTCGTATCGACCGCCGAGCTCGGCACGCGCTCGATCCTCACCGCCGGATTGCGGCGCGTTCGTGGTGCCGGAGGATGAAGAGACCTTCGCGGCGGCGGTGATCGCAGGCGCTGCAGCTCGCGCCGGAGTCGCTGCGCCGCGCGCAGTTGCGAGCGCATGCCGAGTCCTGGGCGTCGCTGGCGATGGCGCGCCGGCTTGATGGCGTTCTACGAGACAGGTGCGCGCAGCGACTGCCTCTTCAGAAGATCGAACGGGGTCCCACCGGGACCCGTTTCGAGTGGAGCGCAGCTCCTGACCAGCTCCTGACGATTTGCGGTGAATCACACCGCGTCGCGAGTCGGGGTGGCTTGCGCCAAGGCCCCTGCAGCCTCGCCCTACCTGTTGCTCCGGAGGGTGGCTGTCGACATCAACCTGCCTGACGCACTTACCAACGTCCTCATCTGCAGGAGACATCGACGCGTCGAGTATGCATCGCGTCATCGGATGCAGTGCGCGTCGCGTCGCGGGCAAATCCATCATCTGTGCACTGGATCACACGGACATTCGAGCTCTCGTCGCACGTCCACCATGCGAGACGTCAGCTGCCGAGAAAAACTTTACGGTTTCGTGCCGGGAGTCACGCGGACAAGAACGTGCGCACTCACGCCAGTCCGATGACGCTAGACTTTCCATCAAATCTGTTGATGTGTTCGAACGGGAGGAGGCTGATGTCTTCCAAGCGAGCCTTGGTCGTGGACGATTCGAAGTCCGCACGCGCGTTCCTGTCGCGCATTCTCGAACGTCACGAAATCACGGTGGACGCGGCCGAATCCGCGGAAGCCGCCATCGACTACCTCACGCGCAACCGCCCCGACGTGATCTTCATGGATCACATGATGCCGGGCATGGACGGCTTCCAGGCCGTGCAGTCCATCAAGAACAATCCGCGCACCGCGGCCATTCCCATCCTCATGTACACCTCGCAGGAAGGCGACCTGTACCTCGGCCAGGCGCGCGCGCTCGGCGCCGAAGGCGTGCTGCCCAAGCAGATCAAGCAGGCCGACGTCACCAAGATGCTCTTCCAGCTGCAGCTGGTCTCGGATCGCCGCACGCGCGAGCGATCGGCTTTCACCGCGCCGGATCAGGCGCCGGATCTCGTGCCCGCCAACGAATCCGCACATCGTCGGTCGATCAGCCGCGGCCGCCGATCTGCGGCATGCCGACGCGGCCGCCGTCGCCGCAGATCAGCAATTCGCGCTGCTGCTGCCGAAGATGACGCTCGAAATCCGCGCCGCGCTCGATCAGTCCCTGCAGAAGGAGATCGCCGCGCTGCGCGGCTTCATCGGCACGCACGCTCGACTCCCATGCCGAGCGCCTGCAAGGCGACCTCTGCGACGCTGCTGCCGGCGACGCGCACGCCGGATCTCGACCTGCCCACCGTCATGCCCGAGCGCCGCGCCTGGGGCGCCATCTTCGGCTGGTCGCTGGCGCGTCATCGCCGCGGCAGGCGCCGCGTTCATGACCTGGCTGTGGTGGAACCAGGGCGGCGAAATCGCCGCGCTGCGCACCGATCTCGCCGCCGCCTACGCCGAGCTCGAAAGCGCTGCGCGCCAGGCCCGGAAGTAGTTAGCCCGCGCGCCGCTGGCCGGCCGACCGAGCCGCAGTGCCGATCCGAATGCGGTACTGCCGCGGCGACACGGATGCGCGATGCCGCCGCGACGCCGGCGGCCGTGGAGCTCGTGCCCACGCAGCGAACCGCGCCGCGCCAGTGCGCGCGCCGACCGCTATCACCGCCGCGCCGCGAGCCAGCGCCGCGCCAGTGCCCGCCGGCCGCGGCGCATCGCAGCCGCCAGCCAGTCAGGCGCAGTGACCGGCTTCCCGCTCGACACCTCGTTTCGACCCCGTCGCTGGCTGCGCGGCCCGGCATTTCCAGACCATTCTCTCCAGCCTGCCGCCGCGCCGCGTGCGCGTGGAGCGGCGCGCGATCCCGTGCGCGCCGCAAGCGAGGAGCTGCTGCTCGAATGCGGCGACGGCGTCACGCTGCAGGCGTTTCACGCCAGCCCGCGAAGCGCGGCCGCGAACCCGGCAAACGTCTCGCGGTGCTGCTGCACGGCTGGGAAGGCAGCGCCGACTCCACGTACGTGCTGTCGCTGTCGCAGACCTTGTTCGACGCTCGGCTTCGAAGTCGTGCGCCTCAACCTGCGCGATCACGGCGCCACGCATCACCTCGAACCGCGACCTGTTCCATTCCTGCCGGCTGCCCGAAGTGGTCGGCGCGGTGCGCGCGCTCGCGAAACAGTTCGCCGGCATGCCGATGGTGCTCGGCGGGTTTTCGCTGGGCGGCAATTTCATGCTGCGCGTGCGCCGCCGCACCGCGAAGGCGCGCGACCTGCCGATCGCAGCGGGTGATCGCCGTGTCGCCGGTGCTCGATCCGGCCGTGACGATGACGACGCTCGAGCGCGGCTCGCCGCTCTATCACGCCTATTTCGTGCGCAAGTGGAGCCGGTCGCTGCGCGAAGAAGCAGCAGGCCTGGCCCGACCACTACGACTTCGAAGAGCTGCTGCGCATCCGCAGCCTGCGCGAGATGACCCGCGCAGCTGGTGCTGCGGCACACCGAGTATCCGAGCATGGACGACTATCTTGCCGGCTACGCGATCACGGGCGATCGTCTGACAACTCTTGCGGCGCCAGCCACTGTGCTGACCTCGCTCGACGATCCCATCATCGATGCCGTGGATCTGGCGCGGCTGGCGCGCTCGCCGCGCCTGGACATCGTCACCACGGCGCACGGCGGGCATTGCGGTTTCATCGAGAATCTCGGGCGACACCAACTGGATCGACGCCCAGGCGGTTAAATTGCTGTCGCGGAACCCTGACAGCTAGGCAGACTTCGCGCGAGTATGTTGAGCTGCTAACAACCCGGCGTATGGCGAGCAGCCCGGAGATCTCTCGCATGGTGCGCAATGCGCCGCGGTTATGCACGCCGGCCTCGGCTCCAGGCGCTGGCGCTCTCGTTCTCTCCGGCTGCGGCGGCGGCGGCATTGAAGCGACTGCGCCGCCTCCGCCACCACTCCCCGCCCACCCCAGCGCTTCCCGGCCCCCAATACCACCTGCCATGCGCCGGTGCCTCGATGTGCCGTGGAGCGCGCCTTTGCGGTCTTCCCGAATTTCACGCAGCCCATCGCCATGCTGCAGGAGCCCGGCAACTCCGCGCGCTGGTACGTGGTTCAGAAAACCGGTTCGGTGCGCGGTGTTCGACAACACGCCCAATGTCTCGACGACGCGCGAGTTCATCAATCTGTCGACGCGGCTCAATTCCGATCCGAACAGTTCCGAACGACGAGCGCGGTCTGCTCGGCATGGCATTCCATCCCAACTATCCCGACCGATCCGCGCGTGTACTTCTATCTACACGGGCAGCGAACCCGAACCTGGGCCTCGTCGACCGCGTCTCGCAATTTCGCAGCGCCAACGGCGGCACGCTCGCTCGATCTCGGCACCGAGATCGTGTTGTTCAACGTCGATGATCCGGAGACAACCACAACGGCGGCAACATCGCCTTCGGGCCCGACGGCTTCCTGTACATCGGCATCGGCGATGGCGGCGGCGGCGGTGACGTACACGGCAGCATCGGCAATGGCCAGCTGCTGACCACCTTGTTAGGCAAGATGCTGCGCATCGACGTGTCGGCGTCGACCGACGACGCACGACCTACGCGATCCCGTCCACGAATCCGTACGCGACCAACGCACGCTGCAACGTCAACGGCAATGGGCGCGGCTAACTGTCCGCGAGATCTACGCCTACGGCTTCCGCAACCCGTGGCGCTGGAGCTTCGATCGCGACAGCGGGCAGCTGTGGCTCAACGACGTCGGCCAGAGCACGCTCGAGGAAGTGGACCTGGTCGTACGCGGCGGCAACTACGGCTGGCGCTGTCTTCGAGGGCGCCAATTCTTTCAACGCGACCTGCGGTCCAATCGCGTCAGCGCCATCGCCCCAGTCGCGCAATACGGGCGCTCGCGGGGTTTTTCGACGACCGGCGGCTTTGTGTATCGCGGCAGTGCGATTCCCGCGCTGCACGGGCGTTACGTGTTCGGTGATTTCGGCGGCGCCCCTGTGGCACGTCGCGCGCGATACGGTGCCCACGATGACCCTGGGCGCGGGACTCGATACCAGTCTGCAGATTGCTTCCTTCGGCCAGACACACTGATGGCGAGATCATACATCGCCTCACCTCGGTGGCACGCTGCATCGCGTGGTGCCACGGCGGGTGATGGACTCTCGATTACCTAGCCGGCGCGCTTCTCTTCGAATTTCAGGATCGGCTTGCCGCTGGTCACGGTGACTTCGCCTTCGATGCGCGCGCCATTGGCGATGGCGAGAATCTTCGCGACGATCTCTCCCGTGATCACGGCGCTGGCGCTGATCTCGAGCTTGTCCTCGACCACGATCTTGCCGATGACCTGGCCGGCGAGCACCGCCTGGCGCGCGCTGATGTCGCCTTCCCAGTGCGCGCTCTTGCCCACGCTCAGCGTGCCGCCGATCTTGCCGTTGCCCTGCACGTGTCCCGAGACCATGAGCGGGCCCGCGCGTCTCGATGTCGCCCACCACGGTGGTGCTTTCGGCGATGACGGTGGGCGACATGCCCAATCGATCGGCGAGTCTGCGCTTGGGTTCTTCGCTCATGTGCATCTCCGGTCGGCTGCTGCGTTTACAATAAACCGTTCGCTCCAGGGGATCATAACCATGTCCACCCGTGCTCTCGTGACGTTGTTCGCAATCCCGCTGCTCGTGCTCGTCGGCTTGCAGCCGCGAGAAGAGCGACTGGCGTTCGGCGCAGGCCGCGGATTCACCCGAGTCGTACGAGCAATTCATCGCGGCGCATCCCGACAGCACGCTGGTCGCCACGCGCGCGCGAGCGCCTGCAGCAGCTCGCCGAAGAAAAGGATTGGCGCGCCGCGGCAGCAGACGGATTCACCTCCGAGGCGTATCAGCAATTCCTCGCGCAATATCCGGCCGGCAAGTGGGCCAAGGAAGCGCAGGTGCGCATCGACAATTTCGCCGGCCGGCGCCGCGCTGCCGCGGCGCAGCGCGCGGCATCGCCGGCGCGCGCCACCGCGTCGCGGGTGAAGGCGCAGCGCTTCCCGATGCAGCGCCGGTCGCCGCCCGCGGCGAGCGGCTACGGCGTTCAGCTCGGCGCGTTCTCGTCGGCGGAACGCGCCAACGAAGAATGGAAAAAGCTGCAGGCCGATGCCGCGGGACTGCTCGACGGGCTCTCGCCGCGCGTGGTCGTAGGCGAGGCGCGGGGCAAAACGATCTATCGCCTGCAGGCCGAAGTGCGCGACGAAGTGCAGGCGCGCGCGATCTGCGGCGGCCTCAAGGTGGCGAAGAAACCCTGCGTGCCCGTGATCCCGCATCGCTGGCCGTTAACAGAAGCACGGCAGCTTCTAACGCTCGCGCGCGTGAGCTGCGTCACTAACGTGACGCGCGGCGTCACTTCGTCGCGCGCGCCATCCATCGCATTCGCACAAGTCATTGATTTTACTGGACTCGACGCGCTGGCACGCGCGTTGCTTTGTCCTACACCGTGATGGCGAGATCCACAGTAACGCTGATTCTTCCCCACGCGCAGGGCGTCGCGAGCATGCGGCCGGCGATGGCGGGAATGATGGTCAAGCGTCGCCGCGGTGGCAGCGTGATGTTCGCGCCCATCGATGCGCGACTCGCGCGGGCCCAGCTCGCTGCGATCCACGCCGTCAAGGTTTCGAGGTAACGCCTCAGCAGGTCGACCTCAACAAGGACTGCGAACAACTCTTCCCCGGTGTTCGCTTCTTCGGCGCCGCAAACGACTTCCCCGTTTGCGGCGCTTTTCTTTTCCGTAGCCGTATAAAGTGCGCACTCTTCGTCGAGGTGTGTCGCATGCCGAAGTCTCCCGTCGTCCGTGCGCTGCGCGCTGCCTGTTGCTGATGTTGCAGCGCCGCCGCGGCCGCCACCAAAGCCAGCAAGCCGCGCCGCCCGCGCGTGTCCGGGCTCGACCAGGTGCAGTCGACGACGCTGGCCAACGGCATGAAGGTCATCGTCTGGACCGATCGCGACATCCCCAACATCGCGCTCTACAACTGGGTGCGCGTCGGCAGCCGCAACGAAGTGCCGGGCATCACCGGCCTCGCGCATTTCTTCGAGCACATGATGTTCAACGGCACGAGCGAAGCGCACGCCGGGTGAGTTCGACCGGCTCATGGAAGCGCAGGGCGGCTCCAACAACGCGTTCACCAGCGACGACGTCACGGTGTACCAGGACTGGATTCCGCGCACGCGCGCTCGACCTGGTGTTCGACCTGGAAGCCGATCGCCTCGCGAACCTGTCCTTCGATCCCAAGGTCATCGAGAGCGAAGCGCGGCGTCGTGTATTCCGAGCGGCGCCTGCGCACCGAAGACAGCAACGAGGGCTTCCTCGTCGAGCAGGTGCAGGCCACGGCGTTCGTCGCGCATCCCTACCAGATTCCCACCGTCGGCTGGCCGGCCGACATCCAGGGCTGGAAGATCGAAGACCTGCAGAAGTTCTTCAAGACCAACTACGCGCCTAACAACTGCACGCTGATCCTGGTCGGCGACCTGTCAGCGCCGAAGAAGGCTTCGCGCTGGCGAAGAAATACCTCGAGCCGATTCCGAGGCAGGAGCCGCCGCCGCCGGTGCGCACCACCGAGCCCGAGCAGCTCGGCGAGAAGCGCGTGCTGGTGCGAGCGCGACGCGCAGACGCCGCTGCTCTACTACGCCTACAAGTCGCCCGGCGGCGAACGACCCGCAGGGCCCGGCCATCAATCTGCTCATGTCCGTGCTCACCGAAGGCAACTCCTCGCGCCTGCATCGCCTGCTGGTGGAGGAGAAGAAGCTCGCCATCGAAGTGCGGCGGCACTTCGCAGGAAGGATTCGATCCGGGCCTCACCTGGCTGCAGCTCACGCTGCCCGAAGGCGCCGAACGTCGGCGAGGTCGAGAAGGTGCTGGACGCCGCGCTGGACGCAGGTCGTGGCGCAGGGCGTCACGGATGCCGAGCTGACGCGCGCCGAAGAATCTCTACGCGTCGTCGTTCTGGAAGCAGCTCGCCACCATCAACGGCAAGGCGAGCCTGTTAGGGCAGTTCGAGGTGTTCGAAGGCGACTACCGCAAGCTGTTCGATTCGCCCGCCGCCTACGACAAGGTGACGCGCGAAGACGTGCAGAAGGCCGCGGCGCTGGTGTTCCAGAAGAATCGCCGCACGGTGGGCGTGCTGGAGCGCCGAAGCCATGAAGCGCCAGCGTCCGCGAACGCGGTGCGGACATGAACGCTGTTCGCGCTGAGTCCGCGACGCTGCGTGTCTCGCAGTGGCGCTGGCGGCTGGCCGCCGGCGAGCGCCGCCGGTCGGCGTGAAGGTGCCGGCCAACCAGCGCTTCGTGCTGCCGAACGGCCTCACCATCGTGCTGGTGCCGAAGAAAGACGTGCCGCTCATCGCGTTCAGCGGCTTCGTGCGCGGCGGCGCGCTCGCGGATCCGGCCGACAAGCCGGGCGTCGCGTCGCTGGTGGCGGGCCTGCTCGATCGCGGCGCCGGCAAACGCAGCGCCTTCGAATTCGCCGATGCCGTCGAAGGCGTGGGCGGCAGCTTCAACGCCGGCGCGGGCGCCGAGAGCGATTTCGGTCGGCGGCCAGTTCCTGGCGCGCGATCGCGCGCTGATGATCGAGCTGCTGGCGGACGCGCTGATGCGCCCGCGTTTCGACGCGGCACGAGTTCACGAGCTACCGCGATCGCGAGATCGAGTTCATCAAGTCGGCCAAGGATTCCGATCCTTCACAGCTCATCGGCATCTACGGCCGCGCCGCGCTGTTCGGCGCAGCATCCCTTCGGCCGGCCGCAGGGCGGCAGCGAGCGCACGCTGGCGGCGCTCACGCAGAGCGACGTGGTGAGCTATCACGCCGCGAATTTCGGCGCGGACCGCGCCACGCTGGTGTTCGCCGGCGATCTCGATCCCGAAGTGGATGCAGCAGGCGCTGACCACGGCATTCGGCGGCTGGGCGAAAGCCGAAGGCGCGCTGCCGTCGGCTCAAGCCCGCGCCGCGCGTCACCGGCGCGCCGCGTGTTGCTGGTCGATTCGCCCGGCTCGGTGCAGACCTATTTCTGGCTCGGCAACGTCGGGCGTCGATCGGCGCTACAGCGGCCGTCCGGCGCTCGACCTCGGTGAACACGCTGTACGGCGGGCGCTTCACCTCCATCCTCAACACCGAACTGCGCATCAAGTCGGGCTTGTCGTACGGCGCGTCGTCGCGGTTCACGCGCGGCACGGTGCCCGGCGAGTTCGCGATCCGCTCGTTCACGCAGACCGAAACCACCGGCAAGGCGCTGGACCTCACGCTCGAGACGCTCGAGCAAGCTGAAGCACGACGCGCTCGCGCCCGAGATGCTCGAATCCGCGCGCGCCTACGTGCTCGGCCAGTTCCCGCTGCAGCTCGAGACCGCGGCGCACTGGGCAGCGACGCTCGCCGACCTCGAGTTCTACGGGCTGCGGCAAGGACTACATCGAAGGCTACGGACCGGCGCTCGCGAAGGTGGACCTCGCCGAAACCGCCGGCGGTGACCGCCGATGCCTTCCCGCGCCCGACGGATCTGGTCATCGTGCTGATCGGCGACGCGGCGAAGATCCGCGAGGCCGCCGCGAAGTACGGCACGGTCACCGAGATGAAGATCTCCGATCCGGACTTCGCGCCGGCCGCAAGCTCACTGATGTCCGACCACGGTTCATCCGCCAAGGCGATCCTCTACGCGTTCGTCGCGAACCTCGGGATCGCGCTCGCCAAGCTCGCGGCGTCTATCTACACGCACTCGGGCAGCATGCTGGCCGAGGCCATCCACTCGTTCGCGGACTGCGGCAACCAGGTGCTGCTGTATCGTCGGCCTCAAGCAGGCGCAGAAGCCGCCCGACGCCAAGCATCCGCTCGGCTACGGCAAGGTCACGTACTTCTGGAGCTTCATCGTCGCGCTGCTGCTGTTCTCCATGGGCGGCCTGTTCTCGATCTACGAGGGCTGGCACAAGCTGCACGCGCCCGAGGAGCTCAACAAGGCGTGGATCGCGCTGGTGGTGCTCGGCGTGTCGATCGTGCTCGAGTTCGGATCGCTGATGGGCTGCCTGCGCGAGATCAAGAAGCTGCGCAAGGACAAGCCGCTCTGGCTACTGGGTCGAGACACACGCGCAATGCGGAGCTGGTGGTGGTGCTCGGCGAAGACCTGGCCGCGTTGTTAGGCCTGGCGCTCGCGCTTCGTATTCGTCGCGCTGGCGGCGCTCACCGGCAACCCGCTGTTCGATGCCGCCGGGCTCGATCGTCATCGGCGTGATCCTGGTGTGCGTGTCGATCTTCATCGCCGATCCGCATCAAGGGGCTGATCGTCGGGCGTTCGGCCGAAGACGATCTGCAGGAAGCGCTGCGCGCCGAGGTCGCCGGCGATCCCGACATCGAGACGCTGCTGAACGCCATCACGATGCAGATGGGTCCGGACGTGATGCTGGCGCTCAAGGTGCGCATGCGCGCCGGGACTCACGCTCGAAGCGGCGGTGGCGACGCATCAACGCGCTGGAGAAGCGCATCAAGACGAAGTTTCCCGACAGTCGCGTGGTGCTTCGTCGAGCCCGACGTCGCCGACTAAATGGGGTCAGACCCGTTTCCTAGCAATGGGGCCTGAGCTTCCGTACACCGACGTAGCCGCCGCTCGGCAGCAAGCCACTCGATCTTCCGCCGCGGTGCTCTCACGCTCCGAGCACGGCATTGCCGATGCGGAAACCGTCCGAACTTCGCGATGATGTCGCGATGCTTGCGCGCGAAGCCCGCGCAGTACGCGCAGTACTCGCGCAGGTCGTGCGGGCGCTTCGGCCGACCAGCCGGTCGAAGCGCACGATCGGCGGCGTCCTGCGCCTCCAGCGACTCGGCGTGCTCCAGCGGTAGATAGAAGAACATGCGCTCGACGCGGATCGAGCGCGGCGTCGGCGGCGAGCTGCAGGCCCTCGACGGTCAGCGCCAGCGCTTCGCGATCGAACGCGAACGCGGCGGCGGTGCCGCGGTAGGCATTGCGCGGCACCTGGTCGAACAGGATGATCAACGCCAGCCGGCGCTTGGGGCTGGCCGCCCAGCGCGGCGAACTCGCCGCGCGCCGCGCGCTCCAGCAGAGGTTCGAGCCGTGTCGCGGATCGTCCGCGTCGCGCGCGGCGCGCGGCCGCCGGACCGTCGCCGCCAAACCAGAACGTCGAGCGCTCGGCGAGCCGCGCGGCATCCAGCGGCCCGCGGCCAAACCAGAACTCGAGAACGTCGTCGGCGCTGTGCATGGCGCCAAGGATGCCAGACCGATCCGGCGTCTAACGACGTTGTTACACTCGACGACCAGCCAGGGGTAGAGGGCATCACATGCACACGCTCATCCGCGCGGGATTCATCGCGCTCGCGTTCTTCTGTTCCGATCGGCGGCGCACGCGCCAGGACGCGCATTCCACCCGGCCTGCGCGAATGGCAGGGCTGGGTGCTGCACGGCGAGGAATTCCGCCGCTGCCCGTTCGCGGCGTCCGCCGACACCGAAGCCGGGCACAGCCGATCGACGCCGCACCTGTTCCGCTGCGTCTGGCCGGAGCGCCTGACGCTGGCCGTCGATGCGCGCGGCGGCACCTTCTCCGCAGCGCTGGCAGGTCTACGCCGAAAGCTGGGTGGCGCTGCCCGGCGACGCCGAGCACTGGCCGCGCGACGTGCGGCTCAACGGCGCGCCGGCGGCGGTGGTGGCGCGTCGACGACGTCCCGAGCCTGCGCCTCAGCGCCGGCACCTACACGGTCTCCGGCCGCTTCGAATGGAGCTCGCGCCCGGAGTCGCTGCCGCTGCCGCAGTCCACCGCCATCGTCGATCTGTTCGTGGACGGCTCGCGCGTCGCGCAGCCCGAGCGCCCGGACGGCGGCGTGTGGCTGGGCAAGCGCCGCAGCACCGAGCAGGCCGCCGCCATGGAAGTGCAGGTCTACCGGCTGGTGCAGGACGAGATCCCGGCCTATCTACTGACGCGCATCCGCCTCAACGTGGCCGGCGAGGCGCGCGAAGAGGTGCTGGGCCGGGCGCTGCCCGACGGCTTCACGCCGCTGTCGTCTGCAGCGGCGATCTGCCGGCGCGCCTCGAGCGCGACGGGTACGCTGCGCGTGCAGCTGCGCGCCGGCAGCCACGAGGTCATGCTGTTCGCGCGCGGCACCGGCGTGGCGGGCACGCTGGCGCGTCCGGACAGCACCGGCGGCAAATGGCCGCAGCGAAGAAATCTGGAGCTTCGCCGCCAACGACGCGTTGCGCGTCGCCGCCGCGGAAGGCGCCGAGGGCATCGATCCTGCGCAGGCCAACGTGCCCGCCGAGTGGCGCCAGTACCCGGCCTTCCGCATGGACGCGGCCGCGAAGCTCAACGTGGTGGAACGCAGCCGCGGCCTCTCGAACGCCGACGACAACCGCCTCACGCTGGCGCGAACGCTGTGGCTGGACTTCGATCATCGCGGATTCACGGTGGTCGACAACATCAGCGGCGCCATGCGCCGCGACTGGCGCCTCGACATGCAGGCGCCGTTCGCGCTGCAGAGCGCGCGCCAGAACGACGATCAGCTGCTGGTGACCGAAGGCGCCGAGGGCCGCGCCGGCGTCGAGCTGCGCCAGCCGCAGCTCAATCTAACCACCGTGGCGCGCAAGGAATCCGGCGGCGGCGCCATGCCGGCCACCGGCTGGGACAGCCGCTTCGATCGCGTCGACGGGCACGCTCAACCTGCCGCCCGGCCATCGGCTGATCGCCGCCATCGGCACGGACGCGCGCGCCGTACTCGTGGTGGGAACGCTGGGGCCTGTGGAACGTGTTCGGCGTGCTGCTGATCGTGGGCTTCGTGTACTGGACCGCGGGCTCGATGCCCGCGGCGATCGCCGCGCTCGCGCTGCGTGCTCACCTACCAGGAGGCGCCCGAGTTCATCTGGCTGTGGGGCAACCTGCTCGCGGCGCTCGCCATCGCGCGCGCCGCGCCCGACGGACGCTTCCAGAAATTCGCGCGCGCCTATCGCACGCTGAGTTTCGCGGTGCTCGGGCATCGCGCTGCTGCCGTTCCTGTGGCTGCAGGTGCGCTACGCGCTGTATCCGCAGCTCGGCGCCCAGCGATGCGCAGCTACGGAATCATGGCGAACGATGCGCGGCCGGATGCGTCCCGACGCGCGATGGACGCGCCAGGCATGCCATGGCGATGACGACGCCGCCGCCGCCGAAGCCGCTGCCGCTCGCCGCGGCGCGCCTGCGCCGCCGATGCGACGCCATCAGCGCCGAGGACATCGGCCAAATTCCCGACTCGAACGTCAGCGAGAGCCTGCAGCGCGTGCCGGCATCTCGCTCTCGAAGGGCAACGGCCTCAACGCCGCGCAGGTGGTGCAGCGCTACGCCGCCGGCACGGTGCTGCAGGCCGGCCCCGGCATTCCCGCCTGGCGATACAACTCCTATAACTACTACTGGAGCGGGCCGGTCGAATCCGCCGACACGGTGCGCTTCATCTACGTGGGCCCGGTGGTGCTGTTCTTCTGGCGCCTGATCGGCGTCGTCGCGCTGGCGGCGCTGTTCGCCTGGCTGGCGTTGCTGAGCTACGGCAAGCGCTGCGCGCTGCCCGGATGCCGCGAAGGCCGCCTCCGCGGCCGTGCTGCCGGCATTGCTGGCGCTCGCGCGATGTTGACTCGGCACGGCAGCGCCGCGCGGCGCGCGCCGGACGCGCCGCGGCGCCGCCGCGACTGCCGGGCAACGATCTGCTCGCCGAGCTCAAGACGCGTCTCACCGCCGCGCCCGCCTGCGCGCCGCACTGCGCGGAGATCACCGCCGCGCGCGTGACGGTCGAAGGCGATCGGCTCGAGGTGGTGCTGCAGGTCAGCGCGCTCGCCACCGTGGCGGTGGCCATGCCGCACGCCAGCGATCGCTGGCAGCTCGACGAAGTCAGCGTCGATGCGCGCGGCACGCTGGCCGATGGCGCGCGACGACGACGCGTCGCTGTGGGTGCCGCTCACCGCCGGCGCGCACACCGTGCGTCTCGCCGGCCGGCTCGCCGCGGCCGAATCCATTCAGCTCGCGTTTCCGCAGCCGTCCGCGCGTCATCGACGTGAGCGCGCGCGGCTGGACCACGAGCGGCGTGAACGAAGGGCCGCCTGGTTTCAGGTTCGCTGGAGCTGGCGCGCGAGCGCGACGCCGAACGCAGCGGCACCACGCTCGAGGCCGGCGCCGAGTTTCCGGCCTTCGTGCGCGTCGATCGCGTGTTCAACCTCGATCTCGACTGGACGCTCGACACCGTCGTCACGCGCATCGCGCCGCAGCGCGCCGCGCTGTCGGTCGAGATTCCGCTGGTGACGGGCGAATCGGTGCTCACCGACGGCGTGAAGGTGCGCAACAACGAAGCGGCGCTCGTGGGTCTCGGCGCAGGCGAATCGCAGATGCAGTGGCACTCGGGCCTGGCGCGCGCCGAGACGCTCGAAGTCTCGGTGCCCGCGGATGCCGCGCGCAGCGAGGTCTGGAGCTTCATCGTCAATCCGCAGTGGAACGTGGCCTTCGAAGGCTTCGCGCCGGTGTTGCCCGAAGACGTGAACGCGCCGTCGTGGGTGTTCCGATTCATGCCGCGGCCGGGCGAAAAGCTGACGCTGCAAGGTCACGCGGCCGAAGGGCGCGAAGGGCACGACGCTCGCCATCGACTCGGTGAGCCAGCGTGACCACCGTCGGCACGCGCTCGTCGACCACGACGCTGCAGTTCAGCTATCGCAGCACGCAGGGCGGACGTCACATCATCAAGCTGCCGGCGGACGCGCGCGTGACCGCGGTGAGCTTCGACGGGCGGCCGCAGCAGCTGCGCCCGGAGAAGGGCGAGCTGCCGCTGTCGCTGGCGCCCGGCGCGCACAGCTTGCAGATCGCCTGGGAAGAATCGCGCGACGTGAGCCTGCTGACGCATCCGTCGCACGGTCGACCTGCAGATCGCGCGGCGAGCAATCTCGACGTTCGGCGTCGCGCTGCCCGACTCGCGCTGGATTCTCGCGGCGTGGGGTCCGGGCGTCGGACCGGCGGTGCTCTACTGGGGCGAGCTCGTGGTGTTCATCGCGGTGGCGTGGCTGCTCGGACGCTGGGCGACAGTCGCCGCTGCGCTTCACCGACTGGCTGCTGCTCGGGCTCGGACTCTCCACGCAGTCGTGGTTCGTGTTCTGCGCTGACCGCGGCGTGGCTGATCGCGATGCGCTGGCGCGAAGGCTGGAAGCCGGACGAGCGACTTCTCGCGCTGGCGTTTCAACGCCGTGCAGGTGGTGCTGGCCGCGTTCACGTTCGTCACCATCCTCACGCTGGTGTTCTCCGGCATTCGCAACGGACTGCTGGCGTATCCCGACATGCACATCGCCGGCAGCCGGCGGCATCGGCGGCGGCTACACGCTGGTTCCAGGACCAGACCGCCGGAGTCACTCGAGGGCCCGAGCATCTTCTCGGTGCCGATGTGGGTCTATCGCGCGCTGTTCTTCGCGTGGGCGAGCTGGATGGCGTTCGCGCTGGTGCGCTGGCTGCGCTGGGCGTTCAACGCGTGGAAGAGCGAACGGCCTGTGGCGCGGCGAGGCGGTGCCGGGAAGGGAATCCGGGAGAAGCGCTGCGAGCGTGCCGAGTGAATCTGCGGGCAGCGTTCTCCCGGATTCCCGGCCCGGCACCGCTCTTATTCGACAGAGCCCTTCGAGGTAGCTCTGCGCGACCGGCGACAGGCGCTTGAGCGCCAGTTCGCGGGCCTTGGGCTCATCGACGATCTCTTCCAGCGGGCCGCTCACGAGAATGTGGCGCACCTTGGGATCATGCTCCGCCTTGCGGGCGAGCTTGTTCAGCACGGTGAAACCGCGGGAGATCTTGTCGCTTTTGAAACGCCGGTGCTCGATGGAGCTGGCGAGGTACTTGCCGAAGCGGGCGTAGAGAAAGTAGTCGTCGTTTCCAACCTGGAAACGGGCTTCGGCAAAGAAGTCGGGGAAATTCTTTTCTAGATACTGGTTGACAGTATGAAGACGGGGTCCAGGGTCGCTGTCGATCGACGCAACAGTGCTTCTTCATTTAAGTGGTCCACCTCCAACTGGGTCCGGGGCACCATTTCTGGACGTCACGACCGGTTCCCAACCCCGCAACGCGCGCGAACGATAGGGCTAACGGACTTCAACTGCAATAGGACGGGCCATGAAATTTTCATCGAACGCGTCGCTGATTTTCGTCGCCGACGATTCTTCTCGCCGCGTGCGGCGCGAAGTCGAGCGACGAAGCAACAGGTGCGCGCGCTGGTCGACGCCGTTGAAACCGCCGCCGAAGCGCGCGACGCCAGCGACGTGCTCGAGCACGTCGCCGACAACTACGCCGACTCGGCCGGGCTTTGACAAAGCGCAGCTGCAGAATTTCCTGCGCGGATATTTTCTGGCGCATCCGCAGGCTCGAACTGCTGGTGAACATCGAGAGCCTGGAGTTCCCGGTAGATGGGCTGGCCCAGGCCGTCATCTCCGTCGCCACCGTGGAACTTACGGATCCCGATACTGCAGCGCCTGAAGGTAGAGTTCCGGCGTTCGGGGAGCGCGTGGCAGGTGGTGCGCGCCGACCGCGTCGCTGACGCTGACCTACGATTAAACTGTGAAAGAGCGTCACCTTTTGCCGCTTAATCCGAACCGTCAGGTGCCGACAACTGTCTGTGAGACTGGAGTCATTCCGTTCGCGAGAGATCCGATGCCCGATCGTCGCAAACCTCCCGTAGACAGCGGCAGCCGCCCAGGCAGCCGGCCATGAGGCCGCGCCGCTTGCCGTCGGATTCCGGCGCCTTCAGCATCGAGACCACCACCATGCGTCTCAAGTCGCTGCAGCCTGCGCCGCGCCGAAGCGGCGGACCAGCAGGTCGCCGATGCGGTGAAAGCCGCGACATCGCGAAGATTCCGTCGACATGCCGCAGCGGCGTGGCCCTTCGGGCCGCGTGCGTCACGACGAGCGTGGCGTGGCGGTCTGGGACTGGGCCGTGGCCTCGGGCGAATTCGCCACGCTGAGCACCACGCGCGCGCTCAAGAAACTCGAGGTCGCCGATCTCAAGATCGAAGACCACAAACCCGCCGAGCTCAAGCTCGAAACCACCGGGCGCGACAAGGCCGGCGGGTTCGATCCCTACAACCAGCGCGGCACCGGCAAGCGCCAGGGTGAAGCCGCGCAGCGCGCCGGCATCACCGGTTCGCGACCGCGACCGCGGCTCCGTGCTCGATCAGCTCACGGGCAAGAAGAAGTAGTTCGCGGCGCTTAGCCGCCCGAGTTGCGGCTACGATTGCGGCGTGAAGCCCTCATGGATCTTCCGTCATCGCCTTCGCGATGCTGGGCTCGCGTGCTGCGTTTTCCTCACTGCGCTCGCAGACGGTTTCAGTTCGGCCCACGGGGTGTGGACGATGTGTCAAAGATCTCGGCCCCTTAGTGCCAGGACATGGATCGCCGCCTGTAGCGCCAGTGCTTCGGCGAATCGTCGCGGTCGAGGCCGGCCCAAGTCCTCGTTTTGAGCCACGCCTGGCGCCGTCGCGTCTTCGTTCCGTTCGGAAGCGCGCTCGAACGCTGATGCGGCGACCCGTCCGCGGGAGGTGCCGTCACGCGGCTCGAAGGCCCGGTCTCTCGAGCAGCCGGCCCCGAGGGCGCGGTGGCCGCGCGCGGGGACCAGCGGACATCGCTGAGCATGTCCGACGCCGGCTCGTTCGCGGTCCTGGCAGACGCACCGCCGGTGACGCCCGACATTTGCGCGGTACGCGAGTTGCGAGAGTCGGGCCAACTTGCCGCTCTCGCGGCACCGTTATTTAGTACGTTTGCCGACGCGGTTCGAACCGTATGACCGTGGAGGCCTGTAGAAGTGGCGCTTGTGGACCTCCGATTGGTCACCCGATGAGCGTCGAAGGATCAGTGCTCCGTGCTCTACGGCGGGGATGCGCACGCAGTCCTGAAGCAGCCCTGAGCTCGGCGGCCTTCGTTGCAGGGGGTATGCCGAAGAAGAAGAATACTGTGAAATGTTGGTGCCCATCCCTACCATGTAGTTGAAGGCCGTGGACCGGTTCGCGTGCAGTATTCATCCTTCATGACGATTGGTGGATGCCGTGCGCGCCTCTTTTCGGCCCAACTTGCGCTTCCCCGCCGCCTGCCGCGAGTCGATGGAATCCCTCTATCACGAACTTGCCGATGCGCGGTCGCCGGCGCGGCCTCGATACGCAATGCGCACGCGGGCACCCACGGTCATGTTCCTGCGGTTAGATTACGCCACATGAATCCGCACCGTCGCGCGCTCATCGAACTACACATCTGCGTGGTGCTGTGGGGCTTCACCGCGATCCTCGGCAAGCTGATCACGCTGCCGGCGCTGGCACTCGTGTGGTGGCGCATGTTGTTAGTCACGCTGGCGCTGGCCTGCTTCCCGCGCGTGTGGCGCGGGCTCGCGAGCGATTCCGCCGCGACTGATCGCTGATCTACGCCGGCATCGGCGCGCGTGGTGGCGCGTGCACTGGCTGACGTTCTACGGCTCGGTGAAGCTGGCGAACGCCTCGGTGGCGGCCACCATGCATGGCGCTGGCGCCGGCGGTGACGGCGCTCATCGAGCCGGCGATCACGGGCGCGCGGTTCGAACGACATAATCTCCTGCTCGGCATCCTGGTGATTCCGGGCGTCGCGCTGGTGGTCGGCGGCATCCCGCGGGTCGATGCACCTGGGCTTCTGGGTGGGCGTCATCTCGGCGGCGCTCGCCGCGCTGTTCAACGCGCTCAACAAGCGTTACCTGGGCCATCACGATGCGATGGCCGTGACCTCGGCTCGAGCTTGGTGCGGGATTCCTGCTGGTCGCCGCAATTGCGCCATTCGCGGCCCCGGATGGCGCGGGCGTCGTTCTGCCTTCGGTCCAGGACGGGGCGTGGCTGGCTGGTGCTGGCCATCCTCTGCACCCTGATCCCGTTCGCGGTGTCGCTTGCCACACTGCGGCATCTGTCGGCGTTCACCGCGCAGCTCGCCATCAACCTCGAGCCGGTCTACGCGATCGCGCATCGCGGTGCTGTTCCTCGGCGAGGCGCGCGAGCTCGATGGGTTGTTCTTCCTGGGCGTGGCCATCGTGCTGGCTGCCGTTTTCGGCCACGGATGGCTGCAAACGCGGTTGACCGATCGACGGCGTCGGTCTGTATGATCCGACTCATATATATCTGACTGCCGAAGCGCCTTCGCGGGCCGCGCCTCCAGATGTAACCAATTGAAAGAGTGAAAGTTATGGGCGCGGAGCCCATAGCGCGAGGAAGTTGCGCCCCGCGCGTTTGTGTTTGGAGGAATGAAAAATGACCGCGATTCGACTTGGGCCCGCCGCGAAGCAGGGCCTCTATGACCCTCAGTTCGAGCATGACGCCTGCGGCGTCGGCTTCATCGTGGACATCAAGGGCCGCAAATCGAACGCCGTCGTCAAGCAAGGCATCCAGATCCTCAAGAACCTCGACCACCGCGGCGCGAGCGGCAGCGAGGTCAACACCGGCGACGGCGCCGGCATCCTCATGCAGATGCCGCACGCCTTCCTCAAGAAGGTGGCCAAGAAAGACGCGCGCATCAACCTGCCCGAGCCCGGCCTGTACGCGGCCGGCAACATCTTCATGCCGCGCAACGCGACGCAGCGCCGCAAGATCGAAGAAGTGTTCGCGCGAGTGGTGCAGGCCGAAGGCCAGGTGTATCTCGGCGCGCGCAGCGTGCCCACCGACAACTCCATCGCTGGGCGAAACCGCCAAGGCGTCGGAGCCGTTCGTGCGCCAGGTGTTCATCGGCCGCGGGCCGGAGACGCTCGACGAGGCGGAGTTCGAGCGCAAGCTCTACGTGATCCGCAAGCGCGCCTACAACGAGATCCGCGTGTCGACGATCGGCGGCGCGGAGTTCTGGTACATCGTGTCGCCTGTCGCACAAGACGCTGGTCTACAAGGGCATGCTGACCACGAATCAGCTCGACCAGTACTTCCTCGACCTGCAGAACCCGCTGATGGAGACCGCCATCGCGCTGGTGCACTCGCGCTTCTCCACCAACACCTTCCCGAGCTGGGACCGCGCGCATCCGTACCGCTGCATCGCGCACAACGGCGAGATCAACACGCTGCGCGGCAACATCAACTGGATGCGCGCGCGCGAGGCGCTGTTCCAGTCGCCGGCTGTTCGGCGACGACATCAAGAAGATCCCGCCCATCATCAATCCGAACGGCTCGGACTCCTCGATGTTCGACAACGTGCTCGAGCTCATGGTGCTCGCCGGCCGCTCGATGCCGCACGCCGTCATGATGATGATCCCCGAGCCGTGGTCCAAGCACGCCTCGATGGATCCGGCGCGCCGCGCGTTCTACCAGTACCACAGTAGTTTGATGGAGCCGTGGGACGGTCCCGCGGACATCGCCTTCACCGACGGCAAGCGCATCGGCGCGGTGCTCGATCGCAACGGTCTGCGCCCGGGCCGCTACTACGTCACCAAGGACGACCTCGTCGTCATGGCGAGCGAAGCCGGCGTGCTCGAGTTCCCGCCCGAGCAGATCGTGCGCAAGGGCCGGCTGCAGCCGGGGCGCATGTTCCTCGTGGACACCGAGCTGGGCCGCATCGTCGAAGACGAGGAGATCAAGGCGCAGATCATCAACGAGCGGCCGTACGCCGACTGGTTGAAGCAGCACCTGGTGCACCTCAAGGATCTGCCCGCGGCGCCGGAGATGCCCGCGCCGGAACCCGTCGCGCTCGCCAAGCGCCAGGTGTCGTTCGGCTACACCTTCGAAGACCAGCGCATTCTCATGGCGCCGATGGCGCGCGACGGCAACGAAGGCGTCGGCTCCATGGGCAACGACACGCCGCTGGCCGCGCTCTCGCAGAAGTCGCGCATGTTGTACGACTACTTCAAGCAGCTGTTCGCGCAGGTCACGAACCCGCCCATCGACTGCATCCGCGAAGAGATCATCACGTCGTCGGACGTGTGGTTAGGCTCGGAAGGCAACTTGCTGGATCCGCGCCCGGGCGATTGCCGCCGGCTCGAGCTGCCGGGCCCGGTGCTCACCAACGAAGAGTTCGCCAAGGTGCGGCGCATGTCGCTGCCCGGGCTCAAGGTGGGCACGCTGCGCATCCTGTTCCGCGCCGAGCGCGGCGAAGACGGCCTGGTCGAGGCCATCGAGGAGATGCGCGCGGAAGCGCGCCGCATGATCGAGGAGGACGAGGTCAACATCCTCATCCTCTCGGATCGCGGCGTGAACAAGGAATTCGCGGCGATCCCGTCGTTGCTGGCCGTCTCCGGCCTGCATCACTACCTGATCCGCCAGGGCCTGCGCATGAAGGTGTCGCTGGCGCTGGAGACCGGCGACGCGCGCGAGGTGCATCACTTCGCGCTGCTCATCGGCTACGGCTGCTCGGTCATCAATCCGTATCTCGCCTTCGAAACCCTCGACGGCATGATCCGCGACGAGATGCTGCCGAACGTCGAGCACAAGCTCGCCTGCAAGAACTTCGCGAAGGCCGCGGTCAAGGGCGTGGTCAAGGTGATGTCCAAGATGGGCATCTCGGCCGTGCAGAGTTATCACGGCGCGCAGGTGTTCGAAGCCGTGGGCCTGCGCCAGGACGTCATCGACGAATACTTCACCGGCACCGCCTCGCGCGTCGGCGGCGTCGGCCTCGACGTGATCGCGCGCGAAGTGCTCATGCGCCACACGGCGGCGTTCGCCGAGCGCAAGCCGCAGAGCCAGACCGAACTGCCCTCGGGCGGCCAGTACCAGTACCGCGTCGGATGGCGAGTTCCACCTGTTCAACCCGGAAAGCATCCACCGCCTGCAGAAGTCGGTGCGCACGGGCTCGTACGCCACGTACAAGAGCTACGCCGAGCTCATCGACGATCGCGCGAAGAATCTATCGACGCTGCGCGGCCTGCTCGACTTCAAGCAGGGCGAGTCGATTCTCGATCGACGAAGTCGAATCCGTCGAAAGCCTCATGAAGCGCTTCAAGACCGGCGCCATGAGCTACGGCTCCATCTCCGAAGGAAGCGCACGAGACGCTCGGCCATCGCCATGAACCGCGTCGGCGGCAAGAGCAACACGGGCGAGGGTGGCGAAGATCCCGGATCGCTACGTGCCGATGGAGAACGGCGACTCGAAGAACTCGGCCATCAAGCAGGTGGCGTCGGGCCGCTTCGGCGTCACCAGCCACTACCTGGTCAACGCGAAAGAGCTGCAGATCAAGATGGCGCAGGGCGCGAAGCCCGGCGAGGGCGGACAGCTGCCCGGCACCAAGGTGTATCCGTGGATCGCCAAGACGCGGCAGCACCACGGCGGGCGTGGGCCTCATCTCGCCGCCGCCGCATCACGACATCTATTCCATCGAAGATCTCGCCGAGCTCATCCACGATCTCAAGAACGCGAATCGCGACGCGCGCATCAGCGTGAAGCTGGTCGCCGAAGTCGGCGTGGGCACCATTGCCGCCGGCGTCGCCAAGGCGCACGCGGACGTGGTGCTGATCTCCGGCGCACGACGGCGGCACCGGCGCATCGCCGCTGACGTCGCTGATGCACGCCGGCCTGCCGTGGGAGCTCGGCCTCGCCGAGACGCACCAGACGCTGGTCATCAACAACCTGCGCTCGCGCATCGTGGTCGAGACCGACGGACAGCTGAAGACCGGCCGCGACGTGGCCATCGCCGCGCTTGTTAGGCGCCGAGGAATTCGGCTTCGCCACCGCGCCGCTGGTGGCGCGTGGGCTGCATCATGATGCGCGTGTGCCATCTCAACACCTGCCCGGCGGGTGTGGCCACGCAGGATCCGCGCCTGCGCGAGAAGTTCGCCGGCAAGCCCGAGCACGCCGTGAACTTCATGCGCTTCATCGCGCAGCACCTGCGCGAGATCATGGCGCAGCTCGGCTTCCGCAAGCTCGAAGACATGGTCGGGCCGCGTCGACATGCTCGAGCCGCGCGCCGCCATCGATCACTGGAAGGCCAAGGGCTTCGACTTCAGCAACATCCTGTACGCGCCGGACGCGGGTCCCGAGATCGGCCGCTTCCAGCCAGATCGGCCAGGATCACGGCATCGACAAGTCGCTCGACGTCACCACGTTGTTAGGGCCTGTGCGAGCCCGCGATCGCGCGCGGCGAGAAAGTGTCGGCCGAACTGCCGGTGCGCAACGTCAACCGCGTGGTGGGCACCATCACCGGCAGCGAGGTCACGAAGAAGTGGGGCGTCGCAGGGTCTGCCCGAGGACACCATCCAGATCAAGTTCAAGGGCTCGGCCGGCCAGAGCTTCGGCGCGTTCATGCCGAACGGCATGAGCTTCGCGCTCGAAGGCGACGCCAACGACTACTTCGGCAAGGGACTGTCGGGCGGCAAGCTCGCGGTGTTCCCGTCGCCGCAAGGCCACGTTCCCGTCCGAGCAGAACATGATCGTCGGCAACGTCGCGCTGTACGGCGCCACCAAGGGCGAGGTGTTCGTGCGCGGCATGGCCGGCGAGCGCTTCGCGGTGCGCAACTCCGGCGTGGACACCGTCGTCGAGGCCGTGGGCGACCACGGCTGCGAATACATGACGGGCGGACGCGTGGTGGTGCTCGGGCCCGACGGGCCGCAACTTCGCCGCCGGCATGTCGGGCGGCATCGCCTACGTGCTCGACGAGAACAACGAGTTCGCCGCGCGCGTCAACGCGCAGATGGTGGACGTCGAACGCGTCGAGGATCCGGCGGAAGCCGAGGCGCTGCGCGCGCTCATCGAGAAACACGTCGAGTACACCGGCAGCGAGCACGCCAAGGCCATTCTCGCGGCCTGGCACACCAAGCTGCCGAAGTTCGTGCGCGTGATTCCGAAGGACTACAAGCGCGCGCTGGCGTGCCTCAAGCGCGCGCACGACCAGGGGTTGTCGGGCGACGAGGCCATCATGGCGGCGTTCGAAGAGAACGCGCGCGACCTGTCGCGCGTCGGCGGAAACTAGAACGACAAGAAGTAGAGATAGATGGGAAAGCCAACAGGATTCATTGAATATCTGCGCGAGCTGCCGGTGGATCGCACGCCGGCTGGAGCGCGTGCGCGACTGGAACGAGTTCCACCACCACATGGACGAGAAGCGCCTGCGCCAGCAGGGCGCGCGCTGCATGGATTGCGGTGTGCCGTTCTGCCACACGGGCAAGCTGATCTCCGGCATGGCCTCGGGCTGCCCGGTGAACAACCTGATCCCGGAGTGGAACGACCTGGTGTATCGCGGCCTGTGGCGCGAGGCGCTCGATCGCCTGCATCGCACCAACAACTTCCCGGAGTTCACCGGCCGCGTGTGCCCGGCGCCGTGTGAAGGCTCGTGCGTGCTCGGCATCAACGCGCCGCCGGTCACCATCAAGAACATCGAGAACGCGATCGTCGACAGCGGCTTCGACGAAGGCTGGATCGTCGCCGAGCCGCCGGCGACGCGCACCGGCAAGAAGGTCGCGGTCATCGGCTCCGGTCCCGCGGGACTCGCCGCCGCCGCGCAGCTCAACAAGGCCGGTCACTCGGTGACCGTGCTCGAGCGCGCCGATCGTCCGGGCGGCTTGCTGACCTACGGCATTCCGAACATGAAGCTCGACAAGCGCGAAGTGGTCGCGCGCCGCATCTCAGCTGCTGGAGAAGGAAGGCATCAAGTTCCTCTGCAATGCGCACCGTCGGCGAGAACGTCGAGGCCGAGCTGCTGCGTCAAGGATTTCGACGCGACCGTCATCTGCACCGGCGCCACCGCTGCCGCGCGATCTGCCGGTCGAAGGCCGCAATCTCAAGGGCGTGCACTTCGCGATGGATTTCCTGACGGTGAGCACGCAGGCCGTGCTCAAGGACGCGCCGGACTCCACGCCCATCACCGCGAAGGGCAAGGACGTGCGTCGTGTTAGGCGGTGGCGACACCGGCACCGACTGCGTCGGCACCTCCATGCGCCAGGGCTGCAAGAGCCTCACGCAGATCGAGATCATGGCCGATGCCGCCCATGGATCGCGCCGCGGACAATCCGTGGCCCGAGTGGCCCAAGGTCTACAAGATGGACTACGGCCAGGAAGAGGCCGCGGCGAAGTTCGGCGCCGACCCGCGCGTCTACCTGACCACCGTGAAGCAGTTCAACGGCGACGGCGCCGGCAATCTCGCCAGCGTCGTCACCGTGAACATCCGATGGGAGAAGAACGACAAGGGTCAGTTCATTCCCGGTCGAGCAGCCGGGCAGCGAGAAGGAACATCCCGCGCAGCTCGTGTTGTTAGCCATGGGTTTCCTCGGTCCCGAGCAGGCGCTGCTCAAGGACCTGCAAGGTGGACACCGACGCGCGCAGCAACGTGAAGGCCGAGTACGGCAAGTACGGCACCAGCGTGCCGGGCGTGTTCGCCGCCGGCGATGCGCGCCGCGGTCGAGTCGCTGGTCGTGTGGGCCATCAACGAAGGCCGCGGCGCCGCGCGCGAGTGCGACCGCTACCTGATGGGCGCGCACCAGAACTCCGTAATGGTCGGGGACATCTCCTCATTTCCTAGCAAAGGTGCCGCGCCCTGGGCTTTATGCGAGCCGCCGCGGTCATTGTCTCCGACGGCTATCGCCCATGATCCGGACGCAGTATGCGGCGCATCGCCTGCTCGATGCGCGCAGCTTCTCCTCCATCAACGGCCCGAAGTAGTCCCTGCGGCTGCGAAGGCCTCACGCTTCTCGTCCTTCTCGCGCTCGGCGGATTTCCTTGCTGCGCCGTTTCGAAGGCCGCGCGCAGGTGCGTGGAGCGCGGCAGCGAATCGCGATAGAACGCCTCGCCGAAGTAGGTGAGGTCGCGCGTGGTCCGGAGCAGCCGAACGAGGTGCGGTTCTTCGCGGCGGCCGTGATCACGATGGTGTGATTGTCGGCCAGCGGCTGGACGAACGCGCCGGAGAAGCACGCCGAGACCACGATCACCCTGCCAGCTGGATGCCGGATTCGTCCAGCAGGTTCGCGAGCGTGCACGGCGCCGAGCGCCTGCGGCTCCATGCCGGTCGTTCGACACGTCGATGGTCGCGTCTCTCGACCCATGCGACGACAGCGCGAGGAACAGCACGTCCTCATCGCGGTTCATGACGCGCGCGATTTCGCCGAGCGCGTACCGCAATGACGACTGCGAGGCGAGCGGCCAGGTCGTGAGGTCGCGCCGGTCGTTGAGCAGCAGCACGGAACGCGTCGACGATCCGTAGTTCTCGCCCACGCGCTGCGCGGCGAGCTTGATCTCTTCGGCGAATACGCGCTTCTTCGCCGTAGCCCGCGAACCCCAGGAAGTACACGCGGCCGCGCTGACCGGCTCCGCCGGGAACCGCGCCATCTGTGCGTCGATGAGGTCGCGCTGGGTCTGCGCGCTGCATCCTCGGCGTGCAGGCGACGCCTGCGGAACAGCAAGCAGCACCGAAAGCAGTCCCGCGAAGAGTCTGTGCATGGCGGGCAGTGTGACGGGCGCGGCGAACTGGCCGCGGCAAGCGGTTGTTCAGCAGGGAAAACCGCTGCAGAATGCGCGGCGTCGGATAACAACAACTTCACTCGCAAGACCCGGGGAGATCGTCATGACCGAGCTCAGCGCGCTGTGGCTGCCCATCCTGTTAGGCGCCGTCGTTCTGCTTCATCGCCAGTTCCATCATTCACATGGCGCCGCTCTGGCACAAGAACGAATATCCGCAGCTGCCCGACGAAGAGAAGGCGCGCGCCGCCATCGGCGCGCTCGAACGTGCCGCCCGGCGACTACATGCTGCCGCGCTGCAAGTCCATGAAGGAGATGGGCGTCGGAAGATTTCAAGGAGAAGCTGCGCCAGGGTCCGAAGTGGATCATCACCGTGATGCCGCCGGGCGAGAGCGGCATGGCCGCGAGCCTGGCCTACTGGTTCCTGTTCCAGCTGCTGGTGCTGGTGTTCGCGGCGTACGTGTCGAGCCACGCGCTCGCGCCCGGCGCGCACTATCACGAAGTGTTCCGCTACATCGGCGCCACGGCGTTCATGGGCTTCGCGCTCGCGCAGGTGCCGCAGTCCATCTGGTACCAGCGCGCGTGGGGCACCACGTTCAAGCTGCATGTTCGACGGGCTGATCTACGCGTGCATCGCCGCCGGCATCGTTCGGCTGGCTGTGGCCCGAAGCCATCGAGTGGTGGTGCCGAGTAGGCGCAGAGCTGACTCAGGAGCAACTGGGGTCTGACCCCATTTCCGTCTTCGGCACCGTGCGCATCGCGATCAGCACGCAGCAGAACACCAGCGCTGCCGGCCACCAGATAGGGCGCGCCCGGCAGCTGCACGGGCGCGTCCGGGCACCGAGAAATGGCTGAACAGCTGCGTCATGAAGATGCGGCGAGATGATGGCGGCGATGCTCGCGAGGCTGGCGACGGCGCCCTTGCAACTCGCCCTGCGACGACGGCCCCGCCTGCTTCGACATCACGCTCTGCATCGCCGGGATTGGCGATGCCGCCGAGTGAGCCGATGCACGATGCGCCGGGTAGATCATCCAGCCCTGCGGCGCGAGCGCGTAACCCAGGAAGCCCAGCGTCATCAGCAGGAACCCGACGACGATCGCGCGCGCGCTCGCCGAGCTTCGGCACGACGTAGCCCGTCAAACCACCCATGACGATCACCGTCATGACGCCGACGAAGGTGAGCGACCAGCCGGTCTCCGCCGGACCCCAGCCGAACTTGTGCTGCGTGTAGAACATCCACACCGCGGGCAGCGAGTCGTGCGCCATCTGGTAGAGGAACACGGCGAACAGCAATCCCGCGACCATGGGTAGATGGGCGAGGCTCTTGAACGCGCCGAACGGATTGCGCGCGCGCCCACTCGAACTTGCGGCGCCGCTCGACCGGCAGCGACTCCGGCAGCGCGAAGAAGCCGAACGCCACGTTGGCGAGCGCCAGCGCGGCGGCCACGAAGAATGGCGCGCGCGCATCGATGTGCTTCGGCGACGAAGCCGCCGATCACCGGCCCCAGCGTGAAACCGGAGCCCCAGGCCGCGCCGATGAAGCCGAAGTTCCTCGGCGCGGTTGTCGTCGTTGCTGATGTCGCCGATGTACGCGCCGGCGGTGGAGAACGAGGCGCCGAAGACGCCCGCGAATGCGCGGCCGACGAACAGCCACGTCATCGGAGTGCGCCAGTCCGGTCAGCAGGAAATCCACGCCGAAGGCGAACAGCGAGCCACGAGCAGCATCGGCCGGCGGCCGAATCGGTCGCTCAGGTTTCCGAAGATCGGGCGCCATGAAGAACTGCAGCAGCGCGTACACGGCCATCAGGTAGCCGCTCCAGTTCGACGGCGGTGCTCACGGGCTCGCCGGTGAGCTGCATGATCACGCGACGGCAGCGAGGGAATGATGATTCCGAAACCCAGACTGTCGATGAACACCGACAGCAGGACGAAGGTGAGGGCGGCGCGGGATGACGGTCATGCGGGGCCGGCATTGTCCGGCATATGTCTGCGTGCCGTGCTGAGTCTGATCAGCGCTGCATCCAGCATCGAATCAGCCGCGTAGGACTCTACGCATGAACCGGATCGACACCTTGCCGCCGGAGATCGAGCTCGCCCAGCTGCTGCAGCGGTGCGCCGCGCGCGGACTCGCGCGGCCTTCCGCGCGTTGTACGACAAGACTTCGCCCATCCTCTTCGCGCGCCTGCTGCGCATGCTGCGGCGTCGCGCGTGGCCGAAGAGGCGTTGCAGGACGTCTACGTGCGCATCTGGCAGCGCGCCGCGCAATACGAGGCTGCATCCGCGGCCGCGCGCTCGCCTGGATGGTGACCATCGCGCGTTACTGCGCCATCGATCTCATGCGCCGCGAGCGCCTGACGCTGGTCTCTGACGACGCGCTCGCCGAGGTGGCCGATGAGTCCGCGCCGAGACCCGGCGGCCTCGAGAAGCCTAACAACTTCGATCACTGCATCGGGCAGCTCAACGACAACACGCGCAAGTGCCTGACGCTGGCCTTCGTCGAAGGGCGCTCGCACGATGAGATCGCGCGCCTCACCACCAACCCCCTGGGCAGCGTGAAGAGCTGGATCCGCCGCGGACTGCTCGCGCTCAAGGAATGCCTGTCCGCCGAGAGGCAGACGACATGAAGAGCCGCCAATCGCGAACTGGTGGACCGCCTCGCGGCGGAATACGTACTCGGCACGCTGCGCTACCGCGCGCGCCGGCGCTTCGAGCGCTGGCTGCTGTCGCCGCAGGTGGGGGCATGCGTGAAGGCATGGGAAGAACGGCTCGCGGGCCTGGAACCGCAGCTCGCAGCCAGTCGACGCCGCCGGCCACGGTGTGGCGCGGCATCGAAGACACGCTCGAGCTGCGCAAGCTCGCAGCGCGCGCTCGCCATGCGCTGGCTGGCCATTGCCGCCTCGCTGCTGTTCTTCGCGCTGGTCGGCGTGTTCTGCGCCGCGCACCGGCCCGGCGCCGGCCGCCACGCAACTGGCCTCCATGCGAGGACCAGATCCGCAGACTATCTACTGGCGCGTCGGAACTGCTCGGCGACAACCAGGAGCTCAGCCTGCATGTGCGCAGGCGCTGCACGACTCTGCCGCCGGGCAAGGCTCTGCGAGCTGTGGGCGCTGCCGGCGCAGTGGCAACCCGGTATCGCTGGGACTGCTGCCGGTCACGCGGCGAGCACCACCGCGTGCTCAGCGCCGCGCAGCGCGCTGGCGCTGGCGGGGCCAAACAGACTCGCCGTCAGCCTCGAGCCCGCCGGAGGCTCGCCGACCGGCGCTGCCTACCGGCCCGGTGCTGCACGTTGCAGCCCTCGAACCGGCCTGAGATTCGCCTCGGTCGGCACCACCGATAGCGGTGTGAAGCCGTTCTCAATCCGGGACTTACGGGCGCCTGCATTATGAGAGGCAGTCGCCGTCGTGCTGCAGCGCGAGCTGCCTAAAGTTAACTCCCATGAGAGAGCCGTCGGGTCACGGCATCCGCGGTCCCGCAAGGGCCGCGGATGCCTTCTTCGCGTTGCTGGCGCTGCGTCGGCATCGCTCGGCGCGCGCGACGCCGGCGCGCAGGCCATCACGCGCTTCGTGCGCGACACCGGCAACATCAACTTCGTCACCACCGGCGGCTCGCCTGCGCACGCAGGACAACAACGGCAACGCCTGCCTGGTCGGCGCGACCAGCACGCACGAGCGCTGTCGGGCATTCCCGCCGGCACCACCATCCGCAACGCCTACCTGTACTGGGGTGGCTCGGGCGGCACGGCCGACACCAGCGGTCACGCTCAACGGCACGCACGGTCACCGCGTCGCGCACCTTCGCGCGACCTACACCGGCGTCACGCCCAGCACTGCCGTACTTCGGCGCGTTCGCCAACGTCACCAGCATCGTCTCGTCACCGGCAACGGCAACTACACGTTCGGCGGCCTCACCGTGGTCACCGGCTCGCCGCATTGCGACGTCAGCGCGGTAGTCAGCGGCTGGAGCGCTCATCGTCGTCTACGAGTCGCGCCACCGAACGGCTGCGCGCCATCAACCTGTACGACGGCCTCGCGTCGTTCCGCGGCAGCCAGGTCACGCTGACGCCCGACGGCTTCCGCGTGCCGACCGCCAACATCGACGGCCGCATCGCCGTGTTCACGCTCGAAGGCGACCCGGCCAACTCCGACCACGCTGAACGGCATCGACGAGGCGCTGCGCTTCAACGGCAACCTGCTCGACGACGGCATCAACGTGCCCGGCAGCGATCCGATGGTGCAGCAGTTCGACGGCACCATCAACACGCAGGGCATCTCCACCAGCTACGGCATCGACGTCGACCAGTACGACATCAGCGCCTACTCTGCGCCCGGGCAGACCAGCGGCACCACGCTCGTACTCCGCCGGCGCGCGACCTGGTGCTGCTGATGGCGCAGATCGTCAGCGCCACCTCGGATCCGGCGGTGGATCCTCAGCGTCACCATGACGCACAGCGGCACGTTCGTTTCCGGCGGCACCGGCCAGTACACCATCACCGTGTCGAACTCGGCGCGCGCGGCATCGAGCGCGAGGACAACACCGTCACCGTGATCGACACGCTGCCCGCGGGCCTCACCTTCAACTCCGGCCAGCGGCACCGGCTGGAGCTGCGGCGCGGTCGGGCAGGTGGTCACCTGCACGCATGCCGCGCCACTCAATCCCGGCGCGTCATTTCCGGCGCTCACGCTCACCGTGAACGTGCTCGCAGGCGGCCGCGGCGTCCGTGACCAACAGCGTGACGGTCGTCAGCACGCCGAGCTACGAACTCGATCACGGCCAACAACACGGCCACCGATGCCACGGCGACCATCGATCCGAACGCTGTCGACCTCGACCAAGACGCGTCGTCGACCTGAACGGCGGCGAAGCGTCGCCCGGCGACACGCTGCGCTTACACCGTCACGCTGACCGAATGCGCGGGCGGGCAGGCGATCAACGTCTCGCTGACCGACTGACGTGCCCGGACAACACCACCTTCGCCGGCTTTCGTGTCCGATTCCGGCCGGCGCCACCAGCTCGCTTCACCGCGCGCGCCGGCGGGCGCGAACGGCAACGGCATCGATCACCGTCTCCGGCATCACCGTGCCCGCGAGTAGTTCGGTCACCGTGGTGTTCGATGTGACCGTGGTCGCCGGCACGCTGCCCGGCGCGACCATCGACAACACCGCGACCGTCAACAACCCGAACGGCCGCGGAGAACAATCCGGCCGCGCCGCAGGTGGTGGTCAATCCGTCGCTGATTCCAGCGACCGGCACGAAGTTCCTCTATCTGCACCGCGACGGCGGCGGCGTGCGCACGCTGTCGCGCGTCGTGCCGACCGCGGCGGACGCGAACGAGACGGTGGTCACCGGCAGCGCCGGATTCTGATCATCACGCCCGGCGCTGCAGCAGGCATTCTCGATCTCCGCGGGCCGCGATCCCGATGCGCCTGTGGCTCACGCGCAGCGGCAACAGCATCCGGCGCGCGCAACGTCACGGTGCACGCTGACCTCGAGCACCGGCTTCACCACCCGGTCGTCAGCAGTGTCGCATCACGCCGCTCAACCGGCACCACGCCGGCGCTGTTCAGCTTCACGCTGCCGAACGCGCACGGTGCGCAACTTCTCCGCCGGCACCACGTTCACGCTCGACCGTGGCCAACGCGCGGCAGCCAACGACATCACCGATCTGGCCGAACGGCAACGGTGCTCGGCGCGGCAACAACTCGCGCATCGAGTTCAACGGCGACCACGGTCATCAACGTCGACAGCGTGCACGACCTGGAACGCCGCGTTCAACGGCGGCGCGGCGCAGAGCACGTTCTATCCGGGCGCCAACGTGTTCGTGCGCGCGCAGATCAGCGATCCGTTCGGCAGCTTCGACATCGGCAGCGCGCGCATCACCATCATCGATCCCGGCCAACGTCGACGCAGGTGAACAGACCGTGACTCATGACGGCGCAGGGCGCGCCGGCCACCTGCAATCTCGACCGAGCGCCGCGAGCTGTATCTTCCAGTACCAGTACACCGTGCCGCGCATCGCCGGTCGCTCGGCGGCTGGACGGTGCGCGTCACCGGCAACGCGAAGGCACGGAAGGCACCGTGTCATCGACCTCGGCGTCGGCAACTTCACCGTCGTCATCCCGCAGCCTTCGCTCACGATGGTCAAGACGTCGACGGTGCTCTCGGATCCGGTGAACAACGCCACGAACCCGAAGCGCATTCCGCTGTGCGGTGGTGCGCGTACGACGTGACGCGTCACCAACAGCGGACCCGGCACCGTGGACGCCAGGCACGCTGGTGATCACCGATCCGATTCCGGCCGACGCCTCGATGTACGTATGCGACGACGCTCGGGCAATCCCGTGGTGTTCGTCGAATGGCACACCGGCGAGCGGGCTCACCTACAACTACGCCACGACATGTCAGCTATTCGTCGGTCGGGCGCGAGCGGTCCGTGGACTCTACACGCCCGTGCCCGACGTCGAACGGCTTGATCCGCTGGTGCGCGCCGTGCGGATCGCTCCTGCGGGGGTCGATGAGCGCCGCAGGCGGCGGCGGCCCTTCGTTCACCATCCAGTTCCGGGTGCGAATCGGATTAGACCGTCCCCGGCTCGTTGCACCGGATCGAAGCGATTTCGGTGCAGATGCACCCATCCTGGGATGTCACTTTCCAGACAGGCTGTCAGACGGCGATTTACGCGGCCTGACAACGATTTTTTCAGCCGGGCGAGTTGGCACGCAGATTGCTTTATCTAGATCGTCTGCGGAATGTTCTCCTCCCCCTCGTGAGACTTTTTGCTGGACAGAACGCGTGCAGGAACGGAAGGGCCTGCACGCGTTTTTTATGCTGGGGAAACGGTGCCCCGTTTCCCAGCAATGGGGCTGACCGTGTCCGCAGTGGACAGCCCTCTGACGCAATGCCGCTGACACGCGTCGGCTCACTAAGTTGCGCCATGCGCGTCGCTCCTGGTCTTCGCCCTCTGCCTCGCTTCCGGCGTTGCCGCCGCCACCAACTATCGCGACGTACAGCGCGCCGTCGGCGACGACGCATGCTCAGACGCGCCGGCGTCAGCCCCGCCGACGCGCAACTGCGCAAGCAATGTTCGGCCGCCGTGGTCGAGACCGACGATCCGCCCGAGTTCTTCGATTGCGTCTACGTGCAGACCGACAAGGACCTGAACCTCTTCAGCCTCGAAGACGGCTATCTCATGTCCGAGCTGCAGCTCAAGCTGCACAACATGGATGGCGTGGCCCTGCAGCACATGGGCCGGTACTCGCAGGTGCAGATCTTCAGCCGCGATCGCGTGACCGCGCTCTACATCCACGACAAGTCGTGGATCGACCCGGCGGCAGACCGAGGCGTGTACCGCTGGCTCACCGAGCACGGCGTGCCGGCGCGCGAGCCGCGCAAGCTGGATCAGGCCCTGAGACAATTTTCAACGTCACGCTTGACAGCGGGCATTCGCGCCTAGAATGCGCGCCCTCATGAACCCTAACTACCACAATATTCAATTCTCACGCACGCGTTCTTGCTTTGCCATGCGCGCGTGAAGACCTGATCTGCTAGCCCTTCGTTTCGGAGGCGTGTTTCTCGAAACTGCCTTCCGGCTCTCTCAAAGCAATGCGTAACTGA
>ERZ1370068.6527-contig-5504_pt1 | contig 42254 bp, 42 predicted proteins | sample MGYA00561227_ERZ1370068 | MGnify/ENA primary metagenome ERZ1370068 (study PRJEB38410, sample SAMEA6850437) | metagenome | study: Metagenomic assessment of the ecological functions of the soil: analysis of the soil microbiota associated with the... | reverse complement strand
TACTTCGTTCCAGTTAATATTGCTCTTGCAGTTCGGCGCGTCTTCCCGATCGCGATCGACTGGTTGCTGCCGATCGCCTTGCGTGGGCCGCCCCAGCCGATGATCGGCGAACGGTTCGACGCCGCCGAGTCGCCGCCCCGCCGCGGCGAGAGCGTGCGGGACGTCTGTTGCTGCCCGCCGTGCGATGCAGTCGGGCGCCAGACCTCGATGCAGCGGCGTGCTGCCGCGAACGCGACGACGCCCAGCCGGCGACCGCAGACCACCGCGAACAAGCGCGGCACGCCGCGGCCGCGGATGAAGAAGCCGGATCGCCACCAGCGCGGTGATGGCGAAGAGCCGCGAGCCGAAGCCCGCGGTTGAGCCGAATGGGCCACCGGCACCACCAGCCGCCGCGACGACGGTCGAGCGCACGCCGATGCGCCGTCCGAGCGACGACTGCGCCGATGGGCCACCCGACGATGAACCAGATCAGCAGCAGCGCCAGCGCGTTCGCCCCAGAAGTTGGTGTGGCCCCACGGCGCGGCCGCGCGTCACGCCCGCCGCTGCCCATGCACGGCCTGGATCTGCGCCGCGTTCCGGGTTTGGGCCAGCGCAGCGTGTACTGCAGAGGTCGGTGCGCCATCCCGGCCGGAGGGCAGCATCCTCTCGGGCGGCGACGTGAACTGGAACGCCGGCACGTACGTCCCCAGGAACCCGCCCAACACGGTGACCATGAACAGCACGGACAGCCAGCTGATAAGTCCGCCGCTGCGGCACCTCCAGCTGGCGGTGAGGTTCCCGACGTGAACAGCAGTGTGATCGTCGCCGCGTGCGTACTCGGCCGGGCTGACCCCGGTCAATGGAGATGATGCGGCCGCCGGTCGGTGCCCGCGGTATCGTGCCCGGCGGGCTCCGGGAGAACATCGCCAGAGCTGATGGCAGCCGTCCAGGCCGAGGAACGGCGCCCAGATCCAGAACCACGGCGGCACCTTGACCGGCCGGCGCCGGCGCAGTTCGAGCGCCATCGGCTGCACGGCGGCGACGATCGGGAAGATGAAGCTGGCCAGTCCGAGGGCCCACCAGAGCGGAACGAGCATGAGCGGTGCAGCCAGGCGGGCGCCAGACACGCAGCCAGCCGGTCTCGTCGCGGCGCAAGCGCATGAGCGAAGCCGGTGATCATGATCCGGTGCGGGATCGGTCAGCTCGGGGAGCGGCGCAGCGTCCAGCACCGTGTGTGATACCGCCGACGGTGCCGCACGCGGCGATAGAGACGCCGTCTGTGCGGGTAGTCGTCGATCGACGGGCATCGGTCGGCCGGGCCGCGCGCGGTACGGCGCGCCGGCGGCTGAAGACCGCTGGTACGCGGGGTCAGGCCTCTGGGCGGCGGTCAGGGCAGAGTCGGGAGTTATCGACCCGTTGGGGAGTGGAGCCTTCACCGCCTGTGCGGCCGGTCCGGCGCGTGTTAAGGAAGCGGGCCGGACGAGCTGGGCATCAGCGGAAATCAGGCCTCCGTCCGGGAAACGGCCGCGGCGGATAGTCGGCAAGCGACGTGGTCGAGGCAGGTCGCATAGCCTGCGGCACGCCGGCACTGATGTCCCGTGCGCGACCACCGTGCGTCGCCGACAGCGTGATCGCAGGCCGCCTGGCGCGGACCGCTCCCGGCGCGGGGCCCGCAGTCCGTTCAGTGCGGCTGCACCAGTCGCGGTGGCGGCCATCGCGTCAACGGGTTTTGGTCGAATCGGTCGTGGCGTCGCCCGGCTTCCACGAGACCACCGGGCGCGGCGCCCCAGGATCGGACGGGGACCGAAATTCGGCACGGCACCCAGGATCGGCGCTCGAGCCAGCGTCGAGCTGGTCGATGGCACGTTGACCGTCGCGCACCTTCGTCCGAGCACGGCGACGACGATAACACCGCATGCTCAGCGTGGCGAGCGTCACCGGGCGTCAGCGGAAGTGCGCCGGCGTCGATGACGGTGACGATGAGGTAGCCGCGCGGCGGATCTCAGTCAGCCGGTTGCGGGTGATCGCGCCGCAGCGCCCTCCAGCGGCGCATCCCGCTCGGCGGTGAACCGGGCCCCAGGTCGGCGCTTACCGCGTCATTTATTGCCAGTGAGCGACGCTCAAACTGCCGCGCCGACAGGCCACGCCAGTGCCGCGCACCGAGATTAGCGCGGCGTGAGCTGTCGATGCGAGCGACTCGGCGAGGCGCCGCTGACAGCACCACCCTCTTTGCCCGCCAGCGGCGGTGACGAAAGTTTTCATCGCCACGCGCCAGTACTCAGTGCCACCGGCGGGCGTACCAGCCGACTCACGACCCAGGCGCAAAGGCGGTGATTCACGGTGCCGTACCGGGGCAACCGTCGATCAGTCGCCTCGATCGGCGATCATCCGGCCGCAGCTTGTGGCTTCTGTCACGCGTGACCAGGCCAGCCCAGCCCAGGCCGGCACGAGTCCAGCGCGCCGGTGTTTGGTGACCTCAACCAGGCTGGTCGGCGTTGGTGGGCTGTGGCCTCGAAATCCACCGCCGGCGACCAAACGTGATAACTGACAGCTGGTTGTATTGCGTGGTCGGCGTTGCTGATCTGGGTGATAGGCTGGCGCAGCGGGCCTGGGTGAAATTGCGGGCTTTGAGGCCAGGGCGACAGTCGCTAGCAGCGTGTTCGACACTGCGCCCTCGTGGTTCCTTCAAGTCTTCGCCCTTTACTGATATTTGCCGGAGACAGCTATTGATCGAGCGTCAAGAGCGTGGCCTGGGCGTTGTCACGCCCCAGATATGGAGAGTGGATTCTCGCGCCCGAAGTCGTTGGCGATCTGGGCGGCCGCCGTCGCGTCAACGGTGTCGCTCAGCCGGAAATACCAGGTGTTCACGCCAGACGTTTGGCTCAGGTTCGCCAGCCAGCTGTTATTGTCAGTATCCGAGTTGCAGGCGGTGTCGTCAGCATGACTCGCTCGACACCTGTCGACAGGCCATGAACCTCGATGTTGTCAAAGGTTGATCGTCAGCTAACGGTGCGCGGTTAACCAGAGTTGGTGAGTCGGACTACCCGTGGCCATTGACCGCTTTTCGATGACGGCTTGCGGTGTGGCGCTTCTGCTGCAGGTTCGTCGGACGGCGCCACGCGATGACGCCGAGGATGCAGGTAGCCGCGACGGCGACCACGATCCAGCCGCGCCGCGTCAGGGCCACCGAGATCGCTCATCCGCTCTGCATCACCGTCAAGTAAGACTCGAACTCCAGAACGATCACCAGCCACTCGAACTAGTGGAATCGTCCCGAAACCAACATGCGACGAACTACAGCTGCGGCAAACCATTCTCCTGGGAGAAAGCGAGCCAGTGGGTTTGTCGCGTTGTGGCAACCGGCGATCGCTGCCGAGCTTCCTGGGCGAGGGCGAATCTCACGAGGCGACGCGGATCGGAAGGATGCCGTGTGCTGGGGCGCTCCCGCAGCAGCCAAACCGGATTACTGAAGGGCATGACGGCGAGGTCGTCCGCAATCGCCCCCGCGATGAAGCGCCACCGAAGGACGACTCCGCTGATCATTCGATGACGAAGGTCTTCTCGTCCGTCGTTCGCCTCCGACTCTCGGCGTCCATTGGTGGTGCTCAGTCTGCTTCGGTGTTGTCGTCGATCGCGCCACCGGTCGATAGCCAGCGTCCTCCACCTGCCTGCCTCGCCTTCGCGCCGACCAAGCGAAACCGGACGCGAGGATCGACAGCGACTTGAAGATAGCGGACGAGGCAAACACGTTGCCATCGCGGGGATCATCATTCCAGCCACGGATGTCCGAGGTTAAAAGCCACTGTGGCGGGCGTTATCCACGCCGGTGGCTTTGTGCGCGCGCACTGGTGGCGCCGCGCTACACATCTGCGGGACTACACGCCGCGGGAGTTGAGCATCTCAGCCGGACCAGAGTCCACCACCATGGTCGTCTTGAGCCACCGACACCAGGTCGGGAAAGATCTCGTTCGCGACGATTCGATACAGAATAACCGCCCTCACGTACCAGGCGAGGTTGCAACCATGCGCAATTTGTCGCGCCAGCCTCCGGAAGTGCATCAGCGTGATTTAAATTGCCAGCCTCTGATGGACTTGGCCGCCCGCGCTGTTTTCCTGCTTCGCCGGCCGAGAGCTCGCCGAGCGGATGTGCCGAAACGGATTAGCCGGTGGACGCGACACCACAGCCCCACGGTGGATCGCCCCGGACGGCTGCCAAATTGCGACCGCCGTCGTCTGGCTGGGTTTATTTGTCGCCGGTAATTCGGGGAAGGGCGATGGTGCGCCGCCGTACCAGCCGAGGTGCGGCGCAGTGGTGAGCAGTACCTCGAGCGCCTGGACTATGCTGGACGGTCAGGCGGTCCCCACGTCAGTACTTCGCATCAACCGACGCTGGGTGGCAAGTGGGCGCTGCCCGCGGCGTCGGGAGAAAGCGAGACGTTGATGAAATGCCCGCCGTAATCTTCGCCGCCGCCGCGGGCGTTGGCGGCAGGCGGTGGCGAGGAGTCCTGCCTTCGATGTGAAGCCGGGCAAGATCAGGTTGGTGTCCAGCCGGACGATTAATCACCCGCCGACCGACGCGTCAGGCGTGACCACGCCTGGTCGAGATCAACTGATTACGCACCGGGCGCCAGCAACTGCGGAGCGCGATCCGATGGGATCGTGCGCTGATCGGCAGCGCGTCCTGGCGTGAGCAGGCTGATGGGACGTCAAATCCGGCTCGTCGAGATGTAGCTGGACCTGGCTGACGTCAGTCCGGGAAGACGTCAGCATCAGTGCTCTGCCACCAAAGGTGCGTTGATCAGGTTCGTCGACTGCCCGAACGCGACGGTGCCGCCTGGCAGCGCAGCCGGTGACGCCGAGTTGGGCGGCGCGGCGGATGGCTCCGGCTCAGCGTTGGTCGCCGGGCTCACCAGGGCCGGCGACGGGTAGCGGCGGATCGGCGGGCGACCACTGCCGCCGTGACCATCACTGGTGTCTCGGAAGATCATGCCCGAGCAGCACCTCCACCCAGTCAGCATGGGCCGACAGCGTCGTGCTCGGTCCACCACAGCAGCGCATCCGCCCACTTCGTGGCCGCAGATTCAGCTGCGCCTCAGCTACTCACGGGCGCTTTTCGCTCGCGGATGTGGACGATGCATCGCCATACAGACGGACGCCAAGGTCGCTGTTGGGGTGGCGAACCACATTGCCACGCGCCAGTGCGCACCTGCACCAACAGCGCCCGACCTTACTCGGCGCCGACAGCGGCAGCCAGAGCCATCGAAGAACGCCGCCGCCGGAACATTGGCGGTCGTTCAACCGCGACATCCTGGTGCTGGCGTGCACTGGTGGCTACGGTGTCACGGCCCCTGCGAAACGGCGTGACGAGGGCACGGCGCCGAAGCTGACGTCTGGGTCGATCAGCGTCGGGCTCGGCAGCGTCGACCACAACTGGCACCGGGGTTCAGAAGCGACGGATCCGCCAGTAGGCCGGGCGCAACATTGCGCGTCCAGCGCCGCGATTCGCCCCAGCGGCAAGCGGCGCAACTGTACCCAGAATGGCGCCCCGGCGTAAGTCAGTCGATCCCAAATCTGCTTACCATGGTCAGGTGGGTACGGCTGGAAAGACGCCTCCCATCGGACCAGGCCCGGCAAAGATCAGTCCAGAAATTGGATGGAACTACCAACCGCCGCGTGAGGTTCAGGACAGCGAAGGAGTACGCGGGCGAAAATATCATCGCCTGGCCGAGCAGTTTCGCGAGCAGGCGCGCGCAACCTCGGACGGATGGTGATTGCCGAAAGCGTGGTCGCCGGCCGGGTGGCCGCAGTCCGTGCCAGTACAGCCAGCCGCCAGCTACCGACTTCCGGGATGGGCGATCGAGAGAATGACGATCGGCGGATAAAAATGCCCCGCCACGCCAGACCGAACGTAACAGCACGCCAAATGACGCGCAGGAGTCCTGATCAGAAGAATCGTTGCCCATCTTAGTGGCCGCGTCCATCAGGTCGGTGAAAGGCGCCGCCAGCCGCACCAATGCCGTGGACCCGCCAGACACCAGCCAGTCGACGCTCTATCTTCAGTCGGCGCGGCCCCATCAGCCAGCAACCCGATGAGAACGCCGCCGCAGGTGCCCACGAGGCCGATCTTTACCGCCGTACGACGAGAATGCGGTGCGCGAAACTCGCGACCAGCCACCAGCTGCAGCCGGGAACGCCGGATTTCGGCGCGGTGCCACACCACGATCGCGAACGTCGGTGCGAGACCGCCAAAAATATTACGCCGTTTCCTGGGAGGGACCGTGAGTTCCCCTGGATCCGTTGGTCATCCAATCCTGCCAGGGCGGGGTGCCCCGATCGCGCCTCCCGCACGACTCCGGGACCAACTAAGCCGGAAGTATCCTGGCCGCGTGTGCCTCGCGCTAGCCAACCACTTTACCAATGCCGGAACGGCGCCAGGCTGCCACGGCGCCCGGTTCTGCTTTTCGCTCGCTGAATATCGGTCCCGCGATCAGTCGTGCCTGGATCTTGGGCCCCCGGAGGAAACCAGTGCCGTTCGCATAACCTCGTCATTCCACTGTCCCCGGACGATCGACGAGGTCACCATCAGTTGCCAGCGGTACAGCAATGCTTGGTCTGCCGGTTCCATCACAGCGAAGACCGGAGCCCTGCCCTCGCGTCCCGCCTGCGCCGCGGTGCCGTCTACTGGCCGCTGGTGGCTTTCTGGTCGTGTGAAACGCCATCGTCGGCGTGGTTGCGGAGACGAGGCAAGCCCACCTGCCAGGGCCGACGACCGCGGTCAACGAACCGTCCAGCTGTGTCGCCATATCCGCGGACACGCGTGCATCGATCCTGCGGGGTGCGCCGAACAAAGGTTTGCAGGGATCCCGGCAGGCTGTCGCGGCGACCTCTTAGCATGAAACGGATGGCAGAAGACGGCGTTCCTGCTGCAAGCGCCATCCCACCGGCGCATATTCGGCTATCGATCACGAAGGGCGTTGAGCTGGTCGACCGCGACGAACACCACTACACCGGACCGGTGTGCAGCCCCCGCACGATGGCCGACCCTTTCACTGGGGGAGAGGCGACGACCACCGCGAGGAATGCGCCGTCGTACGACGCCGCGCAGACGCCTGCCGTAAACACCGACGCGGCGAGCTACCAGACAGAGTTCGACGCTGACGGCAGCGTAGCTCGCGCCGACCCAAACCCGTCCTTCGCGCGATGACCTCGGCGAGAAAATCACCACCGCCGGAGACGTGGCGCGATCTAGCTCCCGCAGAAGGCGCCCAAGCGGCGGCCCGCGGCTCGTACTGACGGTGGCTGTCGTCGGTGCCGACCGGCTACGGGCGAACAGTGACACCGGAGCCCGTCGTCCGCCTCGGACTTCCACGCCGGTGCCCGACCTCGAGGCCGACGTCTCTCGCGCGTCTGGCGGTCGCGTCCCCAGAACGCCGGCGCCAGGCCACGCCGTCCGCAACGCCGACCACCAAGGTCGCGCGGCAGCGGTGGTCAGCCGGCTCAAGCCGACGATGCGCGATCTCGGCGGAAGCCGGTGCCCGGTCCTGCGGTCGCTGGTGGGCATGTCGCCGCGCCGGTTCATCCGCTCCTCGCTGACGGTGGGCTGGCCCAGGACGAGTCGCTGTCGCGGCGTCCGATGGACATCGTTCCACACTACCACGTAAACGGGGCGCTGTTCCCGAATGCCGCGGGAGCGCGCTGGCCCTGCAGCCGGGCGCGTAACCGGTTGCTGTTCCTCAATTGGAAGCCGGCCACGGACATGGCGTGGCGCGACGTGGTGCAACGGCAAGGCCGCAGCGTCGTAATCGACGCCGGGCGTCCTACGGCTCCGAAGTCAACTTCAACTACCCGTTCTTCCTCACCATCTGGCACGAGCCGGAGAACATGCAACGCGCCACGGCCGGCTCGGGCAAGACTGCGGCCTCGACTACGCGGCGATGTTCCACCACGTCGTCGCTGCGGCTGCGCCGCGGACGGCGCGACGAAGTTCGTGTCGGTCGATGGATTACATGGGGTACGTGCGCGTGGGCGCAGAAGTCGTGGTTCAGCCACCTGTGGCCGGGCAACGACGTGGTCGACTGGCATCGGCGATTGACCCGTACGGGACCAGCGACGCGTCCGCTACAACTCCGGTGACTTCAACACGCCGCTGGTGAACCGCACCAGCCGCTGGATTCCCTGGCTACAACTGGGCCGTCCAGGTCCACCCAGGCATCCCGATCATGGTCGCTGGAGTGGGGCATAGGCGAGAAAGAAGCAGCAGCCCGACCGACGAAGGCGATGTACTTCGATCGTCGTCGCACGCCGAAATCGCCAGGTACGCCGGCAGATAAAGGCGCTTGTGTACTTCGACGCGACGTGGTGTGCCGGTGCCGACTTCGGCGAACGTCGCCTGACAGCTCCGCCACGTCGTTGGCGGCGTGGCAGAAGTTGGGGTATGACTCTGACTTCATTGGCCCCGCTTCCACTATCGTGACGCGGGGCCGTCGCCTACTGGAGGCTGAGACTTGACCGCTGGCGAAACGCACACCGAGTCCGTCGATCTTCTCGGTGTGCGTTTCGTTGCCGTGGACCGGAGCAGCGGGTCCTGGACGAGTTTCGGCGCCTTAGCCGAAAGGATCCGGCGGTCCGCGCGGTGGCGCTGGATCGTGACCCCGAACGTCGACGTGCTGCGCCAAATCGCCCGCTCCGCCGACGTCGCGTGCGCTGGTGAGTCAGTGCGGACGTCTTCTCGCCGACGGCATCGCCGCTGATCTGGGCCAGCCGGGTGCAGGGCACGCCGCTTGACGGGTAACCGGTGCCGCCCTGCTGCCGCGGCTGAGCGAGCGGGCCGCCGCCGAGCAGCGCCGGGTGTTCCCTGCTTGGCGGCGCGGACGGCGTGCGCCGCGGCCACGCTCACGGCGCTGCGCCGAGCGGCACCGGGTATGCGGCGGACGGCTGGTCCCCGCCGTTCGGGCTGGAGGCGACGCCGGAAGGCATGGTCGAGATCCGCGCTCGGGTTACGCCGCCGCGCCGGACCTGGTGTCTCGGCTTCGGCTTCCAAGCAGGAGCGGGTGATCTGACGCGTTGCGCAGAGCCTGCTTCCGGACGCGCTGGTTCGTAGGCTGCGGTGCGACGCTGAAGCACTTTGCCGCCGGTGAAGTCAGCCCGGGCTCACGGGCTGGATGCAACGCAACGGCCTGGAATGGGTGGCATCGGTTGTGGAAGAGCCGCGCGCCGGCTGTTCCGTCGGCTATGTCATCGACGACATCCCGTTCGCGCTGGAGCTGCTGTGCCGCCGCGTTCCTGGCGCCGCAGGTCCGGACCGCCCAGCGCACGTTCCGCACTGGCCCGCTGAGGCCAGGCGCGCTTGCCAACCGGGCGGTTTTGTGCGGATCATCTTCTCTGCCTTGGCGATCCCGGTCCCGGCCGGGGCATGGACCCGGAGCCGGATCGCCACTCGGGGAGAGCAATGTCTGCAGACTCCGGCCATCGTCGCCGGTGGCGCCGCAGTCGGCTTCGTCGTCGGCACGACCGGCATGGGCGGCGGCGCTCGATGACGCCCGATGCTGGTGTTCTTCTTCAACATAAATCCGCTTTACGGCGGTGTCGAGCGATCTCGTGGCGTCGCTGTTCATGAAACCGGTCGGCGCCGTGGTGCATCTGCGCGCGCGGTACGGTCCATATGGAACTCGTGCGCTACCTCTGCATCGGGTCGGTGCCGGCCGCGTTCCTGGGCGTCCTGGTGGGTGCCTCGGCTCGGCGAATCTGGGCGACGGCGTGGACAGTGTCGTCAAGATCGCACTCGGGGTCGCGCTGCTCGTGGCGGTCGGCGCGATGCTGGCCAAGGGTTTGCTCAGCGTCCGCCGTCACGGCGCGTCGGCGCGCGAGCCAGGCTACCGGCGTCCGCCCGGCAGAACGTGCTGACCGTCCGGCCCCGCGTCACGGTGGCGATCGGCACGGTCGGCGGTCTCGGTCATCGGCATGACGTCGGTTGGATCCGGATCGCTCATCGTCGTCTGCTGCTGCTGATCTATCCAGTGCTCACCGCTCGAGAACTCGTCGGGACCGATCTGGTGCAGGCCGTGCCGTTGGTCGTCGGGTCGGCGGCATTAGGGCACATGCTGTTCGGTGACGTCGCAGTTTGGGTTGACTGCTCGTCGCTGCTGCTCGGCGCGGTGCCTGGCAGTTCATCGGCGCCAGGCTATGACAGCGGCGCCGCAGATGGTGATCCGGCGGGGCATCGCGATCGTCCTGCTGGCGTCCGGGCTCGAAACTGCTCGGGGTGCCGACGCCCGCAACAGCAGCCGTCGTCTGTTTGCCAGCATCGTGCTGGGGTCCCGTCTTGTGGATGGCGATCCGGCGCTGGAGCGGGCTGCCGATGCTCGTGGAGAACGGAGCGCCGCCAGGCCGCCGACAAGGCGCTTGTGTAGGCGACGACGCCTCGATCTGGGTTCGACTTGCGCTGCGGCGCAGAAGTCCTCAGGACTGCTCGCCGGGCGGAGTCCGGGGCGGGCTTCTGCTTAAGGGCCTGCGGCCACTAACGGGGGAACTCGATATGTCTCGACGCGTCTTTGCGCGTAGCTGTGCCCTGCTCGTCGCAGTTTGCCGACGGCGCTGGGTGGGCCTCGTTGTAGTGAGCGCTGCGCCCGGGGGTGCAGCGGCGCGACACAGGCGAAGATCGTGAGCGGCACCGCTGCATCGTTCACGCCGAACATCGACAACGGCATCGTCTACGCGATCAACCAGGTGGGTGCCACGGTCTTCAATGGGGCAGCTTCACCAGCGTGACGCCGGTCGGCGGCTCTTCGGTCGGCCGCGCCTGCATTCTCGGCTTCTGATGCTCAATGCGACCAGGGCGCTCGTCCGAAAGCTCACCCCGGTGCTCAAGCAGCGCGCCGTGTGCGTGCGATCATCTGGCCCGAGCCCGACTTCGGGCACGGTGTACGTGGGCGGCCAGTTCAGCACCGTCAATGGTGTCAATGGTCCAAGGGCATCACGCTGCTCAATGCGAGCACCGGTGCAATCGTCAGCGGCTTCAAGCCGCCGGCCCTGGAACGGCATCGTCTACTCGATCCGACCCGCCAACGGCCAACTGCTCATCTCGGGCACGTTCACCACGGCCGACGCCTCGACTCCGGCAGGGCCTGGCCTCGCTGAACCCGAACACCGGCGCGCTGACCGAGCTACGCGCAGGTCGCAGTTCACCGGCCACCAGGCAACTACAACGGCAGCGGCGCCGCGGCGCAGGTTGGTCCGAAGGCGATGGACATCAACCCGGACGGCACGAAGCTGATGGTGATCGGCAACTTCAAGCACGGCTGGCGGCCTGACCGCGACCAGGCCGCGATGATCAACCTCGAGTCCAACCTCGGCCGGCGTGGACCCGAAATGGGCGACGCTTCGGTACACCGCCGCCTGCGTCCAACTGGGCGTTCGACAGTTACGTGACGCGACATCCAGTTCTCCCCGGACGGCTCCTATTACGTGATCGTCGCCACCGGCGCAGCGGCACGAACGCCGACGGCTCCCGCTCGCTGTGCGACACTGCGGCGCAGTTCGAGACCACGCGCCGGCGGCGGCAATGCCAACCGACCTGGGTCAACCACACCGGCCAGGACAGCCTCTGGTCGGTGGCGCTATCCGGCACCGCCGTCTACGTCGGCGGGCCACCAGCGGTGGATGAACAACGCCAATGGCTTCGACCAAGCCGGTGCCGGCTCGGTGCCGCGCCCCGGTCATCGCGGCGCTTGATCCGGACAGCGGCGTCCGTTCTCGTGGAACCCACATGGCCGTAACCCGCGTGGTGCGGGCGCCTACTCGCTGTACGCATCGGCGAACGGTTTGTACGTCGGCAGACGACGCACCGACTACATCGGCAACTTCCAGTACCTGCACAAGAAGATCGCCGTTCTTCCCGCTGGCCGGTGGCAGCACCGTGCCATCGAAGCGCACACAGCCAGCCTCCGGCCAACGTCTTCCTCGCGCGGCCAGCTGCCGAGCGCGAACACATCCAACGTCCTCTACCGGGATCGGACGCTGGCGGTCCGGCCATCGGCGCGATCGACAACGGCCCGGACTGGGCTGCGGACGCCTCGGACAGTGACGAGGGCGCGCAGTACCGCAACACAGGCAGCAGCAGCGCCGGGCTGGAACCAGGTCAATTCGGTGAACCCGTCGGTCCGGTCGGGCGACGCCGTCGGCGATCTTCAACAGATGAGCGCGCTGGGACCCGGGCGACGCGAACCGAGATGCACGTGGTCGTTCCCGGTCGCTTCCGGCACGCCGGTCGAGGTGCGCCTCTACTTCCGCCAACCCGCTACACGGGCACAAGCGGCGTCGGCCAGCGCGTGTTCGACGTTTCAGTCAACAGCACGACCGTGCCGCTAGACCACTACGACATCGTGGCTGACGTCGGCGACCAGACCGGCACGATGAAGGCCTTCGACGGTCACCAGCACAGGCAGCATCACCATCGACTTCAAGCACGAGGTCGAGAACCCGCTGATCAGCGGCATCGAGGATCGTGAAGGAGGCGCAGCCGCCGTCCGTGTCAGTCGATGACCTCGATTACCGTGCGATGAGCGTAGCCAGCATCGGCCCGTTGACAAAGATCGACGGCGGCGGCGTGAACTGGGGTTCGGTGCGCGGCGCATTCATGGTCGGCAACACTGATGTACTACGGGCTGAGTTCCGGCACGTTCTACAAGGCCACGTTTGACGGCACCACCCTCGGCACCCCGACCGCGGTTGATCCCGTACAACGACCCGTTCTGGTCGAACGTCTCGACAGGCTCCGGCCAGACACTACCGCGGCGTCATCTCGCCCTACTACGACGAGCTGCCTTCGGTGACCGGCGCGTTCCACAACGGCGGCCACACATGTACTACACGCTGAACGGTCAGTTGAAGCTGTACTGGCGGGACTTCAATCCCGAGAGCGGCATCGTCGGCTCCGTCGAGTTCTCAACTAGCGGCAGCGCCGACATGAGCAAGGTCGCTGGCATGTTCCTGTCCGGCTCCACGCTGTACTGGGCGAGCAAGGCCGACGGCGCGCTGCACAGCGTCCCGTTCAGCAACAGCGCCGTCAGCACCACCGGTGACTCGATCGTGAGCAGCCCGAGCACGGACGGCAACGACTGGCGCAGCGCAACCTGCTCGCCACGGCTCGCCCACGTTCCCGAACCGGCTGCCGACGGCATCTGCGACGGGCAGCTGCAGTGGCCAGAACTGCAGCCTTCGACGGCACCAACTCCAGCGACCCCGACGGCTCCATCGCCTCCTACGCTTGGAACTTCGGCGACGGCACCGCCGGTCGGGTGCGACGCCGACACACCACTACAACCGAGGCAGGCACGTACACCGTGTCACTGGCGGTTACCGACAACCGCGGCGGACAGAGCACGCCGTCTACCACGACGGTGACCGCGGTGCAGAACGCGACACCGCTGACGTTCGTCGGACAGGCGTCGGGCAACACCCGCGGCACGTCGGCGTCGCTGACGGCACCGGCCGGCATCTCGGCCGACGCGACACGCAGCTGCTGTTCGTCAACGCCGTTGCCGACGTGGTCACGCCGAGCCAGCCCAGCGGGCTGATCGGCTGGACGCAGATTGCTCAGCAGGTATCCGGGCCGATGACCACGACCGTCTACCAGCGCACCGCTGTGGCTGGCGATTCGGGCACGAAGGTGACCGTGACGGCCAGCGCCTCCACGGACATCGATCTGCAGGATGGTCGATTACGCGGGCGTGCCGCCGAACGCGCTTAGTGCTGAAGACTGCCGCGGACACGGCAACGGCCAACCACACGACACCGACCGTCGCGGTAGCAGCCGGCGGCTCGTGGGTGGTTTCGTACTGGGCGGACCGGTCGTCTGGGACGACCGCGTGGAACATTCCGGCAGCGGTGCACCGTGCGTGGCACGTCGCTGGGTACCGGCGGTGGCCGCGACACTTCCGTGATGGCTGACTCCGGCGGCCCCGTGCGCCGGAAGCCACCTACGGCGGGCTGACCGGTCGTGGCCAACTCAGCCAGCGGCCGGGGTTCGCGATCAGCATCGTCCTCGAGCCGACAGGCTGACCTAAAGACGGAATCCGTCGGCGGCGGCGTGGCCGCGCTGCTTCGTGAGGCCAGCCGCCGGCGATGAGCCGTTCCAGAACCTCGTCAACACATCAACTCTATGGAGCGGTCGGTTGTGTCCAGGGTGAGATCGGCGTCGGTCGGCTCCTCGGTACGGGTCGCTGATACCGGTAAACAGAGGGATCCGTCCCGCTCGCGCAGCCGCGTAGAGCCCCTTCCGGTCCCGCACCTCGCACACCGGCAACGGCGTGGCGGCGTGCACGAGCAGGAAGTCGCCGTGCTAGCCACCTGACGGTGCACCCATTCGCGGGTTGCCGCATACGGCGCGATCCGCGGTGCGCAAATCGCCACGCCGCCATGCTTGGTGATCTCGGCCGCGACCAGCCGATGCGGCGCTACGTTCATCTCGCGGTCCTCGCGTGAGAAGCCGAGTCCGGACGAAAGCAGACGCGGCGCACTCGATCGCCGTCCAGCAGGCTCGCGCGGCGGTCCATCCATGGCCAGCCGGCCCATGACACCTGCAGGCGATCGTCGACTTGCCTGAACCGGACAGCCCGGTGAACAGAACCGTCAGGCCGCGCCGAGACAGTGGCGGCCTCGCCAGCGGGCCTCGCAGCGCGAGTGACCGGTGCGCCGAGCTCCAGTGGCAGCTCGGCATCGGCGTCCAGAGCGGCGAGGGCATCTTCCCAGGCCGGCTCGTCGATCGGACCGACGATGCCGGCCGCGCCGAACTACCGGGCGAGATCGGCCTCGGTGTCCGCGGTGACGTTGCGCGCCGCCAGCGGACCGCGACGAGCTGAGCGTCAGGCAGCGCGCGGAGCTCGGCGAAGCGTCCGGGTGAGAGGTCGTCGGGCACCCGCCCAGCGCCCACCTGCGCCAGCACCAGCACTGGCCCGCTGAGCGCGGCTTCGGCGGCGGCGGTCAGGGGCCGGTCGCGCAGGATCGCGCAGGTGCCGGTGCCAGCCTTTCCCGGACGTCGGACGGCGGCGCGGCATAGGTGTGCGCCATTCGGCGAAACGTCGCCCGGCTCAACCGTTGCAGCTGTCCGTCGGGGAGATTGCGGCGATCGGCATGGCCTCATCGTCGGTCAACACGATTCCGGTGCCAAAGTCGCTATCGACAGTGCCGTCAGGATTGGTCCGTATTCGACGGCGGTCAGCGGCAGCATGACGCCATCGAGCAAGAGTTGGACATCGGCGACGGTGTCGAGGTCGCAGGTGACGCTCCGGCCAGGCGTGGATCGGTCCTCGGGCACACGAAGACTCTAGAGTCGGTGACCGCCCGTACAGTGGGTCGAGCCCGCTGCCGCCAAGGTCCGTGGCCGATGTGGCGCTTTGTTCGAGAGGTATGCGTGTCGCTGTCCAGGTCTGCTCGACGTAGCGGCCGACGATCCCGGACTTGCCGGGCTGGTCGCCGATCTCGGCGCACCGATGGCCAGCTTGAGCGGCCCGCTTGCGGTCCGTCCGCTCGTGCTGGCCCAGCTGGCCCGCCGGCTTGGCGGGGATACCGGTGCTCGCCGTCGTCGCGACCGAGCCGGAGGCTATCGGAGCTCGTGGACGAGCTGCGCTGCCTGCTGCCGCCGGACTCCGGTGGCGCTGTACCCGGCCTGGGAGACGCTGCCGCACGAGCGGCTGTCCCCTGAGCGGACACCGTCGGGCAGCGACTGGCCGTGTTGCGCCGGCTGCACCACCCGGACCCCACCGCTGAAACCACGGGGCCGCTGTCAGTCGTGGTGGCGCCAGTCCGGTCCGTCCTGCAGGCCGCAGGTGCCGCGGCTGGGCGACGTAGCGCCGGTGGCGCTGAAGGTGTAGGCGACGCGGCCGCGAGCTCACCGACATCGTCCAGTCCCTCGTGGCCGCCGGATACGCCCGCACCGACGCTGGTCGAGCGGCGCGGAGATCTGGCCGTGCGCGGCGGCATCCTCGACGTCTTCCCACCCACCGAGGAGCACCCGGTCCGGGTCGAGTTCTGGGGCGACGACGTCGAGGAGGTGCGGTACTTCTCGGTCGCCGACCAGCGCTCGCTCGGTGCAGCGGAGCACGGGCCGTGGGCGCCGCCCTGCCGAGAGCTCGTTGCTGACCGACGACGTCCGCGCTCGGGCCAAAGAAGTGCGCGACGCCCATCCCGAGCTGGCCGAGCTGCTCGACCCGATCAACGACGGCGCCGCCGTCGAGGGCATGGAGGCGCTTGGCACCGGTCCTCGTCGACGGACTGACCCTGCTCACCGCTGAGTTGCCGGCTGGCACGCACGTCGTGGTCAGCGACCCAGAGCGGGTACGCCGTCGGGCGGTGGACCTCGTGCGCACGTCGGCGGAGTTCCTCGAGGCCTCATGGGCGGCCGCCGCGGGAGGCGGGGTACGGCGCCGGTCGACCTCGGCGCCGCGTCACCTCGCGAGCTGGCCGACGTCGAGGCGACGACCCGGCGCGGCCGGCGTGCCGTGGTGGAGCATCACCCCGATTCGGGACCGAGCACCGAAACGTCCGCGGAAACCAGACTTCGCCAGCTCCTTCGCCGAGGCGCCGGACTACCGCGGCGACGTTGCCGTCGTCGCTCGACGACGTGCGTCGCTGGGTCCGGGCCGGCGCGTGGTGGTTACGCGGTCCTGATCGGGCCGGGCACGGCCGACCGCGCCGTGGAGCGACTGCGCGAGGCAGAGTTGCCCGCGGTCCGCGCGGGAGACGCTTACCGCGATGCCGGAGCGGGTCGGGTCACGGTCACCACCGGCCGGCTCGCGAGCGGCCTGGTGAGCGAGAAGCTCGGCCTGGCGCTGCTCACCGAGTCCGACCTCACCGGGCAACGCGGGCATCAGCCGCGACGGCCCGCGGCTGCCGTCCCGGCGGCGCAAGACGCTGGACCCGCTGCAGTTGCAGGCCGGCGACCTCGTCGTCCACGACCAGCACGGCGTCGGGCGCTACGTCGAGATGGTCCGGCGCACCGTGAACGGCGGCGAGCGCGAGTACCTGATCATCGAGTACGCAGCCGTCCCGCAGGGTCAGCCGCCCGACCGGCTGCTTCGTCCCGACCGACGCGCTCGACCAGATCTACGCGCTACGTCGGCGGCGAGAACCCCGACGCTGCACCGGCTGGGCGGCTCGGACTGGGCGAAGACCAAGGGCCGGCGCCCGCAAGGCGGTCGCGTGAGATCGCCGCCGAGCTGATCCGGCTGTACTCGGCGCGCATGGCCACGCCGCGGGCCACGCGTTCGGCCCGGACACCGCCGTGGCAGCGCGAGCTCGAGGACGCCTTCCCGTACGCCGAGACCCCGGACCAGCTGGCCGCGATCGACGAGGTCAAGGCCGACATGGAGAAGCCGCTGCCGATGGACCGGATCATCTGCGGCGACGTCGGCTACGGCAAGACCGAGGTCGCCGTGCGGGCGGCGTTCAAGGCGGTGCAGGACGGCAAGCAGGTCGCGGTCCTCGTGCCCACCACGCTGCTCGCGCAGCAGCACCTAGCTACGTTCACCGAGCGGATGAGCCAGTTCCCGTTGTGATCAAGGAGCTGTCCCGGTTCCAGACCCGACGCCGACGGCCGCCACGATGGCTGGCATCGTCGACGGCAGCGTGCGACATCGTCATCGGCACGCACCGGCTGCTGCAGCCAGACCGTCCGGTTCCAAGGACCTCGGGCCTGGTGGTGGTCGACGAGGAGCAGCGCTTCGGCGTCGAGCACAAGGAGCACCTCAAGTCGCTGCGCGACCGCGGTCGACGTGCTGACCGATGTCGGCGACGCCGATCCCGCGCACGCTGGAGATGGCGCTCACCGGCATCCGTGAGATGACGACGATCCTCACCCCGCCCGAGGAGCGCCACCCGGTGCTCACCTTCGTCGGCGCCCAGGACGAGCGCCAGATCGCCGCCGCCGTCCGCCGCGAGCTGCTGCGCGACGGGCAGGTGTTCTACATCCACAACCGGGTCGAGCTCGATCAACCGCGCGGCGCGCCGGCTGCGCGAGCTGGTCCCGGAGGCGCGGATCGCGGTCGGCGCACGGGCAGATGAACGAGCACCAGCTCGAAGCAGGTCATGGTCGGCTTCTGGGAGAAGGAGTACGACGTCCTGGTCTGCGACCACAATCGTCGAGTCCGGATCTGGACATCCCGAACGCCAACACGCTCGTCGTCGAGCGGGCCGACATGTTCGGCCTGTCCCAGCTGCACCAGCTGCGCGGGCGGGTCGGCCGGGGCCGGGAGCGCGGGTACGCCTATTTCCTCTACCCGCCGGAGGCTCCGCTGACCGAGACCGCGTACGACCGTCTCGCCACCGTCGCGCAACACACCGAGCTGGGCGCGGGAATGGCCGTGGCGATGAAGGACCTCGAGATCCGCGGCGCCGGCAACCTGCTGGGCGGCGAGCAGTCCGGTCACATCGCCGGCGTGGGCTTCGACCTGTACGTGCGGCTGGTCGGCGAGGCCGTCGCCGACTTCCGTGACCCCGAACAGCGCGGGCGCCGCCGAGCTCGTCGACGTGAAGGTCGATCTGCCGGTGGACGCCAACCTGCCGCCGGACTACGTGCCCGCCGAGCGCCTGCGGCTGTCCGCGTACCGCTCACTGGCGGAGGCGAACACCGACGAGACGGTCGAAGGCGTGCGGGCCGAGCTGGTCGACCGGTTCGGGCCGATTCCGGCCCAGGTGGAGAACCTGCTCGCCGTGGCCCACTTCCGGGTGCAGGCCCGTACCCGCGGCGTGACGGAGGTGTCGCTGCAGGGCAACGCCGTGCGCTTCTCGCCGGTCGAGCTGGCGGATTCCGCGCAGATGCGGCTGCGCCGGCTGTACCCGCGCAGTAACTAGCAAGACCACCGTGTCGACGCCTCGGTGCCCGCGGCCGACGGTGGACGGGAGCACGTTCGGAGGCGCTCCCGTCCGCGACATCGCGTTGCTGAAGTGGTGCGGCGACGTCCTCGACGCCGTGGCCGGCTGAGCCTGCCCGATCAGCCCGCCAGCTGGACGCTGGGATTTCGGCAGCTTTGGCCACCACGAGGGCGTAGGACTGGTCGATGAGGTCGCGGATCTCCTCGTCGGCCGGCGCCCCGGGGCCGGTGGTGCGGATCAGGTTCCACAGCGTTTTCGACAGGTACGGCGCCTTTTCGGCGTGATCCGGGATACTCGTGGCGCCACTGGTCGACGACGTCCTCGGTGTTCTTGAGGGTGATCGAGAACCCGTTCTCGCCGCCCAGGAACGCAAAGATCTTGCCGCCGACTTTGACGACGCTGTGGTCCTCGCCCCACGGGTTGTCCAGATACGCGCCGGGCAGGCTCAGGCAGTATTCCGACGGCCGTCGCGCGCTTCACCCCGCTGACCCTAGGAGACGTATCGTGCCAGGGGTATGAGAGTCTTGCTCGTTCGTGGAAGGTGTGTGTGGAGGGCGCCAGTGAAGTCGACGGTCATGGCCGCGCTGGCGCTGGTCGGCGTCCTCCTGCTGTCCGGATGCAACGAGAAATTCGGGGCCGCGGCGTTCGCCGCCGATGACCGGATCCTCGGTGGACAGCCTCAACCAGTACTGTCGCCACCTCCGACGCCGACAAGGCGGCCACGGTGCGTGCCGAGGCACTCCAGTACCTGATCCGGACGAGCCTTTTCGAGGAGCTGCTGCGTCGCCACGGCGGGGTGCCGTCCGACGCCGGAGTTGAGCGAGCTCCACGACCAGGCCCTTCCGGACGCGCTGAAGAACGCCAACCTGACCGGCTCGGCGGCGGACCGCGCGTTCGCGACCGCGCTGGCGCCCAACGGCTTCGCACCGAGCTTCGTGCCGCTGTACCTGCGCTCCCAGGAGATGGCGTTGGAGCTGGGGACGCGCAAGGTCAAGAGCGAAGAGCTCTGCCGTCTGCGGTTGAGCCTCAATCCCCGCTTCGGCGCCTGGGACTGGAGCACGGTCGGCATCAAGACCGACCAGGCCCAGTCCGACTTCCTCGTCTCGGGCCGCCGCTGGGCTCGACGGAGTGCCATCTCAGTGGCTGACCGACCGGCCAGCACCTCCGACGACGCCGTCGAGGTGATGGACCTGGCTGCGCTCGCCCGGCGGATGTCCATGGGATGCCGCGCAGTCGCACCGGTCCCTGGCACCGTTCCTGCTCGAAGAGGCCTACGAGGTCCTGGACGCCATCGACACCGAGGACGATGCCGCCCTGCGTGAGGAGTCTCTGGCGACCTGCTGATGCAGGTGCTCTTCCATGCCCGGCTGGCCGAGGAGAACGAGTCCGGACCCGTGGTCGATCGACGACGTCGCCACCGGTCTGGTCGAGAAGCCGCGCCGCCGGCACCCGCACGTCTTCGGCGATGTCACGGTCGACGGTCCGGCGCAGGTCGTCGTGAACTGGGAGCACATCAAGGCCACCGAGACGGAGCGGTCGTCCATCACCGGACGGCATACCGCTCGGCCTTCCGGCGTTGGCGCTGGCCGCCAAACTGCTGGCCCGGCTGGAGCACTGGCGGCCTGACCGTGCCTCCGCCGGCGGCCGATCCCGCCAACCTGACCGCGGCATTCGGGGCAGAACTGCTCGACGTGGTGCGGCGGGCCGGCACCGCCGGGGTGGACGCCAACAAGCATTGCGCGAGACGGTGCTCGCCTATCGGAATGAGATACGTCGGGCCGAGCTCGTCGACGAGCGGCCGGCAGGCCCCGACGATTAGGGTGGCGTGCCGTGAAAGGGATCATCCTCGCCGGCGGCGCGGGCACTCGACTTCATCCGGTCACCCGCGCGGTCAGCAAGCAGCTGCTGCCGGTCTACGACAAGCCGATGATCTATTACCCGCTGTCGACGCTGATGCTCGCCGGCATCCGCGACATCCTGGTCATCACCACACCCCATGACCAGGACCAGTTCCGTCCGGCTGCTCGGCGACGGGTCGGCAGTGGGGCATCTCGCTCGAGCTACGCCGTGCAGCCCTCGGCCCGGACGGACTGGCGCAGGCGTTCCTCATCGGTGCGGACCACCTGGACGGCGGACCGTGCGGCGCTGGTCCTCGGCGACAACATCTTCTTCGGTCACGGCATCGGCCAGCTGCTCACCGACACCGTCGGAGTCGTGGAGAGCAAGGGCGGTTGCTCGCTCTTCGGCTACCGGGTCAGTGATCCGGAGCGCTACGGCGTCGCGGAGTGGACGACGACCGGCATCCTGCTCGGCGTCGAGGAGAAGCCGGTCACGCCGCGGTCGAACCTCGCGGTCACCGGGCTGTATTTCTACGACGCCGACGTGGTGGACATCGCCAAAGGCCTGGTGCCGTCGCTGCGCGGGCGAGCTCGAGATCACCGACCTCAACAACGTGTACGTAGCGCGCGGCGATGCCCGGCTGGCCGATCTCGGTCGCGGCACAGCCTGGCTCGACACCGGGACGCAGGACGCGTTGCTGGAAGCGAGCCAGTTCGTCCAGGTGCTACAGCACCGGCAGGGGATCACCATCGCCTGCCTGGAAGAGATCGCCATGCGCTGCCGCTTCATCACGCCCGAGCGGGCGTTCGAGATGGGCGAGCAGATGGGCAGAGTCCAGCTACGCGGAGTACCTGCGGCGCAGCGCATCCGACTACATCGCCGGGGTCCAATGACCGCGGCGAACGTGACTAGTCACGCCTGTTGCCGCGCATGAGACCGCCATCGCCGGACTGTGGGAGATCCAGACCAGAAGGCCGTGACGGATGGCCGTGGGACGGTCCGGGAGTTCTTCCGCACCAGCGGCTTCACCTGAGCTGGGCCTGCCCGTGCCGGAGCGCTGGCACCAGATCAACCTGACCTGACGCGGCGCGGTGCGCTGCGCGGGCTGCACGGGGAGGCGGTGACCAAGCTGGTCGGCGTCGCCTCGGGCTCGCGCCTTCGGCGGGTACGTCGACGCCCGGCGCGACTCGCCGTCGTTCGGCACCGTGGTGACCGTCCCGCTCGAGGTCGGCGTGCAGGTTCTCGTCCCACCCGGCGTGTGCAACGGGTTCCAGGCGACCTCCGCGGACGGGTGCCAGTACCTGTACTGCTTCGACGCCGAGTGGCAGCCCGGCATGGCCGGGCGTGGCGGTGAGCCCGCTCGACCCCGCGCTGGCGATCCCCTGGCCGATTCCGCCGCAGGCCCGCCGATCCGTCGATGGTGTCGGCCAGGACGCGGCGCTGCTCCGCGGTTCGCCGAGATCTGAGGAACGATGCGACTTCTCGTCACTGGCGGCGCCGGGTTCATCGGCGCCAACTTCGTGCGCTACACGGTCGAGCACCGTCCAGAGGTCGCGGTCACCGTCGTGGACGCGCCTCACCTACGCCGCCAACCTCGACAGCATCGCCGACCTCGTCGGCCGGATCGAGTTCGTCGAGGGCAACATCGCCGACGCCGCGCTGATGGACCGGCTGATCGCCGACACCGACGTCGTCGTGCACTTCGCCGCCGAGTCGCACAACGACAACTCGCTGCGCGATCCGTCCCCGTTCGTGACCACCAACCTGGTGGGCACCTACACGATCCTCGAGGCGGTGCGCCGGCATCGGAAGCGGCTGCACCACATCTCCACCGACGAGGTCTACGGCGACCTGGAGCTCGACGACCCGCGCAAGTTCACTCGGACACGCCCTACAACCCGTCCAGCCCCTACAGCTCGACGAAGGCCGGCTCGGACCTGCTCGTGCGGGCCTGGGTGCGCTCCTTCGGTGTGGCGCGCGACGATCTCCAACTGCTCGAACAACTACGGCCCGTACCAGCACATCGAGAAGTTCATCCCGCGGCAGATCACCAACGTGCTCGCGGGTCTGCGGCCGAAGCTGTACGGCGTCGGCGCCAACGTCCGGGACTGGATCCACGTCGACGACCACAACGCCGCGGTGCTGGGCGGTCGCTCGACGCAGGGCCGGATCGGCGAGACGTACCTGATCGGAGCCGACGGGGAACGCAGCAACCGAGACGTCGTCGAGACCATCCTCGAGTTGATGGGCAAGCCACGGGACGCGTACGACCTGGTCACCGACCGGGCCGGGCACGACCTGCGCTACGCCATCGACTCGTCGAAGCTGCGCGCGGAACTCGGGTGGGAGCCGGTCTACCGCGACATGCGGGCCGGCCTGACGCAGACCATCGAGTGGTACCGAGCCAACCGGGACTGGTGGGAGCCGCAGAAGGACAGCTGTCGAGGCCCGTTACGCCGAGGCAGGCCAGTGACCCGTTGGCTGGTCACTGGCGCCGGTGGCCAACTTGGCCACCATCTTGCGTGTCCGCAACTGCGAACGGCCGGCGAGACCGTCGCCGCGCTGACCCACGACGAGCTGGACATCTGCCGTCCCGAGGACGTCGACGCCGTAATGGCTGCGCATCAGCCGGACGTGGTGGTCAACGCGGCCGCGTACACCGCCGTCGACGCGGCGGAGACCGACGAGGCTGCAGCGTTCGAGGTCAACGCCACCGGGCCGGAACTGCTGGCGCGGGCGCTGGCCCGGCACGGCGGGCGGCTGGTCCAGGTCTCGACGGACTACGTCTTCTGACGGAGGGCCTCCCGGCCGTAATGAACCCGGCGATCCCACCGGGCCACGCGCACGGCCTACGGGCGCACGAAGCTGGCCAGTGAGCGAAGCGGTTGCGCCGCGAACTGGCCGACCGGTACCTGTGTGGTCCGCACCGCGTGGGTACGGCGGCGGGCCTGGCCCGAACTTCGTCGACACGATGCGGCGCCTCGAGGCTGAGGCGCGAGACGGTGAGCGTGGTGAACGACCAGGTCGGCTCGCCCACCTGCGTGGCCGATCTGGCCGGTGCGCTGGATCCAGCTCGGTCGGATGGAGCAGTCTCCGACAGTGCTGCACCACGTCGAACACGGGCACGGCGTCATGGTTCGACCTCGCCCGTGAGGTGTTCCGGATCTGCGGTGCCGATCCGCGAGCGGGTGCGGCCGACCACTACCGCGGCCATGCCCCGTCCTGCCCCGCGCCCGGCCTGGTCGGTGCTGTCGACGGAGGCGTGGACGGCAGCGGGCCTGCGCGGCGACCGCGGCCGTGGCGAGAGGCGCGCTGGCCGACGCCAGTGGCGGCTCCGGCCGTCGCATCGCGCTGAGAGTGCGACCGGAGACGTTGCCGTACCTTGCGCACCTGCGCGGATAAGCTGTGCCGGCACGACCGGGCTTACCGGGAGGACCGACCTGTGACGCAGTATCGAGGCTGTCGGCGCGCGAGAGATCCTCGATTCGCGCGGCAACCCCACCGTCGAGGTCGAGGTCGCTCCTCGACGACGGCACGCTGCGCCCGCGCCGCGGTGCCGAGCGGGGCATCCACCGGTGCGTTTGAGGCGGTGGAGATCCGCGACGGGACACCCGCTACAACGGCAAAGGTGTGGATGCGGGCGGTCGTGGCGGTGATAGACGAGATCGGTCCCGAGTTGATCGGTTCGGATCCGACGGAACAGCGGCTGATCGACCAGGCATTGATCGAACTGGACGGCACGCCGGACAAGGGCCGCGCTGGGCGCCAACGCGGTGCTCGGCGTCTCGCTCTGGCGGTGGCCAAGCGCCGCGGCCGACTCCGCCGGACTGCCACTGTTCCGCTACCTCGGGCGGGCCGAACGCGCACCTGCTGCCGGTGCCGATGATGAACATCCTCAACGGCGGCGCCCACGCCGACAGCAACGTCGACGTGCAGGAATTCATGATCGCCCCGATCGGCGCGCCCACGTTCAGTGAGGCGCTGCAGCACGGCGCGGAGGTCTACCACGCGCTGAAGTCGGTGCTGAAGGGCCGCGGGCCTTCGACCGGGCTCGGCGACGAGGGCGGCTTCGCGCCCGACCTCAGCACCAACCGGGCCGCCCTCGACCTCATTGCCGAGGCCGTCGAGAGAGGCCGGGCTGGTGCTCGGCGAGGACATCGCGTTGGCCATGGACGTCGCTGCCAGCGAGTTCTACAAGGACGGCGCTTACCAGTTCGAGGGCGGATCGAACTCCTCCGACGACATGATCGGCTACTACGACAACGCTCGTAGAGCGTTACCCGATCGTCTCCATCGAGGACCCGTTTGCCGAGGATGACTGGGGCGCATGGGCCGCGCTCACCGAGCGGCTCGACACGCAGGTCCAGATCGTTGGTGACGACCTGTTCGTCACCAACCCGAGAGCGACTGGCTCGCGGGCATCGAGGAGTCATGCGCGAACGCGCTGCTCGTCAAGGTCAACCAGATCGGCACGCTGACCGAGACGCTCGATGCCGTCGACCTGGCCCACCGACATGGCTACCGCTGCATGATCAGTCACCGCTCCGGCGAGACCGAGGACACCACCATCGCCGACCTGGCCGTCGCGGTGAACTGTGGGCAGATCAAGTCCGGCGCCCCGGCGCGCAGCGAGCGGGTGGCCAAGGTACAACCAGCTCCTACGCATCGAAGAGGAGCTCGACGACGCCGCTCGCTTTGCAGGTGCCCTTGCGTTTCCGCGCTATCGAGCCCGGCCAGTGCAGATCGAGCAGGACGCCTGAGGCGGACAACGCGTCGAAGCATGGATCCTGAGCGGGCTGCCATGTCCGTGCCGCGACCGCGGCGCGTCGATCGGGAGGGCTCACCGGTCGCGCCCTCGTTCTCGGCACCGTAATCGTGCTGCATGGCGCTGGTGCTCGCTTCCCCGTTGCAGCGCTACCTGCAGGGACGCAGCGACCTCAACCAGGTCATCGCAGCGGCTGCGCGACACCACAGCGCGGGTGGCGGAGCTGCGCCGGCAGCTGGCGCGCAGTGGAACGACCCGGCGTTCGTCGAGCGGCAGGCGCGGGCTCGGCTGCAGTTCGCCCGGCCGGGCGACCGGGTGTTCGTGGTGCTCATGCCCGGCATGTCGAAGCACGGACGCCTCGCGCGGGCAGGTCCATCCTGTCATCCCGGCCCAGGGCAGGACGAGCTGGCAGTCGAAGGCCTGGACGATGCTTCAGGTCGCCGACTCGCCGCCGTGAGCCCGAGCGCTCCGCTCACCGAGTCCGACCGGACGGCAGTGACCGGTCAGCTGGGCCGCACACCGCGGGCCATGCGCGCCGTCGCACACCGCTGCCCCTGCGGGCTGCCGGACGTGATCGAGACCTCGCCCCGGCTGCCCGACGGCACCCCGTTCCCCACCCTGTACTACCTGACCTGTCCGCGGGCCACAGCACAGGTCGCGACGTTGGAGGCCACCGGGCTCATGCGCATGTACGCCGACCGGCTGAGTGCGGATCCCGACTTCGCCGCGTCCTACCGCCGGGCCCACGCGCGCTACCTCGAGCTGGCGCGTCGAGCTGGGCGAGGTGCCCGAGATCGAGGGGTGTGAGCGCCGGCGGGATGCCGACCCGGGTCAAGTGCCTGCATGCCTTGCTCGCACACACGCTGGCCGCGGGACCCGGCGTCAACCCGGTCGGAGACGACGTGCTGGACCGCCTGCGACCCTGGTGGGCGGGCGGACCTTGCGTGCCGTCTAAATGACTGGCGCCGGACGGCCGATGATCGTCGCGGGCGTCGACTGCGGTACCAACTCGCTGCGGTTGCTCGTCGCTGAGTTCCGCGACGGCGAGTTCACCGAGCTGCACCGCGAGTTGCGCATCGTCCGGCTCGGTGAGGCGGTGGCCGAGACGGGGCGGCTCAGCGAGGCCGCGCTCCAACGCACCGACGCGGCGCTGGCCGATTACTCCGACACCATCCGCCGGTTCCGTGCTGAACGAGTGCGGTTCGTGGCCACATCGCGCCGCCCGGGACGCGGCCAACCGCGAGCGGCTGGTCGACGTCGTGCGGCGTCGGCTGGGCATCGTGGCCGAGATCGTCAGCGGGGCCGGAGGAGGCAGCGCTCTGTTGCGCGGCGCCCTCGCCGTAGCCCGGGCACAGTTGTTCGGCACGACCGTTCTGGTGGTCGATATCGGGGGTGGCTCGACGGAGTTGGTCGGTCGGCGCCGTGGGCGAGGACGCGCCGCGCGCCGCCGTCAGCCTCGACATCGGCTGCGTTCGGTTGACCGAGCTCTATCTGCATCGACGATCCACCAACAGCCGCCCAGGCCGAGGCCTTGCGCCGAGCCGTCCACGAGCAGCTCGACGCGGTCGAGCCGGGGATCCGGGCCGCGGCGGCAGGGCTGGTAGTGGGTGTGGCCGGCACGGTAACCACGATCGCCGCCCTGGCCTGTGGCGCTCCGGCGAGTACGACCGCAGCATCGTGCACGGCGCGGAACTCCAGCACGTCCGACATCGCTCGGACCACCGCGCGCCTGGTCCGCCGCCAGCCACGCGGAGCGAGCGGCGATGACGGTCATCCACCCGGGCCGGGTCGACGTGATCACGGCCGGGGCGCTCATCCTGAGCTGTGTCGTGGCTTAGGGCGCCGTGCGCCAGGGTAGTCGTGAGCGAGAGCTGACATCCTGACGCCATCGCCGCCTCCACTCTCGATTAGCAGGCCATGGCTGAGGCCGTTGTTCTCGACGGCAAGCAGGATCGGTGGTAGAAAGTGGTCTAGACCAATCTGGGATGGACTCCGCCCGAAGGCCGGAGGCAGTCATGACCGTTCCCCACGGCGGCGCGGCGCCGGCCCAGGAGGGGTCCGAGCCCGCGCCAACTGACATCACGGTGCTGGGGCTCGACGTCGGCGGCACTCGTGATGAAAGGGCTGGTCGTCGACGCCAATGGCACCGAGGTACGGCGTGAGTTGCGTCCTACTCCGGTCTTTGACGGCCCAGCGGCCGTCGTGGGCGCCATCCGGACGTTCGCCGCTGACCTCTGCGCGGGGGTGGGCGTCGGTGCCGTAGGGCCTGGCCGTGCCTGGTCTCGTCGACCCGGCGGCCGGACGGGCCCGATACGCCGCGAACCTCGGCTGGCGCGACGTCCCCTCGCTGCGCTCCTCGAGGACGACCTCGGCGTGCCGGTGCGCGTGGACCACGACGTGCGTACCGCCGGGCTCGCCGAGGCCGAGCTCGGAGGCGGCCGCGGCTGCCGCGACCACCTCTTCGTCGCCATTGGCACCGGTGTGGCTGCGGCCGCGTGTGTTCGGCGGCGCAATGCTGGCGGGCACCAGCGGTGCGGCTGGCGAACTGGGCCACATCCCGGTCTATCCCGACGGCCTGTCGTGCGCCTGCGGCCAGCGCGGCTGCCTGAGAGGCCTACGCGTCGGCGGCGGCCATCGCACGTCGCTACGCCCGCCGAACCGGCGACGCGCTGGACGCCGTGGCCGTAGCCAGTCGCCTCGACGACGACCCTGTGGCGGCCGAGTTGTGGGCGGAGGCTGCCGCCGCCCTCGGGATCGCGCTCGCCACGTACACGCTGATCGCCGACCCCGAGCTGATCGTCCTCGGCGGCGGCCTCTCCAACGCGGGCGAGGTGCTGGTCACGCCCGTCGTCATGAGCTCCGGCGCCCGGCTGACCTGGCTTCCCACCCCGCGGGTGACGGTGGCCGAACTCGGCTCCGACGCCGGTTGCGTGGGAGCGACCTTGTTGGCCCGTCGGGCCGCAGAGTCGGCGGGGCGCTCGTGAGCGTGCTCACCGGTGCGCGTGTCGTCACGGCAGGCGCGGTGCTCGACGACGGCTGGGTTCGTCTCGACGGAGCCCGCATCGCCGAGGTGGGATCAGGCCGGCCCCGGCGGCGAGGTGCTCGACCTCGGCGGCGGGTGGCTCGTCCCCGGGTACATCGACATCCATACCCACGGTGGGGGCGGTCACGACGTGGCCCGCTCGCCGGAGGACATGGCGGCGTCGGTCGCCTTCCACCTGGCGTCACGGCACGACCCGGACCCTCATTTCGCTGGTGACCGCTCCGGTGGGCGAGCTCGTCGAACAGCTCGGCTGGATCGCTGATCTGGCGGACCGCAGCGGGCACCGATCCGGCCGGCGGCCGGGTCCTGGGCGCGCATCTCGAGGGTCCGTTCCTCTCCGAGGCACGTTGCGGCGCGCAGAATCCCAGAGTTCCTCCTCGACCCGGATCGCGACGTCCTCACCACGCTGGTCAAGGCGGCGCGAGGGTTGGTTGCGGGTGACGACGGTCGCGCCGGAACTGCCCGGCGCCCTGACATCATCAGCGACCTGGTCTCGGCCGACGTTGTCGCCGCGCGTCGGTCACACCGACGCCACTACGCGCAGGCAGCCGCCGGGTTCGCCGCCGGAGCCCGGCTCGCTACCCACCTGTTCAACGGGATGCGCTCGCTGCACCACCGCGAGCCGGGCGGCCCTGGCCGCGCTGGACGCCGGCGTGGCCTGCGAGGTCATCAACGACGGGAGCACGTCCATCCGGCGATCCTTCGACTCGTGGCCGGCCGTGGCGACCGGGCGCTCGTGCTCATCACCGACGCCATGGACGCGCGGCCGGCATCGGCGGCGACGGCGAGTACGAGCTCGGCGGCCAGCGGGTGACGGCGCAGGACGGCGCCGCCCGATTGGTCCGCACCGGCTCTCTGGCCGGAAGCACGCTCACCATGGACGTCGCGGTGCGGCGGGCGATCGTGGACGGAGCGCCTGCCGGTGCCCGCCGCGGTCGCGGCCGCGTCGCTGAATCCCGCTCGCGTCCTGGGCATCGACGGCGAGTGCGGAGCGATCGCACCCGGCCTGGCGGCAGACCTGCTGCACCCTCGACGACGACCTCGAGGTGCTGCGGGTCATGACGCGCGGTCGGTGGCTGCCGGCGGCCGCGCTGATTGCGGCCGTTACTCGGCGCTGTCGCGCCGGCGCGCGTGGACTTCGTGGGCGGCGGCTCCGTGCCGATCACGGCACGCCACAGTTCCGCGCTCATCTTGGCGGTGAACACCCTTCTGATCCCCCGGCCGGCAGCGACGATAAGGGCCCAGGTCATCGCGTCCAGGACCCGGGTGTCATGCCGCCAGGGGTTACGCGGGGATTGTCCGGACGGGCCGCGCGCCAGGCCGTTTGACCATCCGCCTCGTTACTCTGGTCACCGGGATCGCGACGAGGGCCGTCAGGAACCGGAACAGAATCTTGCTGATGGCGTTCCACACGGGACGAATCATCCCCGATGCCACCGCGCGAGGCGCGCGCGGGGCGGTGGTAGGACTGGGCAGTGGTGAGCGCGCCTGGAAGCGGGTGGTTCGGCGATCTCGCCACCGTCCGGACGCCGGTGGCGTACGACGCCGCCGAGGTGGTGGCCCGCCGCGGCCGCGGCGCCGTCGCTGCCCGAGTTGACCGCGCAGATCTCGGTATGCCGGGCCTGCCCGCGGCTGGTGGCCTGGCGCGAGGAGGTGGCCTGACCAAGCGCCGCGCCTTCGCCGACGAGCCGTACTGGGGACGGCCCGTCCCGGGGCTTCGGCGCCGACCGACCGCGCATCCTCGTCCTCGGCCTGGCCCCGGCGGCGCACGGGCGAACCGGACCGGCCGGAACTTCACCGGCGACCGATCGGGGGAAGTGGCTGTACGCCGCCCTTTACCGGGCGGGCCTGGCCACCCAGCCGACCAGCGAGCGGGCCGACGACGGGCTCCGGCTGATCGGCACCCGCGTGGTCGCGGCCGTCCGGTGTGCGCCTCCGGCCAACCAGCCCACGCCGACTGAACGGGACACGTGCCGGCCGTGGCTGGTCGCGGAGCTGAAGTTCGTCCTGCCCGGTTTTGCGCCTCGATCGTGGTCCTCGGCGGGTTCGGCTGGGCCGCGCTGTGGCCTGGCGGCAGCGCGGGCCGCCGGGCTGAGGTGCCGGCCAGTCCTCCTCGGTTCGGTCACGGCGTGACCGTGGACCTCCGGGGCCGTCACCGTCTTCGGCTGCTACCACGTAAGCCAGCAGAACACGTTCACCGGCCGCCTGACCGAGCCCATGTTGGACGCCGTGCTGGCCGCGGCGATCGCCCACGCGGCCGGTGGCTGAGGCCACACCCGGCACTCTACTAGGCTCGAAGGCGAGTCGACATCGAGGGAGGATCGTGAGCGACCTCGGATCGCACGCCGACCCGCGTCCACACGGGCGACCCGGGTGGTCATCGTCGGCGGCGGATACGTCGGTATGTACACGGCGCTGCGGCTGCAGCGACGGCTCTCGCGCGGCCAGGCGGAGATCATTGTCATCGACCCGCAGGCGAGCATGACCTACCAGCCGTTCCTGCCCGAGGCGGCCGCCGGCAGCCTCGAACCCGGCACGTCGTCGTCTCGTTGCGGCGGGTGCTGTCGAAGTGCCGCGTGATCACCGCCACGGCAACCGAGATCTCGCACGCCCGCCGCAAGGTCACCGTTCAGCCGGTCGAAGGCGAGCCCTACGACGTCGACTACGACCTGCTGGTGGTGGCGCCTGGTCCGATCTCGCGGCTGCTGCCCATTCCCGGCCTCGCCGACGTCGGCATCGGCTTCAAGACGATCGGTGAGGCCATCTTCCTGCGCAACCACGTCCTGGCCCAGATCGATCTGGCCGCCTCGACCGAAGACGCCGAGCTGCGGCGCCGGGTGCTGACATTCGTCTTCGTCGGCGGCGGCTACGCCGGAGTCGAGGCGATGGCCGAGCTCGAGGACATGGCTCTGTACTACGCCCGCCGCTACGTGTCCGGCGTCGACCCACGCGACATGCGTTGGTATCTGGTCGAGGCGGCGTCACAGATCATGCCTGAGGTATCGGTCAAGATGAGCGCCTACACCGCCGACCGGCTGACCGAGCGAGGCATCGACGTCCGTCTCGACACGCGGCTTGTCTCCGCTGTGGATGGCCACATCGAACTCCTCCGACGGCGCCGAGTTCGAGGCGAACACGCTGGTGTGGACCGCCGGAGTGAAGTCCAATCCGTTGGTCACCCGCTCGGACCTGCCTCGGGACGGCAAGGAGCGTCTGGTGTGCACGGCGGCGCTGACCGTCAAGGGCGTGGAGGGTGTCTTCTCCGCGGGGACTGCGCGGCCGTCCCGGACGTCACCGGTCCGCCCGGCGCCACCACTCGCCCAGTGCCCAGCACGCGGTGCGTCAGGCCAAGGTGCTGGCCGGCAACATCCGGGCCACCATCGTGGGCAAGCCGTTGCGGGAATACCGGCACAAGTACGGGGGATCGGTGGCCTCACTCGGGCTGTACCGGGGCGCGGCGGAGGTCTACGGCATCAAGGTCCGCGGCTTCCTCGCCTGGTTCATGCACCGGACCTACCACGTGTCGCGGATGCCGACGTTCAACCGCAAGATCCGCGTCGTGGCCGACTGGACCGGAGCCCTGCTCTTCCGCCGAGAGGTGGTCTCACTGGGCCAGATAGAGACCCCGAGGGCCCAGTTCATCGAAGCCGCCAAGCCCATGAAGGACGAGAATGTGCAGGCCGCATCGCAGTAGTGTCCTGAGCCTCCGTGGCTCAAGATAGCTGGGCCCCGCAGCCCAATCGGCAGAGGCAGACCCCTTTAAAAGGGTCCAAGCGTCGGTTCGAACCCGACCGGGGCTCCGCCGCGCCGCGCGGAACGCGCGCGCCGCCCGTCCGTTGGAGTGTCGAGGGCGGGCGACCGTCGCAGCTGGCCCCGTGCCACGCATATAGGCTGAGGAGTCCCGTGCGAAGGAGAGTGCCCCAGGTGCCCAACCCTGTCTTGACCAAGCTGTCGGAACGCCCGGCCGAGCGCGCCGCTCCACCTGTGAGCCCAGAAGAGCTGGCAGCGGATGTACAACCAGCCGAGCTACCAGGCGCCGGCGCCTCCTGGCGCGGTGCCGCCGTTCGACCTGAAGCGCTACGGCGGCGGTGGCGGGGACGGCAGCCAGCCCACCCGGTATATGACCCTCGACGACGTGGTCGTGCGTACTGGCGCGATGCTCGCCGTCATCTTCGTCGCGGGTGCGGTGACCTGAGCCTCGGGCCGACGAGCACGGGCTCCGGCGGCCTCATCGCATTGGGTCTCATCGGCGGACTTGCGCTGGGCCTCTACATGGCCTTCACCATGCGGGCGACCGCACTGACCATCGATTGGCCTACTCGGCTTTCGAGGGACTTCTGCTCGGCGGGGTCAGCCGGGCGTTCAAACGACCGCGTACCCGGGCATCGTCGGTTCAGGCCGTCACGGGCACGATGCTGGTCGCGCTGGGCATGCTCGTCGTCTACCGCACCGGGGCCGTCCGGGTCACCCCACGGTTCACCCGCGTGGTGATCGGCGCCACCATCGGCGCCGTCGGTCTCATGTTCGTCAACCTGCTCGTTCCGCTGTTCGTACACGGCGGCCTAGGCCTGCGCGACGCGCAGGACCACCTGTGGCTCGCGGTCGGGTTCAGCGCGCCGTGCATCGTCATCGCCGCCTTCAACCTGGTGCTCGACTTCGACATGATCGAGCAGTGCATCAAGCGCGGCGTCGACGAGCGGTTCGCTTGGTTCGCCGCGTTCGGGCTGATGGTGACGCTGATCTGGCTCTTTACATCGAGATGCTGCGCCTCATCCTGGCTATCTGCGCGACTGAGCCCAACCGCATCTTTGCCTCGGCACGGTCCGGTGTCGGATATAGGCGCCGAGCCCGCACGACACCATGGCCACTGCATAGCGATGACGAGGTAGCGGACCGGCGCCAGCGATCCAGCTCGGCGGTGAAAGCAGCTGCTGCCTGTGCGCGCGTCCACTCCGTCCGGGCGGAGCCACGTCGTGGTCGCCGGGCGCAGGACGAGACGAGGCGGCACCTGAAGCCTCGGTTCTGGGCCTGTGTCACGGCGCTCCCGCATGCGCATGATGTCGCCGACGACGGACCGTCGTCGGCGGTCGGTTCTACGCTGGCGGCCATGAGTGGTGACTTCGATTTCTACGTCGGAACCCGGGAAGTAGCCAACCGTCGTCTGACCGCCCGGTTGGCCGACAGTCAGGATTGGGAGCAGTTCCTGGCACTGTCGGTCGCCCGGCCGCGATCTTCGGCGGCGCCGGCAACATGGACGAGATCACGTTTCCTACTCGCGGGTGGTCGGGGCTCACGTTGCGGCTGTACAACCCCCAGACCACGGAGTGGGCGCTGTACTGGGTGGGCGGCACCGCCAGCGCGATCGAGCCGCCCGTAGTCGGGCGATGGACCGAGCGGGGCGAGTTCGTCGGCTACCGCGACGACGTCCATGAGGGCCGCCCGTCCGAGTCCGCTACCCGTGGAGCGGAGTCAGTGAGACGACGGCGCACTGGGAGCAGGCGTTCTCCCCGGACAGCGGCCAGACCTGGGAGACGAACTGGATCATGGACTCGGTCCGCGTGTCATAGCAGCCAGCCGTGGATGCTGCTCATGGAGCGACTGCAGGGGCTAGCGGGCGCGCGGATGCAACTCGCCACCTGACCGCTTTCAGAACATCGACACCCACTCCTCGCCGATGCGTTGACGGCGAGGTACTCCGCGCGAGGTTGCATCTGATACCTGGGTACGGGCTTTACCGTCGTGGCATGAAGGTTGCCGAGCCACCACGGGTACCTGACGCTTGCATGCTGCCCACCGCAGAACGCCCGGCGCGGGTGGCCGAGTTCGACGAACTGTTCCGGACGGCGCCTGAGCCGCCCGCAGCGCTTCGGTCCGACCGAGCTGCGCCTCTGGATCGAGCCATCTGCCGAAGCGTCGGCGGCTGACCTCATGGAACGCGAGAGCAGTTGCTGTCCGTTCTTCACCTTCGAGCTGCGCCGGCGCGCCGACCGAGTTGAGCTCCGGATTCTGCGTTCCCTGACGGGCACGCGGCCGTCCTCGATGTCTTCGAGGAGCGCGCCGGGCAAGTACGCGGCGCGGACACGGCGCACGGGGTTGCGGTCGGGTCAGGTCGCTACGGCGGCGGGGTGAACCGGCAGACACTGCGCTACTACGAGCGGCGTGGCCTGCTCGCCGCGCCGGTACGCAGTCCCGGCGGACACCGGCTCTACCCGCCCGAGACCGTCACCGTGCTGCGCGGTGATCAAGGCGACGCAGCGGCTCGGATTCAGCCTCGACGAGGTCGGGGACTCCTCGAGACCGGACGGCAGAACCACCGCCCGCGCGCAGGAGGCAGGTTCCGGCCCGCGCGGCGGCCAAGCTCGACGAGGTGGACGCGCGAATCGACGGGCTCCGCGCGGTGGCCGCAACGTTGCGAGCGGCGCAGGCCGCCGGCTGCGAGGACCTGCTCGGTGCGCCACGACGGCAGAATGCCCGCTGCCGCTAACGTAGCTCCGCGGAGGTGCGATGCGCGCGGCCTGGTACGAGCGTCAAGGTCCTGCCGGCGAGGTACTCCAGGTCGGCGAGCTGCCCGATCCCGAGCCGGGAGCCGGCGAGGTACGGGTGCGCGTCCGGTTCTCCGGGGTGAATCCGGGAGACACCAAGAAACGCCGGGGCTGGCTGGGTTCGTCGATGCCCTATCCGCGGGTCATCCCGCACAGCGATGCGGCGGGCACCGTCGACGCCGTGGGCGAAGGCGTTGCGCCGGATCGGACGGGACAGCCGGTGTGGGTGTACGGCGCGCAGTCGTACCGGCCGTTCGGCACCGCCGCGCAGTTCACTGTCGTGCCGGACCATCTTGCGATCGACCTGCCTGACGGGGTGGCCGACGAGGTCGGCGCCTGCCTGGGCATCCCCGGCGTCACCGCGCATCGAGCGGTGTTCGGCGACGGTCCGGTCGACGGCGCCACAGTCTTGGTGCACGGCGTGCTCGGCGGCGTCGGAGCCTCTCGCCGCCCAGGTGGCCTGTTGGGGCGGCGCCACGGTGATCGGCACGGTACGGCGCAGCGCCGACGTGGCTCAGGTGGCGCGGACGGTCGACCACATCGTCGCGCTCGACTCACCTGACGCCGCCGGCGGTATCCGGACGATCGCGCCGGACGGCGTCGACCGGATCATCGAGGTCGCGTTCTCGGACAACGTCGACCTCGACGCCGCGGTCGCCAAGGTCGGAACGGTCATCGCCGGCGTACGCCAGCCGCGACGACCGACCAGGCTTCCCGTTCTGGCCGATGCTGTTCGACAACGTGACCATCCGTCTGCTCGGCAGCGACGACTTCCCCGCAGCGGCCGAGGCAGCAAGCCGCTGCTGACCTGACCGCGGCGGCTCGCGACGGCGCGCTACGCCATCCCGGTCGGCGATCCATTCCCGCTCGACCGCATCGCCGAGGCGCACGACCTCGTCGACGCCGGCACACGGCAGCCGGATCGTCGTCGCCGTCGACGAGTGACGGCGTGCGTCAGGAGGGTGGTCCCAGCCGCTCGAGAGGGTTGTCGGCCAGCCGCGCGACGATGCCGTCCTCGACGGCCGCGGCGGCATGGTCTCCGCGGTTTGCGCTCAGCCTGATCGACGAAGCAGGCGGTGAAGCGCGACGCACAGGTCGAGCCGTGGGTAGCGCGCCACGATTTCGCGCCGCAGCTCCAGAGGCCAGTGCTCCTCATCCCGGCCGGAGATGTCCAGTCCGGTGGCCAGATCCAGGAGGTGGCCTTCGGGGTCGACGGCCGGATCGGTGCCGCGCATGTGCGCGACGATGACGGCAGCGGCGTGGTCGCACCGGTCCGGCGGCCACCCGGCGCCCGCGGCAAACACCCAGGCGACGCTGCCGCCGGCCTCCCTCGAACGGGAGGAGGTGGCTGTCGAACGGCGTCCTCGAGGCCGAGGTCGTGCAGGAGCGAGGCGACATAGAGCACGTCGTGGTCGACCGACAGGCCGTCAAGAGCGGCCCGGGACGCGGCGGAACAGATACGACCGCACGCAGATGGTTGACCAGCGCTGGCGCGGAGAACCGCGACACGACGTCGTACGCCGCACGGGCGGTTGGTGTCGCCGGGACAGGAACATCGGCCAGTTGCACGCCGGAAAGCTTCGCAGGTGCTCGTGGTAGCCGACACGTCGATCGCCGACGCCTATCGCCTGAGCGCGTCGAAGCTGACTTCCGCAGGGGTGCGGTGTCGTAGAGGATGTGGAGCGTGAGGATGCGGGCCGTCCGGGTCGAGTTCGGCGACGTCGACGACGGTGAACGGGGCGGTGTGCCGTCCGACAAGGTCCAGTCGAAGTCGAACCAGAACGCGACGGTCGGTCGACTCTCGGTGGTCTCGCCGACCATGACCGAGCGCAGCCGGAGAGTGGACTGCGCCGTATCTCGGAACAGCCGCGGATAGAACTCACGTGCCGGCACCAGCCCGTAGAGCGGGGAGTCGACGGTCGCGCCGTCAGCGAAGAGTGCAAAGCATGCGAGTGGCGTCCGCAGTTTCGAGCGCGGCCAGGTATTCGTCGACCATTCGCATGTCGGGGCAGCGTAACGACGGGTCACCCGCGCCGGCAGGTGCTGCGTGGGTGGCAGCCGTCACGGCCTGGGTGCGTGCCTGGCCGCCGGTCGATCGACGAATCCGTGGTGACGGCGGTGACACCCGTCCCGCCGACCGTGCTGTCCGGGTCACCGTTGCGCTGGCGTGCCGCGCTGGCGCCGCTGCCGCTCGGTGTGACAGCTCCTCATCGCGCTCGCCTGACCCGACGGGGCGCCGGACGCCGGTACCGCCCGGAGCCGACCGCGCCGCCCGCGCCGCTCGTGACGGGCGCACAGCAGCAACGCGACAACACCGGCCGGAGGAACTGAAACGGGCCGTACCGTCAGCGGCCGGTGAGCCGCTCGAGATGTTCCGGGTAGCGAGCGCCCTCAACGCGGATCTTGACGCGTGCGGTCTCGATGTCCGCGAGATCGTCGAGCGGTCAGCTCAACGCGCAGCTGCGCCGATGTTCTCGTCGAGGCGTTCGACAGCGTCGTCGTGCCGGGGATCGGGACGATCCACGGCTCTGAGCGAGCAGCCAGGCCAGCGCGATCTGCGCCGGCGTCGCGCTGCTTCCGCTCCGCGATCGCGCGCGAGCAAGGTCGACGAGCGGCACTGGTTGGCCTTCCGCGCTCCGGCGTGAAGCGCGGCATCGATGCTGCGGAAGTCGTCGCTCGCCGAACGTCGTGCGTCTCGTCGATCTTGCCGGTGAGGAAGCCCCTGCCGAGCGGGCTGAACGGGACGAAGCCGATGCCGAGCTCCTCGAGCGTGGGCAGGACCTCCGCTTCCGGGCTCGCGCCACCAGAGCGAGTACTCGCTCTGCAGCGCGGTGACCGGCTGAACGGCGTGGGCGCGGCGGATGGTCGCCGGCGCCGGCCTCCGGACAGGCCGAAGTGCTTCACCTTGCCTGCTTCGATCAGCTCCTTGACGGTGCCGGCGACGTCCTCGATCGGCACCTCCGGGTCGACGCGGTGCTGGTAGAGCAGGTCGATCACGTCGATCCGCAGCCGGCGGCAGCGAGGCGTCGGCGACCTGCCGGATGTGCTCCGGGCCGGCTGGTCGAGACCGCGCCTGCCTGCCGTCCGCGTCGAGCGCGAACCCGAACTTGGTGGCGATCACGACCTGACCGCGGAACGGGGCGAGGCGCCTCGCCGACGAGCTCCTCGTTCGTCGAACGGGCCGTAGACCTCGGCGGTGTCGAAGAACGTCACGCCGCGGTCGACTGCGGTGCGGATCAGGGCGATCGTCTCCTTCCGATCCGGCAGCGGTCCGTAGCTCTGGCTCATGCCCATGCAACCGAGCCCGAGCGCGGAGACCTCGAGGCCGCGTCCGAGTGTTCGCGTATCCATGTGGAGTCCCTTTTCTTGCCTTGATCTTCACCTATCGATGACGGCAGGACGAGTCGGCACCTCGATCGTCATGGACGGAGCAGCCTTGATCGCGCGCCGCTCGTCCATGGCGGCATAGCCCTCGGCGACCTCGGACAGTGGCAGGGTCAGATCGAAGACGCTGGCCGGGGTCGATCTGGCGGGTCCAGATCAGGTCGATCAGATCGGGCAGGAAGCGGCGCACCGGCGCGGGGCCACCGTGTAGATGGACGTGGGAGAAGAACAGCTCCGTCGCCGGTCGAGCTCACGCCGTGCGGCGACGCCGACGTAGCCCACGCGCGCCGCCCGGGCGGGTGGAGCGGATGCGCCTGCATCATCGACTCGTGCGTGCCGACGCACTCGAGGACCGCGTCAGCGCCGATGCCGCCGGTGAGGTCCTTGATCCGGGCCACGCCGTCGTCGCCGCGTTCGGTGACGATGTCGGTGGCGCCGTACTCGCGGGCGAGCTTCTGCCGAGACTCGTGGCGGCTCATCGCGATGATCCGTTCGGCACCGAGCTGCTTGGCCGCCAGTACGCCGAGCAGCCCGACCGCGCCGTCGCCGACGACCGCGACGGTCATGCCCGGCTCGCACGTTGGCGGCGACCGCGGCGAACCAGCCGGTGCCCAGCACGTCGGAGGCGGCGAGCAGGCTGGGCATCAGATCGTCCGGCAGGGATGTCCGGCGTGGCGACCAGCGTCCCGTCGGCGAGCGGGACCCGCAGCACCGCTGCCTGGGCGCCGAGGCGCCGATCGACTCGCGGTGCATGGCATGACGCTCTGGTAGCCGGCCCGGCAGATCGCGGCAGGTGTTGTCCGGAGGCGAAGAACGAGCCGATGACGAACTGGCCGGGCCTGATCGGTCGCGACCGCGCTGCCGACCTCCTCGACGATGCCGCAGTACTCGTGGCCCATCGGCGTCGGCCCGGTGCACGTGCTTGATGCCGCGGTAGGGCCACAGGTCCGATCCGCACACGCAGGTGGCCGAGATCCGGATGATCGCGTCGGTCGGCTTGATGATCGTCGGCGTCGTCGCGCTCCTCGAAGCGGACGTCGCCGGGGGCGTGAAGGGACGGCTCCTCGCATGATGGTTGCCGCTTTCCCCGTGGAGGTGCTCGACGTTGACTCGTCGGCGCGCAGGTGCGTGCGACTACCGTATCCCGATGGACCACTCCGGCATTTCCGAAGCCGACGTCGGCCGATCTCGTCCAACTCGTCGAGGACGCGGCGGTGGCCTACATCCGTGGCGACATGGACACCTACCTCGGCCTGATCGTCCACGCCGACGACTACACGCTGATGCCCCCGTTCGGCGGCGACACCGTGCGCGGCTTCGACCATTCGCCAGACGCCATTGCCCGTCAGCGCGACTTCTTCGGCGGCGGCGACGCCACTGTCGAGCTGCAACAGTCCTACGTGTCCGGGAGACCTCGCCGTCCTCGTCGGTCGTCGAGCGACAGCACGGCGTGGTGCGGGCGGCCTGCCCGACCAGGACTGGTCCCTGCGGGTGACGCTCGTGTATTCCGGCGGTCGGCGTCGGGCTGGAAGATGGCTCACCGGCATGCCTGACCCGCTCGCACCTCACCGGTCGGCGTCGAGCGCGGCGCGCAGCCCGGCGCAGTCAGTGACCGGCCGCGACGGTCAGTGCGCGAGTATCAACCAATGCATGACCCAGCTCTCCACGCTACGCGCGCTGAACACCGCGAGTTGCAGGTCCACGTCCAGGCGTCGGCCGGCACCACGATCGGGAACCGCGCCGATCCGAGCGGGAGGAGCCTGCGTCCCCGGCCCTCGGCGACGACGTGGTCCCGAGGCTCGACAGGTCAGTCGCTCAGATCGCGCTGCCGTCCGCCGCCCGTTCCGTCGGGCAGGCGCTCCTGCGGCGGGCGTGCTTGGCGCACTCGTGAGCGTGGCCGGACTCGTCCTCGCCTTCGTCGGCTGAGCCAATTCGGTGGCGGCCGCGAGTTGTGTTCGAGGATCGTCGGATGGTCGAGTCAGCGCAGTCAGAAGAGCCCAGGGCCACCCGCTGAGAGTCGAGCCACCGTCTATCCGGACATGTGGCTGGATCCGGACGACGATCCGCGCGAGACAGGCGCCCACAACCATGGACGAGCGCAGCACGTTGCTCGACTACTCTGCGCCGCTACCGGCCTGACCTTGCAGATCAAGTGCGACGACCTGGACGCTGCCCAGCTGGCGTCCAGGTCAGTGCCGCCCTCGACGATGTCGCTGCTCGGCCTCGTGCGACACATGGCCGAGGTGGAGCGCGCCTGGTTCCGCCGGGTCGATGGCCTGCGCGGACGCGCCACGGCTGTACTGCGCCGCCGACGATCCGGACGGCGACTTCGACGGCGCTGTCGCCGATCCGGCCGTCGTGGAGGAGCGCCTGGCAGAGGTGGCGCGAGGAGGTGGCGTTCGCCGAGCAGTTCGTCGACGCCACCGCCGACCTGTCGACGAACGGGCACTCATCGGGACGGAACCGTGCTCCAGCTCCGCGACATCCTCGTCCGCATGATCGAGGAATACGCCCGGCACTGCGGGCACGCGGACCTGCTGCGCGAGCGCATCGACGGCCGGAGTCGGTCAGTAAGGGTCTCCGTCCGGCACAGCAGCCCGTGCCACGCTGGGTGACGTGACGACGGCGCACCTGGCTGACGGCGGGGCACCGCCCGGGGCACCAAAGGTGTCGGCGCGCCTGTCGGGCTGGAGTCGGTGCCATCGCCCTGGCACTGCTCGCCTGCGCTGGTCGCCACGAGCACCCGGTACGGCTACCACCGCGACGAGATGTACTTCGTCGTCGCCGGCCAACATCCCGCGGTCGGCTGCCCGGACCAGCCGCCGCTGGTGCCGCTCATCACCGCGGCCATGAACCACCTGGCGGCCGGTTCATTGCTGGTGGCGTTGCGCGCCCGTCGGCCCTCGTCGGCGGTGGCCACCACAGGTGATCGCCGCGCTCATCGCCCGAGAATGTGCCGGCCGGGGTCCGCGCGCAGGTGATCGCGCGGCGTGCACCGCCTCGTCCGGGTTCGCGCTGGCCGTGGGGCACTTCGTCACCACGACGACGTTCGACCTGCTGAGCACGTCGGTGCTGTGGTGGCTGGTGATCCGGGCGGTGCGTCGTCGGAGTGGACCGGAGCTGCTTGGCGGCGCGGGGTGGTCACCGGAATCGGCTTCGAGGCGAAGCCGCAGGTCGGCTGTTGTGGCGGTCGGTTGTCGTCCTCGCCTGGCCCTCGTCGGACCGCGTTGGCCGCTGCGCTCGCCGTGGCTCTTCGCCGGCATGGGCGCGGCGGTTCTCCTGGCCGCGCCCGTACCTGATTTGGCAGGCGGCACACGGCTGGCCGCAGCTCACCGTTGCCGCCAATATCGGCGGCAGCGCCGAAGGCGGCCGAGCTGGATTCATCCCGTTCCAGCTGGTCATGGTCAGCCCGGTGCTCGTGCCCGTATGGGTGGCCGGGCTGGTGACGCCGCTGCGCCGCGCCGATCTCAGGCTGCGCTTCATCCCGGTCACCTATCTCGTGCTCGCGGTGGCCTACCTGGTCGGCAACGGAAGGCGTACTACCTGGCCAGCCTGTACCCGGTGCTTCTAGGCGTCGGCGCGGTGCCGACGGCGGCGTGGACGCTGCGTCGTCATGCCCGGCTGCGCACCGGTCTGCTCGCCGCCGGAGTTGTCGTCTCGACAGCGGTCAGTGCGCTGATCGCGTTGCCCGCTCCTACCGGCGAAGCAGTTGCAGGGCAGCATCGTGATGGCCCTCAACCCGGATCAAGGTGAGACCGTCGGCTGGCCGCGTTCGCCCAGACCGTGAGCGCCTGGCAGTCGATCCCGAGCAATACGTAACTGAACGAAGTACAAT
>ERZ1370068.663-contig-10607_pt1 | contig 42258 bp, 47 predicted proteins | sample MGYA00561227_ERZ1370068 | MGnify/ENA primary metagenome ERZ1370068 (study PRJEB38410, sample SAMEA6850437) | metagenome | study: Metagenomic assessment of the ecological functions of the soil: analysis of the soil microbiota associated with the... | reverse complement strand
GCGCCATGCGGCGGCATCGCCTCTGGGCGGCGTCGAGATCGTCGCGTCGTTGTCGGAGCTGTTGCCGACCGCGGATCACGTCGTGCTGGCCGCTCCGGCGACCGCGGAAGCGCGTCATGTTCTCGACGACGCCGCCTTCGCCGCGATGAAGGACGGCGTGCACATCGTGAACACGCGCGCGCGGCGCGCTCGTCGATCAGGACGCGCTCCGTCGCGCGCTCGACGCCGGTCGCGTGGCGATGGCGTCGCTCGACGCCGTCGATCCGGAGCCGCTGCCCGACGGTCACTCGGCTGTACACGCATCCCGCAAGGTGCGTCTCAGCCCGCACGTCTCGTGGAGCATGCCCGGCGCCGCCGAGCTCCTGCTGTGACACGTTCGTCGCGAACGTGCGGCGGTACCGTGCTGGCGCCCCGGCTCGACGGTATCATCGATCGGTCCGCGGGATACTGAGGAGGTCGCATGGAACGCGTGCTCGGCGACGTCGCCACCCGAATCCTCGAGAACGAGCGCGTGCGCGTGTGGGAGCTGCTCCTCGCGCCGGGCGGAGCAGCTCGGCGACGCACCGCCACGAGCTCGACTACGTCCTCGTCCAGATCGACGGCGACCGGATCGGGCGCAGCCGGGCGACACCGTCGGCGCGCTCCACGGCTACGCTGTCGAGGGCGCGGTCGAGCCCGGGAAGACGCGCTTCCTCGCGCAGTGGCGGCGTCGAGACCGCGATCAACGTCGGCAAGCGCGTGTACCGCGAGATCCTCCGATCGAGCCCAAGTAGTGCTGCGTGCTCGGGGACATCCTGCGGAGCAGCCGCCGCGCGAGGCGCCAGGGCGGTCATCGGCGACGACCGGGGTGACTTAGCGCCGACTTCAGCCGGCGGTCGAACCAGCTCGCGCACGCGCTCTTTCGGCCTCGGCGTTCGACGAGGCGACCGCGTCGCCGTCCTCGCGGGGAACCCGCGTCGAGTATCCGATCGTGTACTTCGGGGTCCTAAGCTCGCAGGCGCGATCGTCAGTTCCGGTGAACGCGCGTCACGGCGGACGAGGTCGCGTTCGTGGTGGAGCACGCGGAAGCGCAGACGTTCGTGGTCGCGGGCGAGTACGCGGAGACGGTGGCGGCGTCGCGCGAGTGGTGGACGCCCGCCGCTCGGTGCCGCCTGATCGCGCTCGACGCGGGCACGCCGATGCGCCCCCGTGTTCGCGTCGCTCGTCGCCGCCGCGTCCGGCGATGATCTCAGGCAACGGTCGACGAGCGTGATCCCCACGCTCAGGCGCCTCACGAGCGGGACGACCGGCGCCGAAGGGGCACTGCTGCTGTCGCATCGGACTCTTTCCTTCCAGGCCACGATCGTCGCATCTGGTGCTCGGCTTCACCGAGGACGACGTCGGCCTCAGCATGTTCCCGCATGGCCCCATGGCGGCTGGCGCATGCTGCTCGGCTTCTGGCACACCGGCGGCAGATGATAGATCATGCCGGAGGCGCTGAGCGCGAGCGCATTCTCGGAGGCGCGATCCAGCGCGAGCGTTGACTTGATAACTGTTGAGTTTCTTATTTACGGCGGTACCGACGGTGGTACGAGCCGGTGCTGGCGGTGCCGGATTCCCGACTCGGTTCGATCCTTGTCGTCGCCTGCGGTTGCGCGGCGCGGCGACCGCCGCGATGACGCGCGAGCAGGTGGAGGCGCATCCGCGCGCGCTTTCGCTGCCCAGCGGATGGTACGCAAGCGCTTACGGTCCACCGAAGCTGGCTCCGGTGAGCGTGCGCTGCGTCCTGCCGGACGTGCGCGGCGCACCGGAAACGGCATCGGACGTCCGTTCCATCCGGATGCGTCGACGTTCTGACTCGCCGACGATGATGGCCGCGCCGTCGCCCCCGGGGGCGCCGGCGAGATCTACCGTCCGCAGCATGAGGCTCAACATGCTCCAGGATGCTCGCGGAAACTCCCGGAGGTGAGACGGCCCGCACGCGCGCCTGGCAACTGGCTTCGGCTGGTCCACACCGGCGACCTCGGCACGTTCGACTGACGAAGGCCTCCTCTCGATCGCCGGCCGCAAGCAGCGGAAGTCATCCGCAGCGGCGGCTACGGCAGCATCTCTCCCGGCGTGGAGATCGAGCGCGTGCTCCTGACGACATCCCAAGCGCATCCGGGAGGCCGGCGGCGCGGGGCAACCTCTGACGGAGCGCCAGCGAAGCCAGTCGTCGCTGCAGCGGTCGCGCTCGTGACGGCGTCGCGCTCACCACCGCCGATGCCGTCGCGCACGTCGCGGATCGCACCTCGCGGGCTACAAGAAACTTCCTAAAGGCGCATCGTGAGCTTCTCGCGGAAGCTGCCGCGATCGCCGCGTCGCGGCAGCGTGACAAACCGCTGCTTGCGTGCAGACGCGTCGTGCTGAGGGAGATCGGCGCGTCAGTTCGGCACCCACGCTCCTTCGGAGCGAATCCGCGGCTTCGTTCCGATTTCGGCACGGGGTCTGGCGCCTCAATGCGGCCCGCCGCCTGGAAAAGAAGAAGAACTGACTCAATCGCCGTGGTGTTCAATCCTACATGAACGGCCCACGGCCGCCGCCGGCTCTGACTCTCGCTTCACTTCTGACCCGTTCCAGCGTCAGCATCGGCGTGGCGTTCAAGATGGCGAGACGACAACGTGCTTGACCTCCGCCATGTAGCGACCAGCGGCCGCGGAGGCCTCCTCCGGAGTGCTCCCGCGCTGGCGAGCGTCCATGTACGCCGCGTACCAGTCCCACCAGTCGTGCGGTGGGGCGACCGCCTCGAACGAGCCGTGATGTTCGGCCGTTTCATGCAGGAGCTGTGCAAGAGCCGCGACGTCCATCGGTCACACCCGGCCCGGGAGCCGCTCCGTGATCTCCTGCAGCAGCCAGCCGTTGCCGTCGGGATCGCTGAACGAGGCATACGAGGCGTAGGAACGGCGTTGGGGATCTGGACCCGCGGCGCGCGCCTCGGTGCCGGCGTAAAAGCCGCCGCCGAGGCCACCGCCGGCGTCGTGGAACACGCTCACCTCGACGCCGTGCGAGAGGAGCTCGTCGCGGGCCGCGTCGATGTCGGTACACCGCCAGGACCAGGCGGTCGATCGAGCCCGGCCGAGCGGAGGTGACCCCCTTGCCGAAGATGATCGAGCACGCCGAGCCGGGCGGCGTCAGCTGCACCACCCGGTAGCCGTCGCTGCCGACGTAGTCGATGTCCTCGCGGAATCCCAACCGCTTGTAGAAATCCTTGGCCCGATCGACGTCGGACACGGGAACCACCACGACCTCGAGCTTCATGTCCATGCGGCCACCTCCTCACGGTGCGATTTCGAAGATCATGTGGACGAGCCAGGTCAGCGCTCGCTTGGAAGGCGCGCCGTTGTCGTCGCACAGCTGCGGCACATCTACGTTGTGCCTGACGACTCGGCGGCTCAGCGGCCGCGCACCTTTCGTTGGTTCCGATGATGAGACGTGCCGTGGCGATTCTCACGCGGCCCGGTCCGCTGCAGCCGTGGGTTAGCCCGCACAACACGCTGACACACTCCACCGATCATTGCGCCCAACAGACAGCCAGGCTCAGCCGAACGTGAAGCGTGCTCCCCGCGAACAGCCACGCGAATCGGACGAGCACTGTCTCGCCCCATTCCCGCTTTTGCCTGAGCCGCGCCGTCCGCCAAATACAACAGAGCCGCGACGAACGCCCAGAAGGCGACGAGCGCGTCCCGGCGAACGCCGTGATCTTCAGCGAATAGGCGAACGCGAACAAGAATGCAGCGCCGCCGCGACCAGAGGTGGAGAAAACCGTGACGTACTGAGGTCCATGGAGCCCAACAATGCCGTCGGAATCTGAGCGTAGGCGAACGCGCCCAGTGCGAACGTTAACGCTATGGCAATCCGCTGCATCCCGTCGGCCTAACGACGCTGGCGGTTCAGCGGCGGCGCGCAGCGCCGTCCGCTGCAAGTGATGGGATGGACTCCTCCGTCCCCGACCGTGGCGTGTCACACTCGCCGCCACATCGCTCGCAAAGGAGGCGTCCGCATGTCGATCACGATTGCCGTCGATATCGCCAAGACGATCTTCGAAGTCGCAGTGTCCGACCGGCCCGGGCGGGTCGTCAAGCGCGCCCGCCTCTCGCGAAGCCAGTTCACGCGGCTGCTCGTCACGCACCCGCCGGCCACGCTCCTCATGGAGGCGTGTGGGACGGCGCACTTCTGGGGCCGCCAGGCGGTCGCCCACGGTCATCGCGTCGTCCTGCTGCCTCCCCACGCGGTCCGGCCCTACGTCCCGCGCAACAAAACTGATCGCGCCGACGCCACGGCGTTGCTCGAAGCCGTTCGCAACGAGGCCATCCAGCCCGTCCCGCTGAAGTCGATCCCGCAACAGACGCTCACCGCGCTCCATCGCCTGCGCGCCGCCTGGCTCGCGGCCCGTACGGCCCGCCTCAACACGGTGCGCGGCCTCTGCGGGAGTTCTGGCGTCGTGGATCCCCGTCGGCGCACGCAGTGTGCTGCCACGCGTGACGGCGCTCCTCGCGGCGGACGACGCGCTGCCGCCGGCCCTCCGCCCGGCGCTCGCCGCGGTCGTCGCCGAGATCCGTGACCTCGCCGAGCGCATCCACACGATCGAGCAGCAGCTCGCCGCCCTCGCCGCCACCACGCCCGGTGTCGCCCCGCTGCAAACGATTCCCGGCATCGGGCTCTTGACGGCCACCGCGCTCGTCGCGTTCGTCGGGGACGCGCACCGCTTCCCTCGGGCCGTCACTTCGCGAGCTATCTCGGCCTCACGCCGCGCGAGCACTCGAGCAGTCTGCGGCGCCGACTGGGCGCCATCAGCAAGCGCGGTGATCCGTACCTCCGCATGCTGCTCGTGCATGGTGCCCGCTCCGTCCTCTGGCACGCCAAGCGCGCGCCGTCCCGCACGCCGCTCCACGCCTGGGGCCTCGCGGTCCAACAGCACCGCGGGCACAACAAGGCCGCCGTCGCGCTCGCGAATAAACTCGCGCGCTGCGCGTGGGCGGTCTGGACAACCAACCGCGCGTTCCGCGACGCACCCGTCGCGGCCTGAGCCATGGTCCTCCCGTCGCACGACTGTTTTGCGAGCTCGCGCTGATGGCGATCCGGTCCCGACCGGCGTGGTCCGAAGCCGATAACCCGCTTGGCCCCGCGCGGGCCGTGCAAAGCGATTGGCTCTCCACGCGCGCCTTTCCATCATGGCCCGGAGCGCTCGCGCTCCACGACGAGGCCGAAGATACGACTGCAGTCAGCCCCCTCGCCATCGTCACGAGCTCACGACGTCCTTGTGCGAGGAGTCCAGATACGCGGGTTAGGCATATATCTGTTACCCACAGTTGAATCCCGGCCCCCACTTCTAGCGCCAGTTAAAGTTCGCACCCTGCGCTGGCTTGATCAGCTTTCGTACGTGATGTCCTTGTCTCCCTGAAACGACTATGGACAGCATTCGCTCCCTCACCGGGGCCACTGCCTTTCCGCGCGTCTTGCTTCAAAGGCCTTCACCACGTCATTCGTTGTCCGTCGGAGACGGTTCCCGAGATTCGCGCTCTCCGTGTCATGGCTTCTGTGCCGATGTCATGGCCAGTACGTCTGATTGCGTTTTGTTCGGTAGCGCTGAGAACGCCAGGGTCGAGGGTGACTCGTAGCTCGTGTACGGCTGCCCTGTGTAGACGTTGTGAACGTCCGGGTCGTGGCCATAAAAGCCCAGAGTAAGCACCTTCCAGTCTCTCGCCGAGAATCGCGTTGAGGTGTCCGGGCCTGAAGCGCCACGAGCGCCCGCCACAGTGAATCGCGGGCCTGGATCGGGTCTTGCTCCTTTACCGGAGTCGGTATCAGCGTCAGTTAGGAGGGGTTGTGCATCGTCCAGAAACGCCCGAAGCCCGACCTCTTCCAGCGCAACTCTATGCCTGCGCAGCGTCGCGATGCGGCCGCCAAGCCGGATTCTATCCGCGTACTCTCGAGTGCGAGTCGATCGATCCGTAGCCCAAGCGTATAGGAACCCAGCTAGCCCTACGACGACCGAGCCCAACGTGAGCAAAGTCGCCGACCTTCACCACGGGGCTGAGTCTAAACTCCGCTGAGATGCTCCGCGAAACGCCAACCAGTGAATCTGCAGGTGCGAAACGAACACGAGCAGCTCCCAAGCCAAGAGAAAAAAAGGCCATCACGATCCGATAGGCTTTAGTCTGGCGTCACTCTTTCGTGGTCAACCAGGTCAGGTGTCTGCGACATTCCGAGCCTCCTGTTCGATCGCCTTGCATCGGGCGTACTTCTGCTCTTTCAACCGTTGGAAATTGTCTTGGGCGACGAAAACGAAGATCGTGAGGAGGGAGTCCCACGACTTACGCGAGCAGACACAGACCAAGAGAGCCCAGATTGCGCAGTGGGCGCTCTCAAGAGGCCGTTCCGAGCACGACAAAATTCGCTCCCCCAAACGATAGTCGTGATGGTCCAGATTAGGGCATCGTGGTGGTGAGCCGATGCCTGCGCTGCCTGGTATTCGCACAGCCAGAACGGCTCGCCGCTCTGCCCGCTGATCCGACCCGTCTTCAGCCACGATGGGTGGGTCACTCCTTCCGCAGTTGCCTAACGACAATTCGACGGACTCCAGATCATCGCGCACGCGACCCAGCCAGCATCGTCCTGGGTTGCGTGGGGAGGGCGCAAACCCTCATCTGCGCCATCTGATCCCCCGGAGATCGGCGAGCGTGCAGTCGAGCGCTTATGAAGAGGTGGGCCGAGCGGGATAAACACGCGGGTGAGTGCGTGCTCCGACGGCCTCGCACTCCGCGTCGCTCCCCACCGCCGACGGCGGTGCCGAGGCACCGTCAGGCGACGGACCTACCTACAACCTCCCGAAAGAAGTCGTTCCCCTTGTCGTCGACGACGATGAACGCCGGGAAATCCTCGACCTCGATCCTCCAGATCGCCTCCATGCCGAGCTCGGGGTACTCGAGGACCTCGACCTTCCGGATGTTGTCCTGCGCGAGGATCGCGGCCGGGCCGCCGATCGAGCCGAGATAGAAGCCGCCGTGCTTCTTGCACGCCTCGGCGACGGCCGCGGAGCGGTTGCCCTTGGCGAGCGTCACGAAGCTGCCGCCGTGCTGCATGAAGAGGTCGACGTACGCGTCCATGCGGCCCGGCCGTCGTCGGGCCGAACGAGCCCGACGCGCATGCCCTTCGGCGTCTTCGCCGGGCCCGCGTAGTAGATCGGGTGGTCCTTCACGTACTGCGGCAGGTCCTCGCCGCGCTCGAGGCGCTCGCGGAGCTTCGCGTGCGCGAGGTCGCGCGCGACGATCATCGGGACCGGTGAGCGCGAGGCGCGTCTTGATCGGATGGCGCGACAGCGCCGCGCGGATCTCGCTCATCGGGCTTCCGGAGGTCGACCTTCACGACGTCGCCCGAGAGCTTCTGCTCGTCGATGTCGGGAACGTACTGCGCCGGATCGGTCTCGAGCTGCTCCAGGAAGACGCCGTCGCGCGTGATCTTCGCCTTCGCCTGGCGGTCGGCCGAGCACGAGACGCCGATGCCGATCGGGCAGGCTCGCGCCGTGGCGCGGCAGACGGATCACGCGCACGTCGTGGCAGAAGTACTTGCCGCCGAACTGCGCGCCGATGTCCGAGCCGCTGCGTCATCTTCCAGACGTCGTCCTCGAGCGCGGGATCGCGGATCGCGTGGCCGAGCTGCGTTGCCGCGCGTCGGCAGGTCGTCGAGGTCGCGGCACGACGCGAGCTTCACGGTCTTCATGGTTCATCTCCGCCGACGTGCCGCCGATGACGATCGCGAGGTGATACGGCGGGCACGCGGCGGTGCCGAGCGCTGCGGATCTTCTGGCTCGAGGAACGCGCAGGAGCGCGTTCTCGTTCAGGAATCGCCGGCGTCTCCTGGATAGAGGAAGCGACTTGTTCGCCGAGCCGCCGCCCTTGGTGACGAAGAGGCAGCCGGTACTCGTCGCCGTCGGTGGCGTAGAGGCTCGATCTGCGCGGGCAGGTTCGTGCCCGGTGTTCTTCTCCTCGAACGTCGCGAGCGGCGCCAGCTGCGAGTAGCGGAGGCTCGTCTGCTGGTAGACGTCGTAGATGCCGCGCGCGAGCGCCTGTCTCGTCGTCGGCGCTCGTCCACACGCGCTGGCCCTTCTTGCCGATGACGATCGCGGTGCCGGTGTCCTGGCACGACGGCAGCACCATGCCCGCCGAGATGCACGCGTTGCGCAGCATGTTGAGCGCGACGAAGCGGTCGTTGGTCGACGCTTCCGGGTCCTCGAGGATCGTCCGGAGCTGCGCCAGGTGGCCGGGACGGAAGAGGTGCGAGACGTCGCGGACGGCCTCGAACGCGAGCCGGGTGAGCGCCGCGGCGTCGACCGTGAGCACGGGCTCGCCGCGGAACGTGTCGGCGCCGACCCATGCTGCCGTCGAGCTTCCGGTACGGCGTCGCGTCGGCGCCGTGCGGGAACATCTCCTGGAACCGGAAATCCGCCATGGCGCGCGCACCTCAGAACAACGCCCGTGTCGGGAACAGGGCGGCCGCCGCTCACTCGGCCGGCATGTCCTTCGCGAACGTGTCGCAGTCTTCCGGACGTCCGGACACGAGGCCGTGCCGGAACCACGCGACGCGCTGGCGCGACGAGCCGTGCGTCCACGTCTCCGGGCTCACGCCCGCGCCGGCGCCCTTCTGGATGCGGTCGTCGCCGATCGCCGAGGCCGCGTTGAGCGCCTCCTCGACGTCGCCCGCCTCGAGGATGTCGCGCGTCGCTGCGTCGAGTGTCCCCCACACGCCGGCGAAGCAGTCGGCCTGCAGCTCGAGACGGACCGAGAGCGCGTTCGCGCGGCTCGGATCGCGCTGCTGCATCGCGCGGATCTTCTCGGAGAAGCCGAGGATGTTCTGGACGTGGTGGCCGATCTCGTGCGTGATCACGTACGCCTGTGCGAAGTCGCCGGGCGCGCCGAATCGCGCGCTTGAGCTCCTGATAGAAGCCGAGGTCGATGTAGACCTTCTCGTCGAGCGGACAATAGAAGGGGCCCATCGCCGACTCGCCGATCCCGCAGCCGGACCGGACGGCATTCGTGAAGAGGACGAGCTTCGCGCGGCGGTACTGGGCGCCGAGGGCGGGCAGCTCGCGGGTCCAGACGCCCTGGGCGTCGTCCAGGACGAAGGACACGAACTGGACGAGCTCCTGCTCTCCGGGCGCCGGCTGGTAGGGTTCCTGCTGCCCCTGATCGACGGAGTCGCCACCGCCGATCTGGCCGGAGCCGTCGAGCAGCGCGAGGAAGTTCCGCCCGGTCAGGACCGACAGGACGAGCAGCACAGCGATGCCGCCCAGGCCGACGCGGATGCCGGGCCCACCCCTGCCGCCGAAGCCGCCACCCCGCCTTCACCCCGGCGGTCCTCCAGGTCATCGCTGACGCCACCCGGTCTCCAGCGCATCGATCGTCCTCCCGGACGCATCGCCTGACGCGTCGGTTCAGCCCCTAGCGCTGCTCGTGCGACTCCCGCAAGACGGTAAGAGCGAGTGTGTCAGCGGGGGCATCTCGCCCGGCGCCGGCGCCTTCCGGCCGCGATAGACGACGTCCGGCTTGTACTCGACGGTCCCGCCGAACTGCACGCAACAGCGCTGCCCGCGATCGCCGATCTGGAGGACGACGGTGACCGGGGTCGGGTTCATCGCGAGCGAGTGGCCGAGCCGCGCGCCGCGGGCCGTGACCTTGAAGCGGCCGTGGCGGATGCGGATCGACTTCACGGGCCCCGCGAGCAGCGCGGAATCGCGGTATTGATAGCCGCGCGACGATCCGCCGCCGACGTCGATCCAGCTCGCCGCCGGCAGGTCGTGCGTGTCGTCGAATAGGCTGCTTCGCACCCTCAGGTGACCGCCGGTGAGCGTCGGATCGTCGATGCTTCGCCCTCGCCGCCGCCGAGATCGACGGGCCACGTCGTCCACGCGGACGGAGAGGCTCCGCCTCCGGTGGTCGGGAGCGTCACGCAGGACGAGACGGTTCCCGGCGACGAGGTCGGGCGCGGTGAACGCCGTGGTGCGGAAGCGCCGTGGCGAAGGTGCCGATTCCGAAGCCGTCCTGGTTGTACGCGCCCTGCCAGGCGACGACGAAGTCACCTGCCGGCGTCGCCGCGATCCGCGGCTCCACCTGCGCACCGGTCGTGTACGCATTCACCTGGAACTCGAGGCCGATCGGCACGCCGCTCGCCGCGAAGTGCTGGCCGAAGACTCGCCCTGCGACCCGTCCTGCCCGACGCCGTAGTAGCCGCTGCGCCAGGCGACGACGAAGTTGCCGTCACCGTCGGAGGCGACGCTGGGACCTCCCTGCTGGCCGGTCGCAGGTGTTCGCCTGGAACTCGCCACCGAGGGGCGCGCCGCTCGCGTCGAAGAGCCGACCGAAGACCCTGGCCTGCGAGCCGTCCTGCCCGGTGCCGTAGGTGCCGCTCTGCCGATGACGACGACGAAGTTGCCGAGCGGATCGCTCGAGACCGCGGGCGCCAGCTGCTGGCCGGTCGTATAGGTGTTCACCTGGAACTCGGGCCCGGCCGGAACGCCCGTGAAGTTGTCGAACCGGCGCGCGAAGACTCCCGCGCCGTTCCCGTCCTGGCTGATTCCGTAGTACCCGCTCTGCCAGGCGACGACGAAGTCTGCCGAGCCCGATCCTGACGCGACGGCCGGAGTGCTCTGGGGTCCCGTCGTGTACGTGTTCACCTGAATTCGGGACCGAGCGGCGTTCCCGCTGGGTCGAAGCGCCGACCGAAGACGCCGCTGTTCGAGCCGTCCTGCGTGAACTGGTAGTTGCCGCTCTGCCACACGACGACGAAGTTCCCCGACGCGTCCCGAGCGACCGACGGAGCCTGCTGCGGGCCGCGCGTCGTCGCGCGTTCGCTTGCACTCGGAACCTGCGGCGTCCCCGTCGCGTCGTAGCATTGCAGGAACACGCCCGCGGCGGATCCGTCCTGCCCCGTCCCCCGTAGCTGCTGCCGCTGGTCCAGCGACGACGAACGAGCCGGAGGGTCGGCGGCGACGGCCGGCCCGATCTGCTGGCCGGACGTGAACGTATTCACCCTGAACTCCCCGCCGCTGCGTAGCGGCGCCGGCGTCGAACCCGCTGTCCGAAGATGCCCGACAACGAGCCGTCCTGGCTGCCGCCGTAGTAGTTCCCCGCTCTGCCACACGACGACGAAGTTCCCCGTGCCGTCGGCGGCGACCGCGGAGCACACCCGGAACCTCGCGGTATAGGTATTCACCCGAAGTCGCCGCCGACGGGACCGATCTCACTGGCGGCGTCGATCGCGGCGAGCGTCACCACGATCGACATGCTCGCGAGCACCTGAAGCGGTTTCATCGCGTCCCCCCTTTGATGCCTATGGTCTGGCGGACACCCTGCTGGCCGCGGTGCCTTCGGGCTGTCCGACGAAGCGGTTCTGCCGGTCGTTCGCCGCCGTCGTCGGGCGGATTGCCGCTGACGCCTTCGCGGGCGCCTCGGCGCACCAGCGCACGCCGCTTCCGAGCATGAGCCGCACCGCGATCCGTCCCCGTGCGGGCTCATCGAGCGTGCAACCCAGGCGGCGAGCCGCCCTTCACGGTGATCCGGTCGCGCGCGACGGTCACGAGCGAGATCGGCGCGCCGGGCGTCCGATCGCGGAAGCGGTAGGTCGGATGCTCCGGCCGCCGAGCGCCTGCCCAGCCTGATCGCCGGAGATCGATCGCCACGTCGTCGTCGGCGAGCGCGCCGGTGTTGTACGCGACGAGCCGTGCGCGCCATGGAACGAGGGATCGCCGGCGCTCCCGTAGCTCGGCGTCACGATGCGCAGCACGATCGCGTCGAGGCGGCTCGAGCTCGCGCGGAACGTGAGCTTGCGATCGCTCGGACCCGACCGTCGCTGAGCTTGAGCGTGCGGGTCGTCACAAGCGTGAACGGCGCGCCGCCGCCGGGCGTGCTCTGCGCGTCGTCGGGATCCGACTCCTCGTCGACCTCCGCTCAGGTCCGGGAACCCGTCGCCGTCGTGGTCGATGCCGATGCGCCGGATCCCGGCGTGGACGCACGTGTAAGTGAAGCTCCGGCCCGGTGCGGTCGCGAGCGCGCAGCGCCGCGTCGGCGAGCTCGGGCTCGGCGGCGAAGCCGCTGCGGAACGTGCCGGCGTCCGTGCGCACCCAGCCGCGCATGCGACCGTCGAGCAGCCCCTTCACGACGACGTCGCGAGTCGTGCTGAGCGGCGCGCGAGAGAGAGGTCGATGCGCGCCGCGACGTCAGCGCCGCTCGTCGCCGTGAGCGTCGCCTGCTGGCCGACGATCGGCGCCAGTTCCGTGTCGAACGCGAGCATGAACTGCTCGACCTGGCGTCGGAGCGCGTCGCCGGCCGGTCCGTTCGGAAAGTGCCGCCGGGGTTCGGGCCGAAGAAGGAGAAGTCCTGGCTGAAGACGAGCCCGTTGTGGAAGCGGAAGAGTCGTGTCGAAGCTCCCGTCGTGGAGGAAGCCGAAGCCGCGCACCTGGTCGCCCTGGTGCCGAGTCGCCCCCGTGACCGTCGACGCCGACGTGCGGGCAAGCCGAACATGCCGACCTTCTGGTACAGGTTCCGGAGGTGCGGGATCTTAGCGAACTCCTGCGTCTCGCCCTCGAACGACATCTGCGCCGTTGCCGCCGAAGAAGCCCGTCGGCCGGATCGAGCACGTGGCAGCCGTTGCAGTTCGAGACACGACGTCGTGACGCGGCGCCGAAGAAGACAGTCGTGCCCGGCCGGTCTGCTGGCCCGGCGTCAGCGACGTTGCTGAGCGGGCGGATCGGATTCGGCGGACAGCGTCACCTGCAGGATGAAGTCCCGCGAACGCCTGCATGTCCGCATTCGTGATCGGACCGCCGCGGCCGAGGAGGCCGTCGAACGCCGACGTTGAAGCGCCTTGAACGCCAGCGTTCTCGTCGAGCGGGTCGCCGCCGGTCGTTGCCGCCCGTGCGGTCGCCGCGCCAGTGCATCGGCCCGTGGTTCGCCATGCCGCGCAGGCTCTGCGTCGTCATCGGGCCCTTCAGCGGGATGTGAACGGGTCCGGCACGCCGCCGACGCGCGAACGGGTTCGGGTTCGACGAGCGGCGACGTCGTCGGGATTGCCGAGGTCCCACGCGAGGCTGTCGAAGTCGCCGAAGACGTGACACGACGGCGCACGACGCCTCGCCGTTGCTACGACGTCAGCGATCGCGTCGTACAGCACGCGGCCGGCCGTTCGTCGACCATCGCCGGCTCCGGGTTGTGGACCGGCAGGTGCGCGATCTCGTCGCGCGTGCTCGAGGTCGATCACCGAGACCGCGTTGTCGAAGCGCGTGAACACGTAGAGCCGGTCGTGGGCCTCGTTCGAGCACGAGGCCGCTCGGGCCGCCGCCCGTCACGGTGATGTGGTCGAAGGCCGCTCGGCGTGAAGCGTGTCGTCCTCGAGCTGATGCCGTGTCGAAGATGCCGACCGCGCTCGAGCCGAAGGCCGGCCAGGTAGAGCGTGCGTGCCGTCTGCTGGTCACGGCCATGCCGAGCGGCGATCGCGAGGCTGCTTCTCCTTCACGCCCGAGCGGGCTCGGCACGACGTCGTAGTCGATGTGCTTGTTCAGGTGGCGCGGCATGCACGTCGCCCGCGCGATCGACCGTGATGCGCGCCTCGTGCAGGTGGCCGCGCACCGTGCTGCCGCCGAAGATGCCTGGCCCCTCGAAGCGGACCTCGTTGCGCGCCTCGGTGTTCGTCACATAGAGCTTCCCGGAGACCGGGTTCACCGCCATGTTGAACGAGCACGGTGCCGACGTGGGCGAAGGCGGCGTCTGCGACCGGCGTCGCCGCGATCGCGTCGATCGCGAACACGTCGCGATCCGGCAGCGAGAAGCTGACGGCGGCGTTCCAGTCGCGGCCGAGGCCGTCCTCCCAGGTGTCCGAGCTCTCCCGATAGCGGGCACGATGAGCGCCGACCTCCGGCCGTGTGATGCCCTCGACGTTCGTGTTCGGCGCCGGAAGGCCGCCGGGCATGGTGACGCCGCAGCACGTCGCACGGCGGCGCGGCCGTGCCGCCGTCGCAGACGGCGAAGGCGTTCACCGTCGTCGTCTGGTTGCCGGTGTGGAAGCCGGCGGCGTAGACGACGCTGTACCGTCGGGCGTCGCGGCGAGCGCCCGCGGCGTGTCGGTGAAGAGCGTCACGATCGGCGAGCGGCGTCCCGCCGAGCGTCGTGCCGAGGTTCGTCGGCGTCGAAGACCCAGACGTCGGCGCGGCCGATGCCCGGCGTCGTCAGCTGCGGTCTCCGCCGATCCCGATGCGACGTTCTGCCCAGGGCCCGGACGGTTCTGTCCCGCGGTGCGCGGTCGTGATGAACGCGCGGTCGCCGCCCGGGCCCGGCGAACACGATGTCGCGCGGCTCGTCGCCGACGAGCAGCGTGCGCGCGACGCGCGGCGGCGTCGCCGCCGACGTCGACGATGCTCACGCTGTCGGAGAGGTGGTTCACGACCCACACCTCGGTGTTCGTGCGCGCCGCGACGGCGACCGGCTCGAGGCCGACCGGGACCGAGCCCGACGTGCGTCGAGCCCGCCGCGCCGTCACGTCGAAGACCTCGAGCCGGTCGTCCGGCGTGTTCACCGCGATAGAGCCGCGTGCCGTCGGGCGAGAGCGCGAGCGGTCGGACCTGTCCGCTCTCGAAGGTGACGAAGCTGCACTGCGGCGCCGGCCGAGGTGGACGTCGCGACGAGCAGAAGCAGGGAGACGAGTCGTCCCCGGTGTGGGAGCCGTGCAGGAGTCTCGACTCGGATCGAAGCCATATCGCGCCACCTCCAGACGATCCAGACGACTCAGACGATCACACGAAACTGGCGACCACGTTAGCACGGTCACCGTCGCGTCGAGAAGTCTTGATTGCGTGATCGCGGTGCTCGAAATCACCGCAATTCAATCGATCGGGGGAGGCGTACGACCTTCGGGCGGCCGACGCCGGCGCGGAGCCGTTCGAGGTTGGCGCGGTAGAGGACGTTCTCGGGATCGAGCGCCACCGCCCGTTCGAGCGCCGCGATGGCGCGCGGCTCGGTCGCCACGCAGGAACGCCACGTTCGCCCGATATTGGAGGAGAAGCGGGTAGTCGGGCGCGATCCCGCGCCGCGCGGTCGAGCAGGCGCGTGGCACCGTCGTAGTCGCCACGGCGTGCCGCCGCGCTCGCCTGGTCCGCCATCGCACCTGCGAGCCGCTCGGCGTCCGTGCGCGGCGGATTCGCGAGCGGCGACCCGGTCAGCCGCTGGAGCGCCTCCCGCGACGGGGTGTGACTCGGCATTGCATTGCACGGCGGCGCGATAGTCGCGGATCGCATCGTCGCGCCTGCCCTGGCGCTCGAGGACGAGAGCACGGTTGTGATAGCCCTCGCCTCGAGCGGCATCCAGCCGGATCGCCTCGTTCGCCTCGGCGAGCGCCTCGTCGTAGCGACCGAGCGCGCCGAGCGCACCGGCGAGGCTCGCATGCAGCCCGCCGTCGGAAGGATCGGCGTGTCGACGAGCCGGCGATAGGCCGCCGCCGCCTCCGCGTACGCGGCCGGCCTCGAAGTGCGCGCGCGGCAAGCGTGCGATCGGCCTTGGGCGACGTCGCGTCCAGGTAGCCGAGCGCGCGGAGTCGCTCGAGGATGGCGGGATCGACCGTCTCGTCGTCGGCGGCACCGTGTCGGTCGCGACGGCGGTCCCGTCTTCGTAGCTCGGGACCTGACCGCGGCGGATCGGCGAGCGCGATGCCCTCCGTCAGCACGCGTCCCGGCATGTCGCCTGCCGGTGGCATGCCGGCGAGCGCCAGCAGCGTCGGCGCAACGTCGAGCAGACGCCGGGCGATCGAGCCGGGCGCGCCGCACCTGCGCTCCGTACAGATAGAGGATGCCGTCGGGCCGATGGTAGCGCTCGCTCACGCGGCGCATGTCGCGCATCGTGCTCGGATCGTCCGGCAGCGCGCCGAGCGCGAAGCCGTGGTCGGAGAGCACGACGAGCGTCGTGCCGTGCGTCCATCGCCGCCAGATACTCGCCGACGATCTCGGTCCGCGTAGCGGTACATCTGCCTCGACGGTCCCGCCGAAGCGCGCTGCTGCGCCGCGAGCTCGCCGCGCCAGTCCGGCCCGCGCGGAAGAGATGGCCGAAGAGATGCGCCGTCGAATCGGTCGCCTCGATGTACACCATGAGAAGGTCCGGTTGGCGCTCATCCGTCCAGAGGTCGGAGGCCGATCCGGCGATAGCGTCTCGGCGGTCGCGAGCGCCCACCGCAGGTGGCTGAGCTCGTCGTCGAAGCGAAACGGTCGTGCGAGCTCGTCGGCGTCGATCCGTGCGAAGCGCGCGAGCGTCGCGCGGCGCGTCAGGTCGCCGGGCCGGCGAATCGAGCGGCGCGAGCGTCGCCGCGAGCTCCGGCGGATGGACGACTGCCGACGTCGGGCACCGCTGCGTGCGCCGTCCGGGAACAGGAAGTGGTAGCACGGTGTGGTCGCTGACGATCGCGCCGTTCACGCGTCTCGGCGGGCCAGGTCGCCCACCAGCCGACGACGCCGACCGTCCGGCCGGCGTCGGAGAGGATGTTCCAGAGCGCCTTCACGCTGCCGCATGCTGGCTCGTGACCGGGAGCTGCTCGCCCGTCTGCTCGTTCACGGCCACGAAGTGCCCGATGCCGTGCTGCTCGGGCGGCTTCCCGGTGGCGATCGTCGTCCAGATGATCGGGCTCGAGGATCGGCTGCTGGCTGCGGAGGCGTCCGTAGGCGCCGTCCTTCCGCAGCCGTGCGAAGTTCGGCATCTTGCCCTTCGGCCATCAGGAGATCGACGGTCTCGCGGATCCATGCCGTCGAGACCGAGGACGATGATGCGCTCGCGCGCCTCCCGCGCGGCAGGCGACGGCGAGCGCCACCAGCAGGAGCACGCTCCCGAGCGCTGACGCATCGACTGGTCGCCTACGGCCGACGCTTCGTGCCTGTCAAGGTGACGCACGTCCGCTCGTCGTGCCCGAGCCAGTCGCGCGCGCGCTCGGAGCTCGACGACCAGATCGTCGGCGCGGGCGCGGCTCGCCGTCGCGGAGCTCGCGGGGATTGATCGCAGCGGCGCGGCGTGCCGTGCGAAGCGCGTCGACGTCGTGCCCACTGCGCCGATGGACGAGCGCCAGGTTGTAGAAGAGGACGTCATTGTCGGGCGCGGCCGCTTCCGGCACGCGCGAGCTCGCGTGCCCCGTCGGGCCAGCTCACGGCAGCGGCCGTCACCCCGCGCATATAGTGGAAGTGGCCGATCAGATTGCGGGTGAGAGTAGTCCTTCGGAACCCGTGGGTCGTCTTCCCCGGTCGAGCGCCGCGCGGCATGCGAGCGGCGCGGGTCGCGGTCCCGGGCGGCGGGCTTCGAACACCAGACCGACTGAACGATCGTGAGCCCTGGGACCGCTCCAGTTCCGGGTGGTGCGTGAAGAAGAGGCGCTCGCCGCCGGGATCGAAGCGCGAGCGGCGGTGGCGACCGCCCACTCCCTGCAGGATCAGGTCGACGTCGGGCCGCCGATGCTCGACCGAGGTGAAGCGTACATGAGCGCGAAGAGCACGTTGTCGTCGGTCGCGCACGAGGTGCGCGCCCGGCGGCAGCGTGCCGAGGACGGCCGCCCGAGAAGTCCTCGGCGAGTCGGTAGCGGCTCGCGGTCGAAGTCCCGCGCTCGGCACGAGCAGCGCCAGCGCCGGCACGGCGAGCAGCGGCATCGCGCGAAGAGCGCGCGGCAGAGCGGCCGACGAGGACCTCGCACCCGATGCCGGCGACCAGTGCGGCAAGGGTGTACGACGGGATGTAGTAGCGGTGCCAGATGAAAAGGTCGGAGCGTGAGCAGCCGTGCGCCGCCAGGGTCGCGACGTTGCGCGATCGCCGAGGAGCGCGAACAACGCCATGGGCAGCGCGCCGGCGGACCGGCGCCACCAGGCCGAGGACGGCGAGCCCGAGCACCGACCCAGCCGAGCTCGACGACGAATGCTCCGCCGCGATAGTCCCAGCGCGATCGGGACCGCAGATCGGCCGGACCCTCGAGCCAGCGCCCGCTGCCAGAAATGGCGGCGCGTCACCACGGCGATCAGAAGCGTACCAGGGTCTCGGGATTGCCCCAATCGAGCACCGGGGTCCTGTCGCGACGCGCATCGGAAGATAGAGGTAGGGCAGGAGTCCCGCCGCGAACGCGCAGATGCCCGGCGGCGAGCGTCCGTCGTCCTCGTCGGACCCCGGGGCACGCAGGAGCGCGACCGCACGCCGCCAGCACGACCGCGTAGACTCGCCATGAACGCATGGTTCGGTCGCGCCGGAGGCCGCAGACGAAGAAGGCGCCGCCGCGAGCTGCGCCGGCTGCGGCCGCTCTGATCCAGGCGATGACCGTGCCGGTCGCCGCCACCACGAAGAGCGCGTTCAAGGCCGTAGACCCGCTGCACGTTCGCTCTCGCCCCAGAAGCTCGGGCAGGCAGCGAGGAGCAGGGCGCCCGGTGAGTGACGCGATCCATCCGGCGCCGCATCGGCGGGCAGAGCCGCAGCGAGGGCCCCGACGCGGCGGCCGCACAGACCGCGCTGAAGAGGGCTCATCCGCCACGCGACCGAGCCCCACCGGAAGCGCGTAGGGTCCAGAGCTTGCCGGAGCAGCACGTAGCAAGGGATAGCCCGGTCGGATGCGGAATGCCGAGCGGTCGACGGCGGTGACGAGCCTCGCCGCTGTCGCCGACGATAGATGGTGGGACACGCCCCCGCCGCGTACAACGCCAGAATCGCCATCCCGAGAGCGAGCGATCCTCGCACCGGTCAATCTGACGATCGACGCCTGGCCGGGGTCAAGGTCCGAGCGCTCGTCCAGCCCGAGCCGACGCGTCGAGCCGTGTCCCGGGGGTGGAAATTTTTCTTGACGCCCGCATTCGTCCCGGCGTAAACGGCGCGGGCATGCCGCCGATGTCCGGCGGCAAAGGCGCTGGGGCAAGCGCAAGGAGGGCATGAAGCGGAGCATCGGCCTTGGGGGTGTGTGCGCGTGCTGCTCGCCGTGCGCGTACGGCGCACGCGAGCACGCTCACGCAGAACCTGTCGTGGACGGTCGATCGCGCCGGGCACGTCGACGCAGCTACCGCGTCACCGCGTACGGCGACTCGATCTACGCCGGCTACTACGGCTCGATCACCGAACGTGATCAAGCGCGCCGCGACCACCGTCGACGGCGAGTACCTGTCGTCAGAAGTGGGACACGGACATCCTGAACGTCCGCCGCTGCAAGTCGGGCGCGGTCGCGTCGGACGTCTACAACAACAAGATCGTCAACGAGCGCTCGTACATGCAGACGACCGACACGCGCGTCGTCACCTTCGAGATGTGCGGCAACGACGGCCTCCAGGCGCGCAGCTCCTTCGCCGGGCAGAGCGGCACCTGCAACTACAGCGCCGCTCAACAACGCGCGTGACCAACTGCACGACGTACCTCGCAGGCGGCGATGGACTACATCAACGCGAACGCCTACGCGGGCACGAAGCTCAAGGTCGTGTCGAACCTCTACTACCCGGGCTACGCCGCGGACAACGCGCTCGCCGGCTGCACCGACTCCGGCACCGGCGCAGAAGCCGAACAAGCAGGACAAGTTCCCTGCCGCTGATCGCGCACGATGAACTGGCGCGCCTGCAACTTCGCCGCGGCGAAGGGCTTCGCGTGCGCCGACAGCTTCGCGCGAGTACATGGCGGCCGAGTACGACTCGAACAGCGACGGCCTCATCGATCGCGACGCGATCCGCTACGTGCAGGGCGAGTCCGAGGCCGACTACGTCGACCAAGATCACGACGACGTACCGCGCGACGCTGCGCGACGCGAACACGCACTTCGTGAACGCGAGCACGAGCTACGACTACATCCAGTCCGACAACACGCACCCGACCTACAACGGCTCGACGATCTTCATCGGACTGATCGGCGGCACCGGCTCCGGCTCGGGCGCGCCGCGAGTACGGCGACGCGCAGATCGTCGGCGGCAAGAACCCGATCTGGAACCAGAACGGCCACGACAAGATGGGCTGGGCGCTCTCGACGTTCAACCCGGCGACGCCGTGACGCGGGCTGACACCGCGCCGGCACGCGGCGCGCCGTTCCGGAGGGGGCGGCGCGCCGTCGTCGTTTTCAGGCGAGATAGCGGAGCGCGAGCAGCGCCGGCACGCCGCCGAAGTACGCGAGCGCGCACGCCGGCCTCGACCGACGCCGGCGCGCCGCCGCGCGCCAGTCCGCGCGCCAGGCGCCGCCGTCCACACGATCGACCTCGGCCGGCGGCGCGCCAGGAAGCTCGCGTACGACACGAGCAGGATCGCCGTCGTCGCCCAGTACTGGCGCAGCGTCGACAGCCAGGCGCCCGGGCTTTCGAGGTACTACTGGCCGAACGTGCCGCCGTACGCGATGTGCTGGTGCGTGTAGAAGAGGATCGCCGCCGGCGCTGCACCGAAGACGACGAACTTGAGAGAGCGCGTGCCAGCGCGCCGCGCGCGCCGGATCGTCGCCGCGTGCACGAAGGCCGGATGCCGGCGCGCGGCGTCGACGTCGGCGCCGGCTTCCGTCAGGCCGGACGAGCGCCGCCGGACGTTGCGGATCGCGAGCCCGACGCGGCACGGCGCTCGCCGTGCGAAGCCGCAACCCGACGCCCGCCGTCGGGAGCGGCAGCCACCACGGCACGCACCGCGCGATCGCGGCGCACGGCGCCTCGATCGTCGAGGTCGCCGCGGCGCAGCCGCAGCGTCCCGTACCTCCGACGATGGCCGCGCCACGGAAGCTCCGAGGATCGCCCACGCGATCGGCAGCCGGGAGCGCGGTCGCCGACCACGAACGAGCGCACCATCACGAGCGGCGGCACCGGGCGGCAGGAGGAAGAGGGCGAGCACGTAGGTCGGGAGCGTCACGAGGCTGGTCGCCGACGAGCGCTGCCGTGACGAGCCGCCACGCCGGAGAGAGGAGCGTCGCGCGGACCATGCGGTTGCGGACTTCGCGGACGGCTTTCATATGGTATCGAGCGGCAGGATGGCGAGCGGCTCCGGCAAGCGTCGACGGCCTGCGCGTCACGCGCGACGGGTGCGCGTCCGTCGCGACGTCTAGGGCGTCGGTCGCGATCGGCGTCGGCATCATCGCGGCGCTCGCCGTCCTGCGCTCGGCGCCCGAAGCCCGCGCGCCGAGCGATCGCCGGCGCAGCGGGAGGCGTCGCCCCCGTCCCCAGCCCCGCTCGCGGCACACGACGCCGCCGCGCCGCAGGCGGCGGCGAAGGACGTCGAGATCCGCGCACCGCATTCCCCGCACGACGCGTCGCGAAGCTGCGCGCGCTCCGCGAAGCTCGGCATCGAGCCGGACGCGCGGACCTGACGGCAGGCGGCAGACTCGACGCCGCGCCCGTCATCGAGGCGCTCAACCGCGCCGGCGTCCACGACGGCATCGCGGCGTTCCCGCCGCCCGGCACCGATCCGCCGAAGTCCGGCGTCATCGTGCCCGACGGGATCGAGCTGCCCGAGGGCTACGTGCGGCACTACCAGACGACCGACGACGGCGAAGCCGCTGCCGCCGATCCTCATGTTCCATCCCGACTACGACTTCATCGACGACCGCGGGACACCCGATCGCCGTTCCCGACCGATCGCGTCGTCCCGCCCGAGCTCGTGCCGCCCGGCTTCCCGGTGCGAGATGCTGCGCGTCCCCGAGCGCGGCAGCCGGCCCGCTGACGCGCGCCGCGCCCGATGGGGCACGCCGCGGGATCGTCGCGACGGCGCTGCTCGCCGCGGCTCGCCGCGCGCGTCGCGCTGGCCGACGTACTCTGCTCGCGTGGGTCGTGCTCGTGCCGTGGCTCGCTCGTCGCTCGACCGGGCGCGACGCTCGCGGGCGGCGCTCGCGCTCGGGCGTGCGATGGCGGTCGCGTTCAGCGTCGCCGTCTTCTCGTGGTTCCCGCTCGCGATCGCCGACTACGCCGGCGCACCCGCGGGCGTCGTGGCGGCGATCGCGCTCGTCGCGCGCCGCTCTTCCAGCCGCAGCTCGTCGTCTTCGCGCTCGTGCGGCACGCGGCGACGGCGCGCGGTCATCGGCGCGCGCGGACGGCGATCGCGGGCGCGTGCGCGTACGTCGGCGACCGAATGGGCGGTCCCGAAGCTCTTCGGCGACACGCTCGGCATCGAGCCTCCTGCCGTCGGCCGCTGCTCCGGCAGGCGGCCGACCTCGGCGGGCCGGCGGCGCTGACGTTCGTCGCTCGTGCTCGCGAACTGCGCGACGTCGCACGGCGATCGCGGGCGCGCGCGACGGCGCGACTGCGGCGGCGTCGCGCTGCGCTCGGGCGCGGCGCTCGCGGCGATCGCTCGCTGGCGCTCTACGGGCACTGCGCGCTGGCGTCGCTCGCCGACCTGCCGACCGAGCCGCCGCTCACGCGTCGGCATCGTGCAGGCGGACGTCGCGCACTACGATCGGCTCGCGGCGGAGATCGGCACGTACGCGGCCGTGCGCCGCATCCTCGACGCGCACTTCGCGCTCTCCGACGAGCTCCTCGCGCGCGGCGCGCGTCGACGTCCTCGTGTGGCCGGAGACCGTCTATCCGACGACGTTCGGCACGCCGAAGAGCGCGGACGGCGCCGCGTTCGACCGCGCGATCGGCGGCGCTCGTCGCGCAGACGGGCGTCCGCTCGTCTTCGGCTCCTACGACGCCGAGGACGGCCGCGAGTACAACGCCGCCGTCTTCCTCGAGCCCGCCGCGGCGGCGACGACGTCGACGTTCGACGACCTATCGGAAGGCGTCGCTCTTCCCGCTGACCGAGCGCGTGCCGGCGTGGCTCGACGGCCCGCGGCTCCGCGCGCTGGCTCCCGTGGCTCGGGATCGTGGCAGCCGGGCGCGGGGCCGCGGTCGTCGACCTCGTCCGCGTCGGCGGCCGGCGCGTCCGGGTGGCGCCGCTCATCTGCTACGACGCCGTCGACCCGGCGCAACGCCGCGCGCGCGGTGCGCGCCGGCGCCGAGCTCATCGTCACGCTCTCGAACGACAGCTGGCTCGCCGACGGCGACGGGCGCGCGGCTCCACTTCGTCGTCTCGGCGTTCCGGAGCATCGAGACGCGACGGCCGCAGGTGCGCGCGACGACGACCGGCATCTCGGCCGTCGATCGACGCCGGCGGGCGACGTGGTGGCGTCGGCCGGCGTTCACGAGCGCGCCGGCCTCGTGGCGAGCGTCGCGCCGGTGCGGGACGCTGCCGCTCGCGGCGCGCTGGGGCGACTGGCTCGGCCCGCGGCTGCGTGCTCGCGCTCGCCATCGCCGTCGGCACTGCTCGGCAGTCTGGTGCACCGTCCCGCGCCAGTGCGAGCACGAGCTATCGACGACTGCGGGCGCGCGCGAGCGCATGGTGCGCGAGCAGCTCGCGCGCGCGCGGCATCGCGCGATCGCGCGCGTGCTCGCGGCCATGCGCACGGTGCCGCGACACGAGTTCGTTCCGGCGGCGTTGCGCGATCGCGCGCCTACGACGACGGACCGCTGCCGATCGGCCACGGGCAGACGATCAGCCAGCCGTACATCGTGGCGCTCATGTGCGAGCTCGCCGGCGCTGCGGCCCGACGCGCGCGTGCTCGAGGTCGGCACCGGCTCGCGGCTACCAGGCGGCCGTCCTCGCCGAGCTCGCGCGCGAGGTCTACTCGATCGAGATCGTAGAGCCGCTCGCGCACGCCGCCGCGACGCGTCTCGGCCGGCTCGGGCTACGAGCGGGTTCGCGTGCGGCACGGCGACGGCTCATCGCGGGCTGGCCCGAGCGCGGCGCCGTTCGACGCGATCCTCGTCGACCGCGGCGCCGGAGCAGGTGCCGTCGCGCGCTGCTCGACCAGCTCGCAGCCGGGCGGACGGCTCGTGATCCCGGTCGGCGGCGAGTCGACCAGGAGCTGCAGGTCCACCGACGGACCGCCGACGGGAGTCGAGGTCGAGCGCGTCGGCGCCCGTGCGATTCGTTCCCATGACCGGCGAGGCGGAAGGCGCCGCGGCGCGACGTCCGGAGTAGGCGCGCCGCGGCGTCGGATAGAAGGACGGCATGGTCGTCGTCACGAATCGCATTCCCGTCTCCAAGGGCCACGAGATCGACTTCGAGGACCGCTTCAAGCGCCGCGTGCACCTGGTCGATCGCTCGCCCGGCTTCGTCCGCAACGAGGTGCACCGGCCGCGGCCGGTGAAGTTCGAGCCACGAGACGCGGCGGCTGGGTCGAGGACTCCGGACGCGCAGGGCTACTACGAGGTGAAGACCTGGTGGCGGACGTTCGACGACTTCGTCGCGTGGACGAAGAGCCCGGCCTTCGCCGAGGCGCACTCGAGCCGTCCGCCGAAGGAGATGTTCGCCGGCCCGAACGTGCTCGAGGTGCACGAGATCCTCACCAGCACGGATCTCGCCGCTCGACTGACGGCCGCGCGCGGCCGCACGCTGCGACGATGTCCGACGAACGCTCCGAGGCCGTAGTCCCGCTCAGCCGATGGCTGGCGCTGCTCGCGCGCTCGCGCAATCCGCGCAAGCGCGCTCGAGCTGTTGCTCGCCGAGCCGCAGGCGGCGGCGCTCGTCCCGCGCATCCCGGTCGAGGAGCTTCTACTACCTCGTGCGCGGCGTCGGGCTCGAGGACGCGGTCGAGGCCCTCCGGCTGGCGTCCGCCGAGCAGGTGCAGGGCTGCCTCGATCTCGACCTCTGGCAGCGCGACCGCCTGTCGACGCCGCGCCTGCTCGCCTGGCTGGAGGTGCTCGCCGAGCTGCCGCCTCGCGCGCTCATGACGATCGTGCGCGCGGTCGACACCGAGCTCGTGTCGCTCGTCCTCGCCCGGCACACGCGCGTGTTACGATCCATCGGCTCGGCGAGGCGCCGCGAGGACGACTCGCCGCACGTCATGTACCGGACGCCCGACGACACGTTCGTCGTCGAGATGCGTGATGGCGAGCGCGACCGCCGCGCGCACTGCTCGAGCGCTTCCTCGACGGGCTGTACCGGGCGGATCCCGACGTCGCGCGCTCGATGCTGATGGACGCGAAGTGGGAGCACGATCGCGGAGCTCGAGGAGGAGAGCTACGGCTGGCGGACGGCGCGTCTCGGCGACCTCGGGTTTCCCGCGTACGACGACGCGATCGGCGTCTATCGGCTCGTCGACCCGACGGCTCCGACGCCGGCGCGCCTGGACGCCTCGGCCGCGCCGGCGTCGCCGTCGCTCGAGCCGCCGATGCTGCCCGGTGCCGTTCGCCGACTCGCTCGGCGAGGAATCGTTCCTCGGCCGCGTGCTGCTCGAGATCGACGACGCCGCGCTCATGACCATGCTCTCGACGGGGATCGTCGCGCGTGCTGAACCGCGTCCTCGTCGCCGACCGCGTCGACCCGGCCGACGTCGAGACCGTGCGCGAGGCGTCGGCGCGGGCGCGCGACACGCTCGTCGCTCGGGCTCGAGCACCTCGCGTCCGGGGACGTCGGGCGCGCGAAGGCGATCCTCGCGGCGACGCCGCCCACGTGACGTCTTCCAGGTCGGCTATTCGCTCGGCGCCGCGCTCGGCGCCGCGCGCGCGCGCTCGACCAGGCCGGGATCGACGCCCGAGCCTCGACGCGCTCCTCGAGCCTCGGGCGATGTTCCCGAGCGCGCTCGATCCCGAGCCGACGGCGGGCGTCCGGCCGATGCGCTCGGTCGCCGATCTCCGTGCCGTCGAAGCGTTCCTGGCCGAGCTCGAGAGCCAGCGGCCGCCCGATTGACGCTCTGCATCCGGCGTCGGGGCCGAGGCGTAGAGGCCCCGATGACGCTCGCAGTATTCATTCCCTGCGCGAAGCTGATCGGGGCGGTGCTGCTCGCGAAGGTCGTGTGGTGGCTGGTCGCCGACCTCGTGCTCGACCAGCGTCGACCTGCCGCTCGTCTGAGCGATCAGGCCGGCTGGAGCCGCAGGACCGGGATGTCGCGCGTGGTGCGTGCCTGGTAGTCGGCGTAGTCGGGATACATCGCGCACAGGCGCGGCCAGAGGCGGGCCTTCTCTCGGCGCTCACGCGGCGCGCGACCATGGTCCGGCGCTCCCGTCCGATCTCGACCTCGCAGCGCGGGTTGGCCTCGAGGTTCAGATACCAGACCGGGTGCTTCGACATGCCGCCCTTGGACGCGACGACCATCGAGGTCGGCGCCGTCGCGCAGATAGAGGAGAGGGATCGTGTGCGGCTCGCCGGTCTTCCGGCCTTTGATCACGACGAGGCAGACGGGCGCGCCCCGCAGGAACTTCCCTCCGAGCCGGCCGCCCGTCAGGCGGTAGGCCCAGCACGTTCAGCGCGGACATGGTCTTCACCACGACGTTGCCGAACCGCTCTTCGCTCGGAGTCCAGGCCGCGCGGAGCCGCTTTCGCCATGAGGCCCTTCTGCCAAACGGCGGCAGGCCATGCCAGGTCGGCCAGCGTCGCGGACGTTGACACGCGAGCCGCCTTCCGCGAGGCGGAGGCATGCGAATCGTCGCTCCTCCTCCTCATCGCGACGGCCGGGCTCGTGCGTGCGGAGACCTGGACCGGCCCGCCGGTCCTCGTCACGAGCGGCGAGGCCGTGCTCCGCGTCACGCCCGACCTCGCGCGCGTGCGCCTGACGACCGAAGCGCGCGCCCAGACCGCGAAGGCCGCGCAGCAGGACGAGGCGCAGCGGATGGTGACGGTGCAGCAGGAGCTGAAGCGGTCGGGCATCAAGGACGAGGCGGTGCGGACGCTCAGCTACGACCTCCAGCTCGAGTTCGACTACGCGAACGGCAAGCAGACGCCGCGCGGCTACGTCGCCCGTCACACGATCGAGGTCGCGCGTCGACGACGTGGCGAAGCTCGGCGACATCATCGGCAAGGCCGATCGACTCGGGCGCGGCCGCCGTTGCGGGCATCCAGTTCGATGTCGAAGGCGCGGGACGCGGTCGAGCGCGACGCGCTCCGGAAGGCGGTCGAGGACGCGCGCGCCCGTGCCGACGCGGCGGCCGCGGGCGCGGGGACGGCGGTCGCCGGGATCGTCCGGATCGAGGAGCAGCGCACCTTCGACGGGCCGCGCCCGATGGTGATGCGCGCGGCATGGCGGCCGAAGGCTGGCCGTCGCGACCCCGATCGCGGCGGGCGAGATCGAGATCAAGGCGGTCGTGTCGCTCACGTCGTCGCTCAAGTAGGCGGCCGTCGCCCGCGCGACGGGCGGTGTGGTAGCGAAGCCGGCATGAAGGTCGCCCCTGCAGCTCATCTTCCAGAACTACCGCGGCGCGCTCGCCGACGACGAGCACGTCGCGCGCGAGAGCGAGGTCGCGCTGCTCGCCGAGCCGCTCGGCTTCGACAAGGTCTTCGTCGTCGAGCACCACTTCACCGACTACGCGGCGTGCCCCGACAACGCGCAGTTCCTCTCGTGGCTCGCGGCCAAGACGACGCGGATCGAGCTCGGGAGCGGGCGCGTTCATCCTGCCGTGGAACACGCCGATCCGGGTGGCCGAGAAGATCACGCTCCTGGATCATCTGTCGGGCGGCCGCGGCGGTGCTCGGGATCGGCCGCGGTCTCGCGCAGCCGCGAGTACCGACGGCTTCGGGATCGAGATGCAGGAGTCGCGCGACCGCTTCGACGAGGCGGCGCGCATGATCCTCGACGCGACCGACCGCGGCTGGATCGAGGGCGAGGGCCCGTACTACCCGCAGGCGCGCACCGACATCCGGCCGCGCCCGCTGCGCGGCTTCCGCGACCGCCTGTACGCGATCGGGATGTCGCCGGAGTCGGTCGAGCAGGCGGCGCGTCTCGGCGCGCGGCTCGCGATCTTCTCGCAGATGCCGTGGGAGATGTGGGCGGAGACGGGGCTCACGACCTACCAGACCGTCTTTCGCGAGGCGCACGGGAAGACGCCGCCCCCGCCGCTCACCTGCGATCTCATGTACTGCGCGCCGAGCGACGCCGAGGCGGAGGCCGTCGCCCGCGTGCACATGCCCGAGTACTACCTCTCGGTCCTCGACCACTACGAGCTGCTCACCAAGGGCTTCGAGGGCGTGCGCGGCTACGAGATGTACGCGCGCGCGAGCGAGATCCTGTCGTCGATCGGCAAGGACGACCAGGCGCAGAGCTACTTCCACGTCCAGAGCTGGGGCTCGCCCGCGACGATGCTGGAGCAGCTCCGCCGGCGGCGCGAGCTGGTCGGCGACTTCGAGCTCTCCGTCATCGTCCGCTACGGCTCGCTGCCGATGGAGAAGGTCCGGTCGAGCATGCAGCTCTTCGCGCGCGACGTCCTGCCCGAGCTCCATCGCTGGTAGGTCCGTCGGTCGAGGAGTAGCGCGTCTACCGCGACGCCAGGACGCGCGTCGAAACCGCGCGCTCTCAGTAGGCCGACGGCACGTCGATCTGGCCGCGGCGCCGGCGGAAGCGCCAGTGGCCGCGCTCGCGTACCAGCTCGTCGTGGTGCCGGCCGAACATCGCGACCTCGAGCTTGCCGTCGGCGTTCGGCCGGATGACCGTCCAGCAGACCTCGCTCGTGGCGACGTCGCCGTCCAGGTGGACGATCGGGTTCGCGATCAGGTGGAAGCTCGGCGTCTTCGCCCGCGCGCGCACCTTCGTCATGAGCTCCACGATCGCCTGACGGCCCTTCGCCCGGCCGATCGGGCCGAGCAGGATCTCGCCGTCGTCGGCGAAGAGGTCGGCGTAGGCCTCGACGTCGCCGGCGTCGAGATGATGGCCGTAGTCGACGAAGAGCTGGCGGATCTCTTCGAGGTCTTCCAGGCGGCGGAGACGCGCGAGCGTGTCGTCGGAAGCGCCCATCGTGGTGGCCCGCGGCTCTTCTGCCACGGGGCCGGCGACGTTCACAATCGAACGAAAACCGGGCGCGGCCGTCGAGGACTCGACGCCGTGCGCCTCGAAGCGCGCAGCGCTTCGCGCCCGCGCTCGCATCGGCATTCGCCATGAAAGCGCCCTTCCAGCCGCATTGTCGGGATTCCTGGCACTCGACCGCGCATTCCCCCAGTCGTCGGCCGGAAACTTGCTCCATCCCGCCCCATGCGTCGCTGGTGGGGAGCGCTGGCACTCCTCGGACTCGCGGGCTGCGGGCTCGTCCGCGAGGCCCCGGTCGAGCAGCCGGCCCCGTTCCGGGAAGACGGTCTGCCGTCGAGCGCGCTCGAGCATCCGCGCACGCTCGCCTGGACGCGCCGCTTCTGCGACAAGCTCACGCGCCGGTCGGCTGCCGAGATCGGCCTCGCGCCGGCGCGACCGATCCTGCCGCAGATGAAGGCGATCCTCGTCGCGAGCACGGGCTTCCGCGCGGCGCTCTCGGCCGTGCCCGCGATCGAGAGCCGGTATCAGCCGCTCGCGCGCGGAGACCCACGGCGAGCTCGGCCTCTGGCAGCTCCTGCCCGGCACGGCGCGGCGGTGGGGTCTCGAGGTGAGCAGGGCCGCGCGACGAGCGCGCCCACGTCGATCGCTCGACGCAGGGCGCGGCCGCGCTATCTCGGCGTTCCTCCACGACCGCTACGACGACTGGCCGCTCGCGCTCGCCGCCTACAACGCGGGCGAGGGCCGCGTCGATCGCGCGCTCGCGCGGCCGTCCCGGCGCGACGCTTCTGGGATCTCGCCGAGCGCGGTGCGCTTCCGCAGATCTCGCGCGAGTACGTGCCGAAGATCCTCGCGGTCGTGCGCGTGACCGGCGACCCGGCCGCCTGCGCGGAGCTGACGCGCTCAGCGCGCCCGGAGCCACGCCAGAATCGCGGCGCGATCGCCGTCGAGCTCAGGCGGCGGGCGATGCGCTCCGGGATCTGGAACGCCGTCGATCTTGACCGGATTGCCCGCCACGAAGAGCGATCCGATCGCCGGGTCGGCGACATCGACGACCATGTGACGCGCCGCCGACCTGCGGATGGCGGACCGCCTCCGCGACGCGTGTTGACCGGACGCGCACGGGACGCCCGCCTGCTCGAGGCGCGCCAGCCATTCGGCGGCGGGCCGCTCGCGCAGCGATCGGCTGCACGTGGGCTTCGAGCGCGTCGACGTGGCTGCGGCGCGCGTCCGCCGTGTGGAAGCGCGGGTCGTCGGCGAGGCCGGGCGCACCGAGCGCCGTGCAGAACTTGCGAAAGTGGTCGTCGTGCCCGGCGCAGACGACGATCGGATGGCCGTCCTGCGTCGTCGAATGCCTGGAACGGCGCGATGTTCGGATGGCGCGTGCCGAGGCGGCCGGGCAGCTCGCCGGTCACGAGATGTCGCGTGAGCGCGTTCTCGAGGATCGCGAGCTGGCAGTCGAACATGGCGACGTCGACCATCGCGCCGCGTCCGGTCTCGCGCCGCCGGTAGAGCGCGCTCGTGATGCCCGTCGACGAGGAAGAGGCCGGCCGCGATGTCGCCGATCGAGACGCCGACGCGCGCCGGCGGCCCGTCCGGATGCCCGGTGAGGCTCACGAGGCCGCCCATCGCCTGCACGACGAGGTCGAACGCGGGCCGATCCCGGAGCGGCCCGCTGTGCCCGAATCCGGATGCGACGCCGTAGACGAGCGCGCGGCCAGCGCGCCGCGAGCACGGCCCAGCCGTAGCCGAGCCGCTCGAGGACGCCCGGGCGGAAGTTCTCGACCAGCACGTCGGCGGCGGCGAGCAGGTCGTCGAACACCGCGCGGTCGGCGTCGGCGCGGAGATCGAGCGCGATCGACTCCTTGCCGTAGTTGAGCGCGGCGAAGTAGAGGCTCTTGCCGCCGACTTGAACGGACCGATCGCGCGCGCGTCGTCGCCGTGCGGCGGCCGCTCGACCTTGATGACGCGCGCGCCCGAGGTTCGCCAGGAGGAGCGTGCAGAACGGGCCCGCCAGCACGCGCGTCATGTCGATCACCGTGACACCGGCGAGCGGACGCGGATCTGCCGGAACCGTCATCGCGCCGCCTTCCGTCGTGCGCCGGGCGCGTCGAGCTCGGGGTAGTGCCGGAAGATGCCTTCCTGGTTGAACGGCAGCGCGGCGCTTCGAGCGCAGGTAGCGAGCGATCCGCGGACGCGCGGCGACGCGATCGTGGAGCGCGATCAGCCGTGGAATCCGTCGCTCGAGACCCGCCATCGCGTTCGGGAACGCGTAGCGGAGACCCTCGACCACCTGGAATGCCGAGAGGTCGACGTAGGTGCGATCGGCGCCGACCAGCCAGCGCGCGCGGGCTCGCCCGGTTGCGCGCGAGGATCTTCTCCAGCCAACCCAGGTACTTCGGGAGCCGCTCCTTCACGAAGTCCTGCGGCCCGCCGCTTCGCCGCCGCCTTCTGGTCCTCGTAGTAGAGGCTTCCGGCGATCGGGTGGTGCGTGTCGTGCGCCTCGCCGACCAGGTCGGCGATCGTCAGCTGGATCTGCGCCGCCTCCGCGGCGAGCGCCGGATCGTCGGGGACGTAGCCGAGCCGGGCGGCGAGAAACGCCAGCACGTTCGCGGTCTGGCGAGACGATGGCGTCGCCGACCCGGACGAACGGCGGCGCGAACGGCAACGCGCCCGGCTCGCCACCCTTCGCGATCAGCATCATGGCCGACATCCCCTTCGCCGTCCGCGCCACGTCGGCGTAGAGAGGCGCCCGCGTCTTCGAGGAGCAGCGCCGCACAGAACTCGCCGCGTCCCTGGATGCCCGGCCAGTAGTACAGCTTCACGGTCTCGGTGCGTGGCATGGGCGAGCCTCTACACCCTCCCTCGCCGGCGATCCGACCGCCGCCCGCGCCGACTTGTTCGGCGGGGATCGGACGGGTAATCGGGTGTGCGAATGGGCAGCCGTCGCGCCTGCATCGCCGGCATCGGCGAGACTCCGCTACGCGAAGTGGGGCGGCATCACCGACCGCAGCGAGCACGGGCTCGCGCTCGACGCGATCCTCGCAGCCGCGAACGACGCCGGTATCCCGGGTCGACGCGATCGACGGGCTGACGTCGTTCGCAGGCGATCGGAACGACGCCGCCATCCTCGCGGCCGACCTCGACGTCGCGGAGCTCAAGTTCGCGACCATGGTCTGGCTGCCGGGCGGCGGTGGTGGGTGTGCGGCGGTCGCCGACGCCGCGCTCGCGGTCGAAAGCGGGCAGGCCGACGTCGTCGTCGCCTTCCGGAGCCTCTGCCAGGGCCAGTTCCATCAGCTTCGGTCAGGGACCGGGCGCGCGCGCCGATCGCGAGCGCGCGCCGGCGGTCCGCAAAGCCGAATCGCTGCTCGACGCCGAGCTCGGCTTCATGCTGCCGTACGGCGCGATGACTGCCGATCAACTACGCGCTCTGCAATGCGCCGCCATATGTATCGTTACGGCACCACGAGCGAGCAGATGGGGCAGCTGGCCGTCACGTTTCGCGCCCACGCCTCGCGCAATCCACGCGCCGTGATGCGCGACCGCGCGATGACGCTCGCCGAGCATCAGGCGTCACCGATGGTGGCGGACCCGTTCCGGCTCTTCGACTGCTGCCTCGAAAGCGACGGCGCCTGCGCCGTCCTCGTGACGACCGCCGAGCGTGCGCGCGACGGACGGCGGCCGCCGGTCGAGATCCGCGCGAGCGCTCAAGGCACGGTGCGCGGCTACGGCTGGGGCCCGTTCTCGAACGATGAACATCCCGGACGAGCACGATGCGACGGGCGGGGCGACCGGCGTCGCCCGCCGGCTCTGGGAGCGCGCGGGCGTCGGCCCGGCCGACGTCGACGTCGCCGAGCTCTACGACCATTTCTCGGGGCTCGTCCTCCTGGCGCTCAGAAGATTTCGGGTTCTGTGCCCGCGGCGAGGCCGGCCCGTTCGTCGCGAGCGGCGCGCTCGCCTGGCCGGACGGCGGATTGCCGACGAACACCCACGGCGGGAGCCTCTCCGAGGCCTACCTCCACGGGCTCAATCACGTCGTCGAAGGCGTCCGGCAGCTTCGCGGCGATTCCACCTGCCAGGTGGACGGAGCCGAGATCGCGCTGGTGACGAGCGCCACGGGCGTGCCGACGAGCGCGCTGGTCCTCGGGAAAGCCATGAGCGAGCGCTTTTCCGGACGACATGCCCGTCCCCGCGGTGAGCCGCGAGACGCTCCCGTGGTGGCAGGCGGCGGCGGCGCATCGCCTCGTCGTCCAGGCGTGCGGCGCCTGCGAACATCGCCAGCTCCCGCCGGGACCGATCTGCCGGCGTTGTCGCAGCGCCGAGCTCGGGTGGCACGACGTGCCGGGCACCGGCACCATCCACACCTACACGATCGTTCACCGCGCCATGCTGCCCGCACTCGCGACGCGGCGCTGCCGTACGTCGTGATCGTCGTCGAGCTCGACGACGGTGGTGGCGCGCGGCTCGCGTCGAATCTCGTCGACGTCGATCCGACGATGGTCGCAGTCGGCATGCGCGTCGCCGTCGTGTGGGAAGACATGGGCCCGGCGCTCGCGATTCCGAGATTTCGTCCGGCGGCGTGACGCGACCGCGGGCGGCGATCCGTCGGAGCGGCGTGGTGCGATTTCGAGACGCGCACCTCGCTCCCGTTCGTCCGCGCGCCGGGGATCACGCCGGGACCGCGACCGGCCTCATCGGGATACCTGCAGCGGATCAGGGATCGACGAGGGACCGGGAGCGCGTTGCGCTGCGAGGTGCGCATCGAGCCAACGACGGACGCGCTCGATCTCGTCGTACTCGGGGCCGAAGCGCTTTCGATAGAGCCGCTCGAGATGGGTGCGCGTCTCCTCGCGCCGGACCTCGGCCTGCCGGGGCTCGGTCGCGACGAGGTGCAGGTCGTCGTGGAGGCCTCGGCTCTGGAGCGCGCGCCCACTCGTTGCCGGTCGCACCAGATGCCGCTGCAGCCGCCGCAGATGTCGATCGAGACGGCGGCGCTGTGCCCGACGCGGTAGCGCAGCATGATCCGCCGGCACCCCGGGCAGAGCTTCGCGTGCTGCACGTCGGCGATCGTCACCGGCGCCGGCGCGCGTCGCCGGCGGTCTCGGGCGCCCGACGACGTGTGAGCCACGCGCGGTAGTCGCGTTCCGCGAGCCAGACGCCCTCGCACGTCGCGCACGACGAGGCGTTGAGGCCGGGCTCGAGCTCGCCGGGCGAAAGGACGGATGGATTGCAGACGGGACACTGCATGCGACGATCTCCCTCCGGAGCTGGACGCGTGCCCGAATCTGACGGCGAAGCCCCCGCGCCGCAACCGCCGCGCGACGAACGGCGGTATCCCAATTTGAGGGCGCCGCGGAGCGTACTGGCTGCGAGCGGTGCGGATCGGCGTCCCGATGGCCATCCGCGACGTCACGCGGCTCTGGACGAGCCGAGTGCCGCACGGGGAGGACTTCCTCTTCTTTCGCCGGCTTGCGGATGGCGCGCCGAGCCTCTGATGTCGGCGCGCTCGCAGGGCAGTCGGCGCTGTCCTTCACGATGGTCTGCCCGCGCGCATCGGTGGTGTCGTTCGAGCTGAACGTCATCTATGAGCCCGTCCTGCGATACGTCCGCCACACCCTTCTTTCGTCGACTTCGTTCACCTATCACCTCGTCGGCTGTAGAGCGGCGGCAGCCGAGCTGCCGCTCATGGTCCCATACGTTGACGGCGAGCCCCACTTCGGCGACGCGTCCGTGCGCCCCGAGCAGTTCGAGGTGCCATGGGTTCGCGACCGCCTCGCCACGTACGGGCGCAGGCTCACCTTCGAGCGTACGACGGTCCACCTGCGCCCGCTGGACGAATTCAGGCTCCGCCCAACCGTCTGTAAGATCGACGTGGAAGGGTACGAGCTCGACGTGCTCAGGGGCGGCATGGACGCTGCGATCGCCGCCTGCAGACCGATCTTCCTCATCGAGGACAACGACTACCACCGTGTGACATCGTGGCTCGCCGCGCGCGGCTATGAGCCGCTCGTCACCACGACGCCGCTTGCGACGACTTGGTCCCGATGACGTCGCCGACGACCAATACGTTCTACGTGCGCCCCGAGCACCGGCCGCTCTGTCGATGAGTCGCCGGACACCGTCCGATGGGTCTCGGCCGGAAGGGCGCTACCTTTCGGCGTCCCGCTAGCGCGGACCCTGCGCCCGCGCCAACGGCTGCGCCCGGTCCACCCGCACGTACAGCGCCCCCGGCGCTTCCTCGCTCACCATCAACGCCTTGTAGAGACCGGTCGCGAGGAGCGCGTTCTCGGCCTCGACCGTCTTCGCGCCGATCGCGATCTTCGGCATCGTACAGGATCCAGTCCGGGCGGCTGCGGCGATGCGCTCTGCGCGAACGCTTCGGCGGTCCGGACGAGCTCCGGGATGCTGGCGCGCGTCGTCAGCGTCCAGAGGAGGTACGGCAGGAACGCGAGCGGCGCGAGGATCGTCTCGCCCGGCGCGCGCTCGGTCGTGAGGAGCGGCGCCGTCGACGCGACGAACTCCATCGTCTCCTGGAAGGGCTGGGCGAAGTGGCCGCGATAGTGGAGCTGGCGCGCCATCTGGCCGTCGAGGAGGAAGAAGAGGAGGCCGGCGGCGAGACCCATGCGGAGCCGCGGGCGACCGGGCGTCAGCCGGCGCGCGGTCTCGACGATCCCGAACACGACGAAGCAGCCGAACCAGACCTGGAGCGGCCAGAAGAAGCGTGCGAATGCGACGAACGGCGTCGTCACGCTCATGGCGAGGTAGCCCAGGAGGAAGCAGATCGGCACGAGGAAGAACGGGTTCGTGAGCCGCCGCGTGTCGCGGCCGATCCACGGCGAGCCCGAGCACCCCGAACGGCGCCGTCGCGACGAAGATCGTCTGCGCGAGCTCGACCCAGAGGACGAAGCGCAGGAGGTCGCTCGCCGGCATCGGCGAGCCCTCGCTCATCGCGGCGAACGAGGCGAAGAAGCGCTCGGAGCCCATCGGCGAGCCGACGCAGCAGCTGGTTCGAGAGGAGGCTCAGGGGAATCGCGAGGGAGCGGGATGAGCGCGGCTGCGCGTGCGCGCCGTCGATCCGGTCCCTCGACGGCGAAGAGGTGCAGGAGGCAGGGGAGCGCCACCGGCTTCGCGAGCGCGGCCAGCAGGAGCGCCGTCCCGGACAGCACGTACGGCGACGCGTGAGCGTCGCGTAGATCGACGCGAACAGGAAGAGCGTCAGGAAGAAATCGGCGCTCGAGTGCGCGACCAGCGTCGCGCGGTCGATGTCGAGGAGGACGGCGATCGAGCAGAGCGCGCCGGTCGCACGACCGAAGAGCCGCCGCCCGATCAGATAGACGAGCACGCCGAAGGCCGAGGCGCGAACCGCGGAGAGCGCGAACGCCGCAGGGCGCTGCCGAGCGGACCCAGGAGGAAGACCGACAGCGGCTTCCGGGACCGTGAAGTAGGACGCGCCGTGCAGCGACGTCGTCCCCGTCACCAGGTTCTTCCAGTAGACGAAATACGCGAGCAGGTCGGGGTCGTAGATGCCACGTCGGGATAGAGGCGGCCGTACCAGAGCGTGTGCGCGAAATGGAGAATGGCCAACAGGACGGGCCAGCGATCACGATCCGACGACGACGCCATCGCGTCCGATCGGTGCAAGCGACGTGCCCCGATTCGGCCGCTCGCACGGTCGGCGCGCCCGCGCGGACGGCGACGGGCCGTACGCACCGCCAGGCGAGTGGCGGACGGTGTCAGGAACCCGACACCGGCGCGCGTCGCCGGCGCGCGCGTCGTGATCGGCCAGCGCACGGTGGTCGTCATCTCCCAGGACGAGGCCACAGCCGCCGCCCGCCACGTGAGGCCGTCGCCGGGCCCGAGCGTGCTTGCAGGTCGGCGCTCACCCTTGCGAGAATCCCCGACGTGCCCGGCGACCGCATCCGCGAGGAACGGTGCTGCTCGTGCTGCCCGCCTACAACGAGGAAGCGAGCCTCGCATCCACCGTCGGAGCCTGCCGGCGGGTCGTCGCGAGGCGAGGACATCCTGGTCGTCGACGACAGCTCGACCGATCGGACGCCCGGCGGTCGCGCGCGGGCTCGGCGTCCGCTACGCGCGGCTGCCTGTGAACCCCGGCATCGGCGGCGCCGACGCAGACGGGCGAGTCTGCTGGCGCTGCGCGCGGGCTACGAGGTCGCCGTCCAGGTCGACGCCGACGGCCAGCACGATCCGCTCGACGACCGGCGCTCGTCGAGCCGGTGCCGATGCCGGGCGCTGCGACATGGCGATCGGCGGCCGGCCGCCTCACGGCCGAGGGATTCCGCTCGACGTGGCCGCCGTACTGGCAGCCGGCTCCCGTCGGCTGCGGATTCCGCGTGAGTCAACGCGGCGTCCACTGCCGCCGATCTGCACCTGGGATTCCGTGCGGTCAACCGCCGCGTGCTCGCGTCGTTCGCGGCAATGCTACCATCCGGGCCGACTATCCCCGGGCCCGAGTCGCTCGCGATCCTGCTGCACGCCGGCATGACGGTGCTCGAGCTGCCGGTCGTGATGCGGCCGCGGCATGGCGGCGCGTCGAGCATCAAGCCGCTCGACGGCGCGATCTACATGGTGAAGGTCCTGTCGGTCATCAACGGCCTGCAGGACGTTCCACGCGGCACCGTCGCGCGCGAGGCCTGACGTGGTCACGACGGGACAGGATCGCGCTCGGCGTCTTCGCGGCCCTCTCGTTTCTCGCCGTGAGCGTTTCACCGGACACGGCGGCGGCCTCGCCTCCGAAGGCGCGTCTCGGTCGTCTGGCTCGGCATCTCGCTCGGTCTCCTCTGTCCTGGCGCTCGTCCCCGAGCCCGCGTTCTACGGGTCGCGGAGGCGCTTCGGCTTCAAAGGTGACGTCGAACGCGGATCCTCACGTTCGCGGTCCTGCTGCTGCTCGCGTTCAACCTGTTCGTCGCGACACGGCTCTCGGTCCTCGACCAGCGCGTGCGGCGGCTCGCGCAGGACCAGGCGCTCGCGACCGTCGAGTCGCCGCGACCGGCCGAGCCGCGGCCCGATCGAGCCCGGCGGCGCGTGATCCCGCGTCCGTCGCTCTGCCGAGATCCGCCGGCTCGCCGCGACCCCGTGCCGGGCAGCCGACCGGAGCTATCGACCGCGACGAGACGGCGATCCCTCCCACCTCCACTGGAATCCGGCTCATCCGCTGGCTCATGTGGCGGCGCTACGAGGTCGTCGACGGAGCTCGCCGCGATCGCCCCGGGCGAGCGCGTGCTCGAGTTCGGGTGCGGCCTGGGGCCATCTTCCTGCCGGCCCTCGCCGCGCGCAGCGCGCCGGCGTACGCGGTCGAGCGCTTCCCGGCGTTCGCCAAGGCGCTCGTGGCCGCGCGCGGCCCGCGGTGACGTTCCTCGAATCGGTCACGACGCCGCGCCCGATGCGTCGTCTCGACGTGGCCGTCTCGCCGCCGACGTGATGGAGCACCTCGACGCGCCGCGGACGTGGGCGGCGCTCTTCCGGAGGAAGCTCCGCTGCCGGCAGCCCGGCCTCGTCGTCTCCGGGCCCGACGGAGACGCCGATCTACCAGCTCGGTCGCATCGCCGCCGGGCTTCGCCGGCAAGGGTGACTATCGCCACACGAACATCGATCGGCTCCGGGACGACATCGGCGCCGAAGGCTTCCGCCTCGCGGCATGCGCGCGGCCTGCCGTTCCCGGTTCCGCCGCGGCTCTTCAAGGTGCTGGCCTTCACGCGCGGCGTGAGGGGATGCGCCCGTGGCGGGGCCGATCGTGCACGCGGTCGTCGAAGGGTACGCGACGCCGTCGAGCGTCCGACCCGGCGCGACGGCCGCGCTCCGGTGCGCCGCGACCGTGCCGCGTCGCGATCGAGATCGCGGCGGATCGGCGCGGCGCGCGGGGGTCGTCCGCAAGTCGACGCGAGCGAACGTCGCCGTCGCCGCACCGAGCGGTGCCGGACGACGTCGCGCAGTCGGGCTGCGGCTGGCCCGTCGACGTCGACCGTCGACGTCCCGGTCGCGTGGCGGTCGGGCTTTCCTACGAGGTCGACGTTCACCGCGCCCGACGTCGAGCCGACGATCGCCACCAGCCACGCCTGGGCTTCGTCGTCACGCGCCGCGGCGCCCGGGCGCGACGCGGCGATCGTGCTCGGCGTCTCCGCGACGCGACCGTGGTGCGCCTACAACGACTGGGGCGGGCCGAACCTCTACATGGCGCGCGTCGCGCGTCTCGTTCGACCGGCCGCTGCCGAAGGGCTTCCTCGACCGCGACGCGCGCGCGCCGGAACGATCGCCTCGCGAACGCGACGATGCCCGGCGATCGCGACATGACCGGCGTGGGTCGACGTACTTCGTGCGCACGGCGTCGATCCGTCTGGTGCGGCGCGCGCCGGCTGGTGCAACTGGGAGCGCGCGCTTCGTCGCGTGGGCCGAGGCGCCGGGCATCCGCCTCGATCTCCGTGACGAGCCTCGATCTGCACGCGCGAGCCGCGACGCGCTCGATCCGCTACCGGCTCTATCGTGAGCGTCGGGCACGACGAGTACTGGTCGTGGGAGATGCGCGACACGGTCGAAGGCTTCGTCGCGCGCGGCGGCAACGCGGCGTTCTTCTCCGGCAACACCGCCTTCTGGCAGGTCGCTGATCGAGGACGCGACGCACGATGGTCTGCTGGAAGCGCGCGCGCCGACGCACGATCCGGTCGTCGGCACGGCGGATCGACGCGGCGCATGAGCGGCTCTGGTCGCACCCGCGCGATCGGCCGTCCCGAGAACGACGCTCCACCGGCGTCACGCTTCACGCGCGGCGGCTACTCGCGCGATCGGCGGCGGCGCGCCCGGACGGCTCGGCGGCTACGACGGTGCACCGGCCCGAGCACTGGGTCGTTCGAGGGCACGGAGCTCCGCTACGGCGATCGTCCTCGGCGCCGGGCCCGTCGTCGTCGGCTACGAGACCGACGGCTGCGCGCTCGCGCTGGAGACGGCCGACCGGTGCCGACGCACGAGGACGGCACGCCGCAGATCTTCGTCGTGCTCGCGACCGTCGCCCGCGCGGCTCTGGTCGAACGCGTGCGAACCGGCGCGACGACTGCCGGCCTCATGCGGCCCGGGCGTCTACGCACGCCGGCGCGCGACGGCTGTGCTGCCGGCGCGAGCTCGAGGTCGTCGCGCTGCAGGTGGGCGGCGATCTCCGGCCAGAGACGATCGCGACGCTTCGCGCACGGGACACTGCGTGATGGGCACGTCGAGGGCGGGGGATGGTTCACGACGGGCTGCACGGATTGGGCGTACGGGCTCGGGCGCGACCCGCGTCGACCGCGTCACGGCGAATGCTCGAGCGCCCGTCGCGGCCGTGAGCTACCGCACGAGCGCCGCCGTGCCGACGAGCGCCATCGGCACGCCTGCGCTCGCGTTCCGACGCGGGCGTAGACCGTGAGATCGAGGCGGTGCGTCGCGCGGCGCCGCGCGCGCCGTCTTGTCGAGATGCGCAGGATGACGGACGCGCCGGCGCGCCCGCCGAAGCCGCGCGTCCCCCACGCGTCGCCAGTCGTCCGGCCGCGTCGCCGGCGAACGCCTCGCAGAGTCTGCCGCTGATGCCCGCCAGGGGTCGGGAACGTGTGGTAGACGTGGCGTCCGACGACCGTGATGTCGAACGTGGGATCGGGATCGGCACCAGGCGCCGGCCGGTATGAGCGACATCGGCTTCGGCAGGCCGTACACGACGTTGACGGTGATGATGCCGGTCGCGCCTGCGCACCCACCGCCGACGAGTGTCGTGGCGCGGGTCTTCGGCAGCGACGGATCTGGCAGGGCAGGCAGCGGAGTCGTCGTCGATCCTGGGCTCGGATCGAGTGTCCTGGACATCCCGGGCCCGGATCGGGCGACGCGGTCGTGAGGAGAGCGTCATGGGGAACGTTGCTGGCGAGCCCTCCGGCGGGCAGTCGCGCGAGAGCTGCGCGACCCGCGTTCCACCGGCGCTGTCGGGAACGGTGGCGCGGCCTCCTCGAAGAACGGCGCGCTTCCGGGAACTCGCCGCCGGTGCAGCGCCCCGCCGCAGGTCGTGGGCAGACGGCGTCGATCGACGCGACGTGCATGCCGACGATGGCCGCACCGCGACGTCGATCGCCTGGTCGCGAGGCTCGTCGAGCCGACGGCGCGGTTCGACGGACGCGCAGGCAGACCGGGACGTTCGCCACGGTGAGCGGAACCGGCGGAAGAGACGCCGCTCGGCCCCAGGTGCTCCACGCCCGTGATGGGCACTGCGCCGCCGCGTCGCACGCCGAGCGTCGGGCCGATGCGTCCCGCCGAGTAGGGGCAGGGCGCTGTCCGACCGCGCGCACGCCGACGACAGCGTCGCGCCGACGGGAGCGAAGTCGAGGCGAGCCCCGTCGGCTCGAGGGCAGGCTCGGTCGCCGCGATCGGCGACCGTGAGAGGGTGAGTCACGAGCAGCAACAAGGCAAGAGATACGAGGCGTGTCATGGCGAATCCTTTCGTCCCCGAGGATGCGACATGCACGCAACGGTCGCCCGGCGGGCGCGTGCGCCATACCAGGCCGTCGCGGCGTCCGGTACCAGTGACCACGCGCCGTCGAATGCGACGCGCGGGATCAGGAGTCGTAGAATGCGCCAGGCGGTTGCTGATACCGCCTCGCGAATCCGACGGATCGCGCGTCCCGCGAGCTGGCAGACGCACTGGCGCGTGACGCGGTAGCGCGTGCCGATTCACTGAACGTCTCCTCGTCCTTGCGGTCGAGCCCGAAGCGGCGCGTGAGCACTTTGCGCCCCGCATGGAGCGTCTCGAGCACTTCCCGGACTCTTCGACGAGACGCTGGTCGCATAACGCGTCGAAGGGGAGGGCGTGGTCGTCCGCGAGCGTGTGCCGGACGAGGGCGCTCGTCGCCGAGATCGGCTGCTCGTCGAGCGAGAGCGGCGTTATCGCCTGACCGCCTGAGTTCGAGCAGCTGCTCGACCTTCTCGCGCGTAGCCTGCGGCCGCCGTGAGATCCCTGACGCGCGGCGGGTCCGAGCGTGCCCGCGAGCTGCTCGCGCTGACGCCGTGCATGCTCCGCAGCTCTTCGTCGATGGTGCCCGGGAGACGGACAGGCGCGACCGCTTCGATCGCCTGCCCATCGTCTGGCGGATCCACCACGAGGCGTACGTGGCGAACGTCACGCCGCGGCCGACGTCGAAGAGGTCGACCGCCCGCAGGGAGTCCGATCGTGCTCCTCCTGCACCAGGTCCGCCACGTCGAGCCCGCGGTGGCGGAAGCGACGCGCGACGAACATCACGAGCCGGAGGTTCGCCTCGATGAGGCGTGCGCGCTCGACCCCGAGCGTACGTTTCGCGTCGCGGATGATCGTGACGTTTGGCGAGCGCCTCGGGCGTGAGTCTGACCGTGCGCGCGGCCTTGGCGTCGCCGTCCCGTTGGCGCGTACATACGCGCGCTCGAGCGCCGCCACGACCTGGTCGACGTGTCAAAGCAGCGCGCGCGAGAGCGCCGTCCGGCGCGCCGGCGCCTGCGCGTTCTGTGCGAGACGGCGGACCAGCAATACGTAACTGAACGAAGCAT